>Ga0334722_10005086_pt1 | contig 13418 bp, 23 predicted proteins | sample C3_bottom_MG_FD_207210 | JGI IMG/M metagenome (GOLD analysis project Ga0334722, IMG submission 207210) | Sediment microbial communities from Yellowstone Lake, YNP, Wyoming, USA - C3_bottom | ecosystem: Environmental > Aquatic > Freshwater > Lake > Sediment | place: USA: Wyoming | collected...
TTTTGAGCTATTTCTTCTCGACGCTTTATATAATCAAGAGAATAGATAGGGAGATGGGCTCATGAGGAAGATCGTTTCGGAAAAGCAGCTTAAAAGATTTGGAATAAATAAAGGTTTAATAGATAAATGGGATAAGGAGCTTAAGGCAGTCGGGGGAGTGAGAATATTATTTTTTAAGGTCGGCGATATTCTTGAGCTGTTTTCGGCTGCGGTCCTGATCTTCGGGATTCTTGCGGCGGTGACGGTGATAGGGATTCTGAACGGGGCAAGCATTCCTGCCCTTTCTTCGGTTTTGGTTGGAGCTATAATTACATTCTATTACTACTGGAGGCAGCCCGTAGACAGGTATAAGGAGTCTTTCCTGAAGGAAGATGAGCTTCCGGCTGCCGCAGAAATTTTTATAAACGGATTGGAGGTGGGAATGTCTATTGAGAATATAATAGGCTATATCGTTAGAAACAGGAAGGGGGTGGTAAGGGACTTACTGTATGAAGTTCAAATAAGGCTGGATGCCGGAGGTTCGCTTAAAGATGCGCTGGGCTTTGCCGCGGAAAAGAGCTTGAATGAGTATTTCAGGAGGTTCGTAAGGATTGTTACCGGAGAATACGGTGCGGTTACCGATATAAGGAATAACCTGGAGGAGTTTCTGGAAGAAGTTGAGGAGAGGTACTACAACGAAAAAATTGAAAGGGCGGCAAAGCTGGATAACAGCCTTTTCTTTCCGATATTTTTAGGCTATTTCGTACCGATATTGGTCCTGTTTTCACTGCCTTTTGTATTATCCTTGAAAAGCTTTTTTAAATTATATTAATCAAATCTAAAGGGAGGTAGGTTGTATGATTAAGGCCATTTTGGTTAGGGTTCAAAACTTTTTAAAGAGTCTACTAAAGGATAAAAGAGGAGCCAATGAGCTGCTCGCCACAATAGGGATTATAGCAATTACGGTTGGAATACTCGTTGCCGTGTCTCCCACCATGAGAACTACTATAAGCAGTATGATTACGAATGCATTGAATTCGGCTTCTAATTTCTTTAACAACGCCGTTCAGGGTCAGTGATAAAAATGAGGATATTAATGGATAAAAAGGGATTTTCGCAGCTCATAGCCACGGCTGCGTTAATCCCTATCATTTTAATGATTATGGCAGGTACGATTAATATAGCGATTATAAGCAATATGCAGACGCTCGTAAATGAAGCGGCTTTTGAAGGCGCGAGGATCGGTGTTAAGTCGGATACTCCTGCACAGACGGCGGTCCAGGCCGCAGTCAACTTCGGACAGGGGATAACCGGTTGGGAATTGGGGGATAGGCTAATTGTGAATGCAGCCGTAAATAACAATATGCTTTCGGTCGAAGTAAGTTACACCTTCAATATTATAGGAGGACAGCAGAGGACGGTTGTAGGAAAAAGTTCCTTAAGGATAAGTGATACGCCGTGAAACTGTTGAGGGATAAAAAAGGCGATGCTGTCCTCCTTTTCATGCTCTTTTTGATAATACTTTCGATTCTTTTCATGCAGGTGGTGTACAGCGTTTCGAGGGGCATAGGCGCGAGGGAATACCTTGTGAAAGTGTGCGACGAGATAGCGTTGAATATCGTGACATCGGCTGTGGATATGGCTTCCATGGAGGCGGGGACTCTGGTTATAGATATGAGTGAGGCAAATACGATAGCTAACGATACGTTCAGAAGTCTGGGAATACCCGTTCAGCAGGTAAATATAACAGTTAAAAACAGATATGTTTATGTCACGGCAGTGGTTTCGGGTGAAATGTTCGGCATATCCCAGAACATTACAGTAACCGGCATGGCTAAAGCGAGGGATGTAAGATGAAGGTGCTGATTGTTTCAAATGATAGAGAGTATGTCGGGAAAGCAAAAGAAATTTATGAAGATGCTGATGTAGCTTTATCTATAGAGAGCGCAGTGGTTATGCTGGGTAAGAAGAAGTATGATTTTATTGTGAGTGATTTGGTAAAAAATAGTTTAGGCGGATGTGCAGTAAAGGAGCTGGATGAAGAAAAAAGAAAAGAAAAAATACAGCCTTTAAAGCAGGAAATTATTGCGGTGTATTCTTTTAAAGGTGGTGTAGGGAAAACCACCTTTGTCAGAACTCTTTTAGAAAGTTTGGATAAAAATATAAAAGTGCTTGTAATAGATTTAAACTTCCGTGACGGAGGTTCAGACTTAAGCTTTATGCTGGACCTTCCCGTCCTCCCCCACACTGGAATGTGGCTTAAAGAAAGAACAAAAGAGAGCTTTTTTGGAAATTTAATTGAATACAGCTCAAATGTATCTGTACTTCAGGCTCCGCCTAAAGTAGGCCTTGTAAGAGACATTAAGGAAAGTGATGTTGATGCGATTGTGAAGTTTGCGAGAAATAAGTTTGACATAATAATTTTTGACCTCCCGGATGAATTTAATGAAATTATTAAATCTGCGCTTGATAATGCCACAAAAATAATTGTCTTATCCAAAGGCACAGAAGGAGAATTTGCAAGGATGAAAGAGTTCCCTTACGAGTTTTTAACAGTATTTGTTAAGCCTGAAAAAGGGTTTAAGAAGTATACAAAGCTTTTAAATTTGAGATATAAAGTCATTGGTAGTCTTAGCAAAGAAATTGATATGATATGTGATTTTATTTTCTCTTGATTATAATTTTGTAAAATTTTCGACTTAAGATTTCTTTTATGCTTACTGTGTTTCCGCTTTTGCAGATAAACTTAAAAAGGTTTATTAAAAACACTGGTATTATCAAGGTTAACATCTCAAAAAGGTTTAGTTTTTCAGGGTAATATTCTATTTGGTAGGAGGGGATTTTGAATTTCTTTACAAAAAGGTCATTGTTGATAAATAAGTGGGTTTTTATAACAAAGACATCATTATTGCCCATCTTATTCAAAATGTATGTAAAACTCTACTGGTGAAATCTTTATAAAGTTCAAAAAGTGCTTTATCACGCTTGCTAAGTGCTAAAAGTAATAAAGTTTTTGGATGCTTCTGGAGGTGCCATTGATGATTATAGTAAAATACAAGAAAAAAATTGCTGATTTTTTTAAAAGGAACCCTAATTCCGATAAAAAATATAAGCACAGCAGTGACAAAGCGATTAAGAGGCATAATAATCAAGATAGTCCACAGAACAACCACTACAGCACTTCTAAAACAGATATGGTCGACAAATTTGAACATTATTCTGTTCCTCCTTCTTTAGGTTTAGGTGGAGTGATAATGGGTTTAGGTTTGATTGCGGTTGTATTTTTACGCGCTTACATACATTATTCTGTTTTCTTCATTGATTTCCTCCTTTCTTTTATCAATCCTGTCAATGTTTACAAAATAATAGGAAGTGAAATTTTTGTATATCTGCTTATGATTTGGATTGGATAGGCATTTGCTGCCGATGGAGTTGTAGGTATGATAAGAGATAGAATTGCTAGAAAAACACAGCAGAAACAGACCTTTCTGTTGATTGAGGCAGTAATTCAAGTTTTATTTCCTTTTATAAATGTTTTAGGTACAGCTAAATCAGTAGGACTTTGCATTGTTGTGCTGTTTATAACCTTTTTATTATTTTGGTATCAATTTTTTGTTCGCTCAATATTTTCATTTATTCCCTAAAGTATTTTTATACGTAGAATCCCGGTATTTTAATAGAACAACAACCCGCCGGAAGGCGGAATTAAATAAGATTTTGGAGGAGGTAGTTAAAATGAGAAGAATTATGTACATGCTTATTTTGATATTACTTATCGGTGTTCTGGCAGCCGGATGTACGGCTGCGAAAAAGGAGGTTAATAAACAGGAATGCATTCAGAAGGAATTTATAGCAGGAACCGTCGTGAGTTTTAATAACGGCGAAATAACCTTAAATACAAGCGATGGAGAAGTTAAGTATGCAATTAAAGAGGGTAAAACTATATTTGTTATGGGATCGCCGAATGATATTAAGGCGGGTGTGTTTTTCAGGATGATTTCAAAGGAAGGTATAGATTACATCTATGTTGTTTCTACTGCTGATAAGAAAAAATTGGATGACGGAAGCACAAGCATATTTGCAGTTTTGAAAGAAGCAGGAGATGACTATCTTGTGTTGAATATTAACGGTGCTGAAGAAAGGTATAAGGTCACAGATAAGACGGTCCTTCAGAAGTTTTCGGATTCCGACAAAGTAATGCTGTATAATAAGAGTGAGCTGAGGGTTCAGAACTGGGTAATGGTGCTGGTTGATAAGAATAACGAGGTTCTTAATATTGTGTATTAAAAAGTTTTTAATTTTTTTGATATATTTTGTAACAAATATGTTATAATAATAATATAAAATAAATATATATGTAACAAGGAGGTGTGAGTTATGGGGATATATGACCTTATTGCGGAAAGATTAAGGGAGGCAAGAGAAAAAAACGGTTATACCCAGATGCAGGTCGAGAAGGCTACGGGTATTAAAAGGGAGATGCTTTCGTATTACGAGAACGGCAAAAGGGAAATAGATATGGCAACCCTCGAGAAACTTGCGTCGTTTTACGGGTATTCGATAGAATATTTTGTTAGCGGGTCTGAAGAGCCAGAGGTTGCTTTAGCTTTTAGGGCTGAAGGCTTAGATGATGAGGATTTGGAAGTAATAGGATGGGCTAAACATTTTGTTAACAACCTGTATCAAATTGAAAAACTTTTAGAAAAGAGGGGTAGTCGTGTTAATACCTGAGATGTATGGCAAAATGAGTGCGCGCAAAGTTAGGGCTGAAATGGGGTTGGGTAGCGGGCCTGTAGATATTTTTAAAATTTTTAGGGAGAAAAACATATCGTATGCTAAAAAGCCTTTAAGGAGCAATATTTCTGGGATATTTTTGAGGAAGGGAAACGTTAATTTTGTTTTGATAAACTCTTCAAAAACCAAGGGACATCAAAATTTTACGGCAGCTCACGAATTATACCATATTTTGTTTGAACGGGAACAAACGGGCAGCGTATGTACAGCCGGTATTTTTGAGCAGAAATCTCTAAGCGAAAGGTGTGCAGACTACTTCGCAGCGAATTTTTTAGTACCGGCCGATTCATTGGAGATGGAGCTATTTAAAAGGTTAGGTAATATAAAAAGAAAACCGGATTTTCCTGACCTTTTGTATTTGGAAGCTCTGTTTGGAGTTAGTCATTCGGTAATGCTCATCAGGCTTCAGCAGATCGGAGTGTTGGAACAGGATGATTTATGCAGGTTTAAAAAGGGGATAATTAATGAAGCAGTGAAATACGGTTATGATGTTTCTCTATATTCGCCGACAAATGAGGATGTCATTGTTTCGGACTATGCGGAAAAAGCAAGAATACTTTTTGAAGAAGGTTTGATATCCGAAGGTAAATACGAAGAACTTTTATTAGAGTCGGGTTTTGAAGATGTTTTATTCGGAGAAGAGGTGCAGGAATATGAGGATTGTTAAGTATCCGGTAGTATTCGATACCGACTGCATCTCTTCTTTTTCTTGGGTAAATAGATTGGACATCCTTTTTAATGTTTTTGATGGGGAGTTGATAATTTCGGCACAGGTTTATGATGAGCTTGCAAAGATGAGGTCTTTTAAAAATAGCGATTTTGTGTTTTATAATGTGGAAAGGGAAGTCCAGAAGAATAAAATCAGTGTGGTAACTTTTTCTGTTAATAGTTATGGAGGGAAGCTATATCTTGAATTTATAGCAGGGAAAGCTACTGGTAAAATAATCGGCAAAGGAGAAGCTTCGGCTATATCGATAGCAAGGGTTCGAGATGGTACAGTAGCAAGTAATAATTTTTCGGACATAGCCGAATACTGCAGGAAAAACGGAATTGCTTTTACTTGTACGGATGAAATTTTATATACTGCTTACAAAAACGGTTACATAGATATTGCTGGTGGGGAATACATAAGAAACGAGATGAAGAAAAAAAAGAGAAAATTGCCTGAATGTTCCTTTACTGAAGTTGTTGAAAAATATGATCGAATTTTTAAATAAAGTTATTTCACCCTTCGGCAAAGGGCATTTTATAAATGCTCCGGGCTTTGTCAAGGTGCCTTCGAACATAAACGGCCTCCTCCCCGCAGGCGGGTCCCCTCCATTTATCCTTCGACTCCACCTTGACTTCGCCCTTTCGCATTTTTATATTTTATGGCTGTCCGAAGGGTGAAACGAAAACTTTGAAGAATAATTTTGAAATTTAAGGGGGTAAGTGCCGTGAAGGCGGTAAGGAGGATAATCGCTGTTGTAGTGGTTCTGATGCTGGTTTTGGCGGGATATGGGGTTTATAAGGATGATAACAAAAGGATGGCTCTTGAGGAAAAGGTGAAAGGGTTTTTCATGGGCGTGGGGGATATTTATAGCAATAACACTACCTCTTATATAAGTAATCAGAAAGTAAGGAAAGATTTGCAAGATAAAGCAGATGTACTTGTTAAAAATTATCCATACAAGGTGCTAAAAATTGTTTTAATAGATGGACAAGAAATTTTATTAAGTTTAGATAAATCATTTGTTATAGAGCTACCGTCAGGAGAGTTGGAACTTTGTGGATATTTTAATGTGAATTTCAATATTTCAAATAAGAAGTTATTACAAAAATATTCAAATCAACAATTCTTTTATACTATAATCAGCAAAGTTCATTTAAGAAATGGAAAGTTGGTATTTGATCTTCCGCCTCTTATGTCGCCAAAAGCTGATGATTTAACAACTTATTTAATTCCAATGAATTCAGAAGTTCTAAGTTTTATATTGAGTGATGAATTAATAAAATATGTGGATACCAGCTCTTTAGCTTATCTTAATGCAATTAATTCAATTTTATTGTTAAATAGTAAAGTATATTCATCTGATATTCTTGTACTATCAGATAAAGTATTTGAGAAACAAAAAATTTATGTTAAATCTCACTTCCAATACAGAGACGGCAAATTTTTTGAAATCAAGCGGGAAAGCAACGTAAGAGAGTACGTCGAATGGGCAAAGAAGAACCTTTAAGTGGGTGTTTAAACCCGCTTTTTTTATTTTTTATAGGGAGGTGGTTTGACATGAGGCGGAAAAAATTAATTTCCGCTTTTATTGTTTTGGTTGTTTTATTGGTTTTTAACATTACCGCTTTTGCCGGTGACTGGGTTAAGATGAACTCCAACGGGACCAAGGTATGGGTGGATACTTCTCACTATGAGACAAGGCAGAAGTGGGTTACGAGCGGATACTGGGACACACGGAGGGTGTGGGTGCCGGAGCAGGGTCATTACGAGAGGTACTGGGTCGACACTTCTCACTGGGAGACAAGACAGAGGTGGGTGCCGAGCGGATACTATAAGACTGAAAGGGTTTGGGTAGATACGTCGCACTATGAGGATAGAAAGGTTTGGGTGGATACTTCTCATTATGAATATAGGAAGGTTTGGGTTAGCAGTGGTTATTGGAAGACGGAAGCTGTATGGGTACCAGCAAAGGGACATTATGAAACTAGATATGTTGGTGGTTGGGGTTACGGAGATTGGAAAGCTGGAGGCAGTTTTCAAACTGTGTGGGTAGTAGATATTCCCGCTCACTGGGAATACAGAAAAACCTGGGTAGATACTTCACACTACGAAACCCAGAAGGTTTGGGTTAACAGTGGGTATTATAAAACGGAAAAGGTATGGGTTAATAGCGGTTACTGGGATACGAGGCAGGTATGGGTGGATACTTCTCACTATGAGACGTATCAGGAATGGGTTACAAGCGGATACTGGGCTCAGAGGTGGGTAGTTGATGTTCCCGGACACTATGAGACAAGGCAGGTGTGGGTTGATACATCGCATTATGAAACGTATCAAGAATGGGTACAGAGCGGTTACTGGGATGAGGTACACGGAAGCATAACCATTTCCAAAACTCCGCAGTATGTCTTTACGAATAAGCATACCAGAAGCGATGGGACTCCGTGCGACATGACTTTGAATATTTCGTATAACCTGAACAAGAAGGTTACGAACATCAGAGCTATACATGTGATAAACAGGTATCAGGATAAGGGAGTAATGTATGTGGAGCCTTATTCTGCTGTAAAAAATGTCGGAGGCACTTCAGGAAGTGCGGTTCTGAAGTTTCAGTACGATAAGCCTGGAGATGAAAACTCCACGATGTATGTTTACTTCGACCTTGAAGGCGGAGGTTCGCTTGAAGTCAGGATGAATATTCCGGTAAATGGAATTTATTCGGATTCGAAATTTAACTTGCCGGACCCGGTTTTGAAGAAGTCGGTTAAGGATTCGGAGACGGTGAGCTTTTGATGAAAATACTAATATTAATTCTGCTTTTTATAGCTGCTGTGGAGGATATGAAGAAGATGGAGGTGGGGAATATTTATCCTGCCTCCGTCTTTATAATTTCTCTTGTGAATATGTTTATAAGCCCATATACATATACAAAGTTAATATTGCTGAATGCTCTTGTTGTGTTTGCCGTTTTGTTTGCCTACTGGCTGGTTGGAGCGATGGGTGGAGCGGACGTGAAAGTCTTGACCGCTCTATCGCTTTATACAGGTTTTGATATATGGAAAATAATTTTGATTTCATGTGTGTTTTTTGTTATTTACTCAATTGCGTTAAGAAGGTATAGGGAGAAGCTCCCGTTTATGCCTGCAGTTTTTATCGGGAGTATGGTAGTTTTTTTATTGAAAGGGTGGTAGTTTGAAAGTTTATAAGAGCTTCATATATTTAGACAGCGGCTGTTTTGAAAGTATGCCAGTTGATCAGCTTAAGATTAGAAGGGATGTATGTTTGGTCAGATGTGAGATTTGTAAGAAGTGTTCCGATAGGAGGGTTGTGAAGGTTATACCGATTGCACAAGAGGAGTTTTATAAAAAATACGTTATTAATCATCAGTTCAATACGGCTGTTTACTGTATGGAGTTTGCGGAAAAGCTTGGGTTGTCCAAAAGAGATAAGGAAATATTGGTAAAGTCAGCTTTTCTTCATGATGTAGGGAAGCTCGCAATAAAGGAAGAGGCTCTCATGAAGAATGGAATGCTGACGGAGGAGGAGAGGGGGGAGATAAAGAGGCATTCCATTCTCGGCGCTGCGTTCCTTGCAGGAAGGCATTTCGATGGGGAGGTAATTAATGCAGTATTAAGCCATCACGAAAGGGTGGATGGCAGTGGTTATCCTTATGGATTGGTTGATAAAGAAATACCTTATTTGGCCAAAATTCTTTCGGCTTGCGATGCTTTTGAAGCTATGATAAGTGGGAGGCACTATAAACTATCTAAGAGTATAAGTGAAGCTTTAGATGAGCTTAAAAGAGAAGCAGGCAGACAGTTTGACGAAGAAATAGTAATTGCTTTTACTGAGATGTGGTATAATAAAGTAAAAGAAGAAAAGAAGGTGGTTTTATGAAGATAACAGGGAAAATAGAAATTCCAGCAGAAATACTTTTAAGCCTCAAGAAAAGTGAAGATGAATTTATAACTGAATTAAAAAGGACTGCCGAGTTAGATATTATAGAGAAAAGAGGTTATCGCTGGGTCAATGTGCTATACTTGCTGAAATGAGTGAAGAAGAATTTATCAAGTATCTTGCAAGCTTTGGTACAAGCATTTTTTTCTTCGATGGTAAAGAAGAGGTTTTGGAGGACATAAAAAATGCCTAAAGTTGTTGCCAATTCCACACCGATAATAATACGCCGGAAGGCGTTTTTTATTTTGCCGAAAATAAGAGGAGGTTGTGTAAATGTTTAAGGTGGGTATAGACCTTGGTTACGGATATGTGAAGGGAGTTAACGAGAAAGGCAAACAAGTTCTTTTCCCCTCGTTAGTGGGCAATGCATACGATAGGGTTTTAGCCGGTTTGTTCGGGTTCAATAATAACGACAGGATAAGCAATATGCATGTCGTTATCATGAACGGAAGTAATGAGGAGTATTTCGTTGGAGAGCTGGCGAGGAGGGAAGGGAAGAACGTTTCATATGCTTTCGATGAGGATAAGGTAAACCATCCCAACACGAGGGTCCTTCTTACCGCTTCATGCCTTTTGCTTCTCCCGGAAGAAGAAGTGCCGGTGCATATCGTGTCCGGTCTTCCGCTGGAGCAGTACGTACATAAAAAGGAAGAGTTTAAGGATATGCTTAAGAACTTTAAAATAATGGCATGTTTTAAGGGGGATGAAAGGATAAGGGTGATTAAATTCGAGAAAGTTACCGTATTTCCTCAGGCGGCCGGTGCAGCATACCACGCTATTATAGATGACATCCAGAAGTATCTCATAAAGGGAAGCTATATAGGCTTAATCGATATAGGTTTCAAGACTACGGATTTCATAGTGTTTATGGTTGAAGATAAGCTCATATTAAGAGAGGATATGTCCGGGACTATAGAAGTCGGGATGTCGGTTCTGAACAATGCGGTGGATAAGATATTTACCCAGAGGACCGGAAGCAAGATAGACATATCCGAGTTAATAAGACTTATAAATGACGGAAGGATATTCTACAAGGGGAAGGAACTTGATTTTACGAAGGAGATTGGTGCACTGCGCGGCGAAATAGCGAGGGTGATAAAGGATAAGATTAAATTGATATGGGGGAATAAGCTGGATTTCTTCAATACCGTATTTCTGGCAGGCGGAGGAGCGAAGGAATTGATGCCGTATATGAAGGATCTTTACGATAATGCGGTACTGATTAAGGATGCACAGTTTGCAAATGCGAAGGGATTCTTAAAAGTTGCGGGACTGGAGGAAAAGAAGAAATAAAGGAGAGAAGGTTATGACGGCAAGGGAGATAAACTATAAGAATGCATGGGAGCTTATGAAACAGATGGTTGATTACTATACGGGAGAAAAGAAGTATCTCACGAGAAGGGAGATAAAATATATCATAAGGTCCTGCGAAAATAAGAATGCAAGAACAATCCCCATTAAGGACGACAAAAGGGTGTAAACATGCTTTGAAGCCTTAGAATATAAGGATTAGAAAGGCGTAAAATTAGTAAGGTGTAAACAATACCTGTAAACACCCTTCAAAGCCCTGATAAATCTAAAATAGAACCATGCAAAAATGACAGGGTGTAAACAGGTTAAAGAGTATTGATAATAAAATTGTTTACACTTTTTAATTTTATGAGCATGAAAACCTTGATTTTTCTTGGTTTCAGGGTGTAAACACAAAGTGTAAACAGCCGAAAAGCCTTGATATTGAAAGGATTGAAATGTGTAAAAATGGCGAAGTGTAAACAGAATGTTATCGGTCCATGGTTAATCTGTTTACACTTTTCAAATTTAATGGCTTAAAATCCTTGGCATTACTGTAATTTAGGCTGTAAACGGGTGGTGGTAGTCTTGGGTTCGGAGATATACAGCTTCAGGGTGGAAGAGGAGGACCTGAAGGAGGTCCTTTCAAAGCTGTCCGGTAAGGAGAGGACCATTTTTATAAAGAATGCGCTGAGGTTTTATATAAATTTCAATCAAAAGATAGAAAGCATTGCCGGCAACGTAGAAAAGATTTTGGATAGAATTGAAAATGGCTCTGCTTTTTTTGACAGTTCGAAGGAGGTGGCAGCAGGGAAAGAAGAAGAAATTTTGTTAAGCAGCATAGAAGATATTTTGAATTTGTAGGGAGGAACAACAACCACCGGAAGGCGGAATGAGAAAAGATATAAAAAATGTAAGGAAAAGCAAAGAAACCGCCTGCTGTTAAGATAGGCGGGTTTTTTATTGGTATAAAAACAAAATGGTAAATTAAAGGAGGTATATGAAAATGAATGAAGAAGATATTATAAAGGCGATAAAAGATCTAACCAACATGGAGGTGTTCGCTGTTTTGGTTGTGCTTACCAATGAAGGTGGCGTTGTGCTCAGGCCTATTGGCGGCGGATGGGGAAGCGGGATTATCGATGCCATAAGCGAAATAGCAGAGAAATATCCCAACTGCAGAATGAAGCTTTTTGAACAGAACTATGATGATTGGCATAGATACTTTAGGCATGTTATATCAAAGGAGCAGATGCTCTGAAAGGAGAGTTTAAGAATATGCCTTTTACCTTTAAAAAAGCCGAACATCGAATTGTTAATGTTGACGATATCGTTGAGTTTCCTACATGTCTCGGCAGCAAATGCCTACTTTTAAAGAAGCTGGGATTGAATGCGTACTTAAATACCGAGGAGGAAATTTTGGAGGCTCTTACCGAAAGTGCAAATAACCCTGAATTTTTAGAAATTTGTCTGAAAAGCAGCCGCTGCAGTGTTTTTTGGGAAAAATTTAGCCAGGGGATAACACCTTTTATGCAGTACGATCCTGTATACCTACACGAGTATAACGGACGATATTGGGCGGTTGAGGGCAAGCACAGGGTATGCCTTGCCAAAAGAGCAGGAGTAAAAAAATTGGAAGCCCTTGTTTGGACTCTTGAAGAAGATACGGAATCCTTACTGCCGAAAGAAGGAAAACCAGGCAGGTTTAAATTTTGTTATTCTTATATTGATCCTCCAAAAGCAAGAGGAGAAAAAGTTATTTTATGGATTAAAAGTTCACCGGAGGTACCGCTTCGAGGGCTTGAAAACTATCCCTTAATACTTGATGAAAGGTTTAATACAAAAGGAGAGTTTATCACGATTTTCCAGGGCCTTAGGTTTCGGGTTTCCGTAACTAAGGCAAAGGACGGGGCAAAGAAGATATTAGGTTTATTTTTATCTCAAACGATAACAAAAGTAGAAACAGAAGTTATTATTGATCCGGACCATAAAAAGACGAAAATTTGGCTTTTAAAGGTGCCCGCAGAAGAAGACTTGTTTTCAAAACCACTGGGGATGACCGATATTAAAACAGTATACCGTTACGGATGTTGGCGAAGATGTCATTTTAAATGGCTGAATTCTATTTGTGTGGGATTCTTTCAAAATGTATAAAATAAAAAAATATTCACAAATTAAGAATAGAATGATAAAATAATAAATGAGGAATTGCAGGATTTGAAGTTAGGGGTTTAACATATATCAGGTATATATTATTTACCTGTGTTTTTTGTCTTTTGTTACTAATATAAAAATTATGTTTCCATGTTTTTTATTTTAAGACCTGTGAAAATGGTCTTTTTTTATTGCATATCCTGTAGAATAGAGTGTAGAAAGTATGATGGAAATGAATTCTACACTCTATTCTACACCCCCTTACCCCACCCACACCTTCTAATCCTTGCCGCGCCTCACCCCGAGGCTATCGCCTCGCCCTCGCTTCGCTCGGGTTCCGAGCCGAGACCCCGCCTCACTCATCATGCTTCGCTAACGCTCGCATGTATACGGAGGCGGGGTCTCGGCTCTCCAGGGTTCGACGCGGCTTTAAGGTTGGTGTGGGTGGGGGATCAAATTTAAGCAATGCTTTGCGGGTCTTATCTGGGTAAAGTTCCAGGGGTCACATTTAAGCAACAGCTTTATGGGTCTT
>Ga0334722_10005087_pt1 | contig 13418 bp, 16 predicted proteins | sample C3_bottom_MG_FD_207210 | JGI IMG/M metagenome (GOLD analysis project Ga0334722, IMG submission 207210) | Sediment microbial communities from Yellowstone Lake, YNP, Wyoming, USA - C3_bottom | ecosystem: Environmental > Aquatic > Freshwater > Lake > Sediment | place: USA: Wyoming | collected...
CAACTCAATCAACTTGATTTTTAACTTTTATTGTGCAAGTGTACGAAAAACAGGGGGTGTGAAACAAAAAAGTATCACTTTTTATTAACTGACCCCCGATAAAATTGTTAGTTGATGATTTATAATTGATAATTTAGTTTTATATCACACTCGTTGAAGGGGCAAGTGGGAGCGAATGAATTCAAGGCGTAATTTTTCGAGTTCAAAAAACCATTTTCGGAGCTCAAAAAACCATTTTCAGAGTTCAAAAAATCATTTTCGGAGCTTCTTTTTACTGTTTTGGAACTCATTTTTACCATTTTTGAATTCATTTTTGGTATTTTTGAACTCATTTTTATCATTTTTGAATTCATTTTTACTGTTTTGGAGCTCATTTTTATAAAATTGAGCATAAAAAAAGGGTTTCGGAGCAGCGAAACCCTCATTTTGAATTATTTTGATTCCTATGGAGTTTTTTTGGCTCTTTTCGGACGTGGTGAGCTGTTAATTTCATATCCCCAGTTTCCCATTTGATGTATTTTTTTAATATATTTTCCTTCCAACGTTTTTCTCCATCCGCGCTCGTTGATCAATGTGGTTTTTTTCCAGAGCTGGTCGCGCTGTTCTCTGAGGGCTTCAACTTGTTTCTCAAGTTCTGCAGCTTTGGCTTCTAATTGTTCGGCTTGGTTCATGTCTTTCGCGCCTTGCTTGATGTCTGACGTTTCAGCGGCAAGTGGCGAACCGCCTCCTTCGTTGTCGTTTTCTTTGTCAATTTTTTCGATGAGCTTTTTGTAGCCGGTCACATCAGAAGGAATTTCTATGTGATACGTGTTTGTTGCCATGTGATTTTTGGTTTTAGAAGCCCCCCTAAATCCCCCCGAAGGGGGGACATTAGAAAAAGGCGTGGTTTGTGTTTTATTTTTGACCCTTGGATGTTATCCTACGGGTTTTGGATGAGTAGTTTTTAATCTTTCAGGTTAAATGTTTTCTTTACATCTTCATAGTTTTTATAATTCACGTTTGGATGACCTATGCGTGAAGCGGGAGGAATCACAGTTACTTTAAAACCTAATATTCCAGGATTGGAAGCAGAGGTAACATATACTCCCACATGCGGATTGTTAGTATCGTAAGCAAAATAATATTCTACACCATTTTGTGTAAATGGTAATTGGGTAAAAACTGTTCCGCTTTGCAAATACATTAATACAGCTCCATTTACATTTGTGCTTGCAGGAAGAGAATAATTATAAAACCAATTTCCGCTTCCAGCTGTCCATGAAGCAGCAGTGGTAGTGAAAGAAAAATTTTGAACATTGGCATTTCCCGTGGCTCCTGTTGGACCTGTTGCTCCTGTTGTGCCTGCAGGACCCGTGTCGCCTTTCTTACATCCGTTAAAAGTAATTGCAGCAATCATTGTAAACGCTAAGAGAATTATTTTTTTCATTTGTGTTTTTTGTTTTGGTTATTGTTGATTGATTAAAAAATAAAAATCCCTCTCCAAAAAAATTAGAAAAGGATTTATTAAAAAGTTTAGAAAAATATTTTTTCTTATTACTGCTACTGCAATTTTTGCGGGGGGGGTAGCCAAATGACCAATGGCTGAATGACGAATAACGGGTGTGAAAGCCCTTAACGAATTATAATGAGTTGCTGCATACATTTAATTACGTTAGTTGAAAAAGCAATGGGGGAGTGGTGCTTCTTCTTTTGTTTCAGGAGCAAATGTAAAAATAAAAAATGGATAATGGAGAATTGAAAATGAAGAATGAAAATTAATACACTTCATCGTGCGTGCCTATGTCAATCAATAGCACAGATTTGTTGTCATTGTAAAATTTGAAAACCACCCTGCAATCATGCGCAACGCTGAATGCCCACAGCCCCAGAAGTTTCCCTGTGAGTTTGTGTGTTTTTAAGTGCGGGTCAAAAGGAGTCATTACAAAAAGTTCCAGTGTATCCCAAAATTCTTCCTTGAGGATGGCATCGGTTGCAATGCGTTTTTTATAGGAGCGCTTAAACGCTGGATCCCATACAAGATTGATCATTTCTCCAGATCGTTGTAAAGGTCTTTCAGTGTGCCGTGTTTTGTTTTGCCCTTGCTGTAATTTCTGATTGCGGTTTGCGCCCTTTTCAGAATGGATTCACGGTTGGCTTCAATGAACATCTTGCGGATGATTTCAAGCGCAAATTCTTTTTCTTCCAGAACCAAAGAATTAAAATCTTCAATCACGCGGTTAATGCTTGTGGTTTTCATTGTAAGATTGTTATAATACTATAATACAAAGATAAGCAATTTACCATCCTAATATTTCGCAAATTGTTTTACCAGATTGCCTTTATCGCAAACTACTTTTACAATATAAATTCCGCTTGCTAAATCATTGGTATAAATGCTTGCTTTTCCGGGAGAAATGACTTGCTGAACAATTTTTTCTTTTCCCATTACATCAAACACCTGAACGCTCAGGATTTTATTTCCAGCAACTGTAATGTTCAGTTTTTCGCTTACCGGATTTGGAAACAAACTGATTGAAACCGGTTTTTCTTTTTCAGTAACAGCAGTTGCAATTGCACAGGGCGAGCCGGTTTTGTAAATTATTATGGTATCATCTGTAAAGTTGCCCGCATTGTCGTAGGCGCGCGCAATCACCTGGTGGTCGCAGATGGGAAGCGTATCGGTTCTCACAGGCATTTTGAAGGACCATGCGCTTGTTGAACTGTGATAGGTTCCGTCAATCCATAATTCAATATGATTGATAAATAAACTATTGTCGCTTGCTTTGGGATAAACCGTATCAAGCGGCTCCACAAAACTGTTTCCGGTAAACGGAAAAGCAATGATGCAAATGGGTTTTATCGTATCGGGAACAACTGAAGGAACCGGATTGTTTCCGAGCGCAATATTCACATTCATCATTTTATTTACAAGCGGTGTGGTATAAACAGGATCAATATCATAAGTGTTTTCTGTATAGGTGTTGAACTGGTAGAACTCCAGAATCCACGGAGAACTGAATGGAATGGTATCGCTCAGAATTTTGCCCAGCACATTTTGAGAATACTGGCAGGTTACATCGTAAATAGAATTTGGAACTGCATCGCCAAACTCTCCTACATATAAAAGTTTTTTAGCGGCATCTGTAATCTGTTTTGTGAGAGATACCATTCCCGCATTATACAAACCGGTGATTCCGAACCGCTCGTTGTCATTGTTACTATTATAAGGATGAATGCAGGCAATGTCAATATACTTGTGGCTGTCAATCAGGTACTGCGAATATTGTTGCTGCGTATCAAGCGTCCAGTCGCCAGCGTTCACCCACTGGGGCTTATTGACAAGATGATAAGCGCTTTGCCTCGGAACTGCATAGCCGGATGTTATCAGATGTGTTTTATCCAAACTGCGGATGAGAGAAGTAACTCTCTTGTTGAATGCAATCATTTCAGCCGTTGTGAAATTTGTGTAAACCGGATTATTCCCCGAATAGGAATACATGTCAATGTCCGATTGAAGATTCATTTCATTAGTGAGTTCCCAAAAAAGAATGACAGGATTATTTTTATACCTGTTCACGAATTTTGTAATGAAGTTCTCTGCATATTGATAAGCCAAACTGTTGGGATTGATAACCATTGTATGCATATCCGAATTCACCGCCTGCGGATGCTGATAAACATTGAACATCAGCGATGGAACCATTTTAATATTTGCTGCGTTCAGGTCATTCACCATTTCATCCATGTCATTCCAGAATTTAACAGAATCGGTCAGCCATTTGTCTCCACCATAATCGCTCACTGCCACGCGCAGATAACCAAGTCCCATGTACTTTGCATCTTCAATAGATTTTTTTGCGAGACGTTTTGAAACATCAAAGCAGGGAACTGACGGATTGTTATCACATCCGCTGGTGCTTCCGTAATATTGCATATGAAGATCCATGCGGTTAATTCCAACGATTGGTTTAATCTTGCTGATTCCAAAAACAGTCAGAGAATCTAATATGGCAACGGTGTCGCCAGGTTGCAATCCTGTTGCCTGATATAAATAGAATGAATAAGGAATGTTCTCCTGAATCCATGTTGCAAGAGAATTTCCGGAAGCGCTTCCACCTGCAAACTGCGCTTTTGAAGAAGAAAGCGTGCTCACCCATACCTGTGTGAAAGATGTTCCTGAAGAAGTCCACAGGATATTTGTTTCACCCAAGCCGGATGCAAGAACCGGTACCGCATATTTGGATGCCCATATCTCACCCGTAGCTGCACGTAATGATGAGAATCCGTCAGCAAAAATGAAAAGAGGGATTGCCGTCAGAGCCAGAATTTTTTTCATCTGCAAAATGATTTAGAAAATTAAAAGAACTTCTGAAAATTGCAAACCAATATTACAATATTCTTTTGAGCCATGGAGTTGATTTATGAAATGAACCGCATTCTTATTGTAGCCATATATTTCCTATCTAATGTTCAGAAATAAAATCTGCTTTCTTTCGTTCCCATTCACACTTGAATCTTCTTTGTAACTTCGCTGACTTTTTATTGTAAAATGAAACGCACTTTCAAATATTGTCTGTTGTCTATTGCCTGTTGCCTGTTGTTTTGTCAGGGATGTAAAGTTCATTATTCTTTTACAGGCGCAACTCCAATGACCGATGTAAAAACCGTCTCCATACAATATTTTAAGAACAACGCATCGCTTGCACCGCCCACGCTCAGCCAGTCGCTCACCGAAGCGCTCAAAGATATTTTTACTTCTCAAACCAAACTGGATATTGTTTCTAAAAACGGTGACCTGAATTTCGAAGGAGAGATTGTCAATTACATTACCGCGCCCGTTGCCATTCAAAGCAATGATCAGGCAGCGCTCAACCGCCTCACCATTGCGGTTCATGTTCTATTCACTAACACAAAAGATGAAAAGCAAAACTTTGAAGCAACTTTTTCGCGCTATGCCGATTATTCCAGCACACAAAGTTTAAGCGCTGTGCAAAGCCAGCTCATTGATGAGATTAATAAACAATTGGTGCAGGATATTTATAACAAAGCGATGGTGAATTGGTAAGCAACAGAAAGGTATAGGGTATAAGGCATAGGGGAAATACAAACCCCATTCTTTATTGCCATATGACTTATACCTTATACCTTTATACCTTATAATGACTAAACAAGATTTCATACAATATTTATCTCATCCGGAAAATCTGAACGGACATTCTATTGATTCACTTGAAAAGTTAGTGCAGGAGTATCCTTATTTCCAGATAGGAAGAATGTTGTATCTGAAAAATCTGCACAATCAGGAAAGCATTAACTATGAAAAGAATCTTCATATCACTTCTGCCTATGCACCTGTCGGGAAGGTGCTTTACAATCTCATAAAGAAGAAGACAGAAATAAAGCCAGAAGCCAGAAGTGAGAAGTCAGAAGTTGAATTGCCGGTAATCGGTAATCAGTTATCAGTAATCAGAGAGGAAATAAAAACCGAAAAAGAAATTTTTCCAAAACTTGAACCAGTTGCGGTTTTACAGGAAGTATTGATGACCGCAAAAGTGGAAAAAGATTCCTTGCCCGCAATAGGAATAACAACAGCAGAAAAGAAAAATGAAGCCGATGAACTGCACTTGCTCGAAAAAGAAATGTTAAGGGAAGCAATGCGCACTTCAATGACGATTGATTTGCTGGAGGAAAAAGACCTTTCGACTTCGCCCAGTGTGACAACAAAAGAAAAAACAGATTACCGAAAACCGATTACTGATAACGAGTATTCCTTTAATGACTGGCTGAAAGTAATTGGCGGAAAAACTCCCGATTCATCAATAGAAGAAAAAGCCGTTCAGAAAATACAAAAGAGCGAACTTATTGACCGGTTTATCCTTGATGAAACTATAAAATCAAAACCGAAAACAAAGACCGAATTTTATTCTGCCGATTCAATGGCTAAAAAAAGTTTGCAGGATAATGAAACTTTTGTATCCGAGACCCTTGCCAGAATATACCTTAAACAAGGCAATCTTCCCAAAGCCCTCCGCGCCTACGAAATTTTACTTGTAAAGTATCCCGAAAAGATTCATATATTCGCACCCCTTTTGGAGAAAATAAAAAAACTCCTTGAGGACCAGAAGGGCAGATAATTTGCCCGAAGAACGAATAACCTAATAACGATTAACTTTTCAAGTATGGCAACTTTTCTTTCTATCCTTATTATCATCATCAGCGCTCTCTTGATTTTGATAGTGCTTATTCAAAATCCAAAGGGCGGTGGAATTGCATCCAACTTTATGTCAACCAGCCAGTTTATCGGTGCGCGCCAGCAGGTGGAACTGATTGAGCAAATTACATGGGGATTTGTGGGCGGACTGGTTGTACTTTGCATTGCTTTTGCCGCAATTGTCGGAACAGGAAAAAAACAAGAAAACAAGGAATCTATTGTAAGCAAATCTGAAATGCCAATGCCGGGCACTTCTAATCCGGGTATTCCTTCACAACAGCAAGGACCTGCACCTAAAAACAAGTAAGGAAGTTTGTCATACTGTCATTAAAAATCTGACAGGATAATTTGTTAAATAATTATTTCTGAAAATTTGACCGATGAAAGAAAAATATTGTCTTTGGCACAAAAACTGACAAAGGCGCATCGCTAAAATAAAAACCAAAAACAAACCAAATAAAAAACCATGGCAAAAGTAAAATTTCAACCACAGGGAGACAGAGTGCTCGTTGAAGCAGCTCCCGCAGAAGAAAAAACCGCTGGTGGAATCATTATTCCCGACACAGCAAAAGAAAAACCACAGAAAGGAACTATCGTAGCGGTAGGTCCCGGTAAAAAGAAAGACGAACCCATGACCGTTAAAGTGGGCGACACAGTTTTCTACGGAAAATATTCAGGAACAGAAATTTCTGTTGACGGAAAAGAATACCTTATTATGCGCCAGGACGATGTGTTTGGCGTAATTGGATAATTATTTTGTCATTCCGAGCGTAGCGAGGAATCTCATAAAACTTTTCAATACATATTAAGAGATTTCTCCCTTCGGTCGAAATGACAACACAAAAAAAAGTAAAAACAATCAAAATCTAAAAACAAAATGGCAAAAAAAATAACTTATGACACCGATGCTCGCGATGCGATGAAGCGCGGTGTTGATGCGTTGGCAAACGCAGTAAAGGTGACTCTCGGACCGAAAGGCCGCAATGTTATCATTGACAAAAAATTCGGTGCGCCTCAGATTACTAAAGACGGTGTAACTGTTGCAAAAGAAATCGAACTGCCGGATGCAGTTGAAAACATGGGAGCGCAGCTTCTGAAAGAAGTTGCTTCTAAAACTGCTGACTTAGCTGGTGACGGAACAACAACCGCAACTGTTCTTGCACAAGCGATTGTAACTGCAGGATTGAAAAATGTTGCTGCCGGAGCAAATCCAATGGATCTGAAACGCGGAATTGACAAAGCAGTTGATGCAGTGGTTGCTGATCTGAAAAAACAATCAAAGTCAGTTGGCGATGACAATAAAAAAATTGAACAAGTAGCTACTATCTCTGCGAACAACGATTCCACCATCGGAAAACTGATTGCAGAAGCAATGGCGAAAGTGAAAAAAGAAGGTGTAATCACTGTGGAAGAAGCAAAAGGAACTGAAACAACTGTTGAGGTTGTGGAAGGTATGCAGTTCGACCGCGGATATGTTTCTCCTTACTTTGTTACTAACGCAGATTCAATGGAAGCAGTATTGGACAACCCATACATTCTTCTCTACGACAAGAAATTGTCAACGATGAAGGAATTACTTCCTATCCTTGAAAAATCAGCACAAACCGGAAAAGCGCTTCTTATCATCTGCGAGGACTTAGACGGTGAAGCGCTTGCTACGCTTGTTGTAAATAAAATTCGCGGTGCGCTGAAAATCTGCGCTGTAAAAGCTCCTGGCTTTGGCGACCGCAGAAAAGAAATGATGCAGGACATTGCAACATTAACTGGCGGAACTCTGATTTCTGAAGAACGCGGATTCAAACTCGAAAACGCTGACCTCTCTTATCTCGGAAGCGCTGAAAAGATTACAGTTGACAAAGACAATACAACTCTCGTTGGAGGCAAAGGCAAAAAAGCCGATATCACCGCGCGAGTGAACCAGATCAAAGCGCAGATTGAAACCACCACATCTGATTACGACAAAGAAAAATTACAAGAACGACTTGCTAAATTAGCAGGCGGTGTTGCGGTGCTTTACGTAGGCGCTGCTTCTGAAGTTGAAATGAAAGAAAAGAAGGACCGAGTGGATGATGCACTTCATGCTACCCGCGCTGCAGTGGAAGAAGGCATTGTTGCTGGCGGTGGAGTTTCTTATCTCCGCGCGATTGATGCAATAGAAAAAATGAAGGGCTCTAACGAAGATGAAGCAACCGGAATTCAAATTGTAAGACGCGCCCTCGAAGAACCACTACGCATCATTGCAGAAAATGCAGGCGTGGAAGGTTCTATCGCTGTGCAAAAAGTGAAAGAAGGCAAAGGCGACTTTGGTTTCAATGCACGCACCGATGAGTATGAAAATCTTATCGCTGCAGGTGTAATTGACCCTACCAAAGTAGTTCGTATTGCTTTGGAAAATGCCGCTTCTGTAGGAGGAATGATTCTCACCACAGAATGTGTTCTTGCAGATATCAAAGAAGAAAAACCTGCTATGCCTCCTATGCCGGGAGGAATGGGCGGTGGAATGGATTACTAGACCCCTCTCCGGCTCTCCCCAAAGGGGAGAGGGAGATAACAAATACAAAAGTCCTTCTCTTTATCGGGAGGGGCTTTTTGTTTTGAAGCGATGAAGTGAATACTTTAAATCTTTATTTCCTCTTCCTCCTTATTATAGAAATGATATTCTAAAATATGATGTGAAGTCACCGGTTTGATACGAACTCTTTTTCCGTATTTCAAAAACCATTTCTGGCTTTTGCTTGGAAACCCTTTTGTAAAATATGCTTCGATGAACGGATGAACTGCGAGCGTGATGTTTCTTTGGTTCTGCTCCTTCAAAAGATAACTCAGGTCCTTTTCAATCTGGTCTGTAAGCAAAATGCTCGACTGCACTTCTCCGGTTCCTCCGCAGGACGGACATTTTTCGGTAGTTTTTTCTTTCACCTGCGGTCGCACACGCTCGCGTGTAATCTGCACCAATCCGAATTTGCTTGGAGGTAAAATGGTATGTGTGGCAGGATCATCTTTCATGGCATCTTTCAGTTTTTCATAGAGCGTTCTGCGGTTCTGCGGGTTGCGCATGTCAATGAAATCGGCTACAATGATTCCTCCGATATCCCTAAGCCGCAGCTGCCGTGCTATTTCTTCAGCAGCTTCAAGATTCACATCAAGCGCATTGGCGTCCTGATCTTTATTGGAATGAGAACGGTGACCGCTGTTCACATCAATCACATGCATTGCTTCCGTATGTTCCACTATCAGGTATCCGCCAGATTTCAGATTGACAGTTTTCCCGAACGAAGATTTAATTTGCTTATCAATGCCGAAATGTTCAAAGATGGGCGTGTTTCCCTTATAAAACTTTACAATATTTTCTTTTTCAGGAGATATAGTGTGGAGATAGGATTTGATTTCTCCATATAATTTTTGATTATTAACGAAAATGTTTGAGAACGAAGGATTAAGAATGTCCCGAAGGATGGTGATGGAACGATCCATTTCACCAAGCATGATTTTCGGAGGTACGGAACTTTTCAGAGCATGGAATAATTTCTCCCATTTATCCGCCAAATCCTTCAGGTCAGTGTTTAATTCCTCAACATTTTTATTTTCTGCAACTGTGCGGATAATTACACCGAAATTTTTCGGCTTGATGCTTTGCACTAATCTTCTTAATCGTTCACGCTCCTCCAATTTCCTTATTTTTTGCGAAATGGAAATTTTATCAGAGAACGGGATCAGCACCAGAAATCTCCCTGGCAAAGATACATCTGCGGTGAGGCGCGGACCTTTGTTTGAAATAGGTTCTTTCATGATTTGCACCAGTACGTTCTGATTGCTGTGAAGCACTTTGTTCACTTTGCCTGTTTTCACAATGTCATTCTCATGCTTGAAATCATCCAGCAAATGAGTGCCGAGCGCTCCGTTATGAGCAAGGTTTGTGAATTTGATGAGTGATAGCACCTGCGGACCTAAATCCAGGTAATGCAGAAATGCATCTTTTTCATAGCCCACATCAATGAATGCCGCATTTAATCCGGGCATTATTTTTTTGACCTTACCGAGGAAAATATCTCCTACTGAAAATCCCGCATCTGAGCGTTCGCGGTTGAGCTCTACCATCCGTTTGTCATGCAATAAAGCAATGACAACTTCTGTAGAGGTTACGTTTATATATAGTTCGCTGTTCATTTAATTACAAATTGGATAGATGAAAAAAAAGAAATGTCGGGATAATGAATAATTGGAAGGATGTAATAAATCCGGAGAAAAATTAATTTTTCTTGCAAAAGAAAATATAATCAGAAAACAGAAGAGAAAAACAGCATGAATGGCGAAAAACAATATTTCACCATTCCATCATTCATTATTCCGCTATTACCGGTTTTTCTTTTTGTGACGGTTTTTGCGCAAGCGCTTTTTGCGTTTGTGAGTGTTCATTTTTTTGCGCTTTCTTTTTTTTCCGCTAGGCATAATTAGTTAGTTTTTTGATTTGAGAATCGTATCCCCGACTTCGCTCGTACTGACGTCACTTAAGCGTATTCGAAGGGTCATTTCTCATATCATGGTTGTTGTTTTAATTTTTTAATGTAGTCGTTGATATTTTTTGCTATTAATGTATCTTTTACTCTTGTTTTATAATTTTCAAAACTCTCAATCGCTTTTGGTTTGTTTCCCATTGAAAGGTATGTATCGCCAAGGTATGCGTACATTTCAATCCGGGTTGAATCTAACCTGAGAATCTTCCTGAAGCGATCAATCGCCTTTTCAAACTGTTGCGAAGTTACAGAAAATAATCCTAACTGAAGGTTTGCATCAATATTAGCTGAATCTTGCTGAATGACTTCGTGCAGCAACGTAATGCCTTTCATGGGAGGATTTCCGAGCAGAGAAGCGCTTTCTACATAGCAGGTTCCGAGCTTTGTTTTAGCAGCAAGATTGGAAGGATTCATTTTCATGACTTTTGTAAAACAATCAATAGCGCTTTTATACAAATTGGCTTTATTTGCATTTTGGGATTGTCCTCCTGCTTTCATAAAATCTTCACCCGCCATCATCCATCCCTGTTCGGTATTTTCAAGAGCAGCGATTGATTGTCCGTAAATTGCATATAGTTCCTGATTCTTGAAAGTGAGCCATGTTTTTCGGAGAGAATCCAGTAGAACTGTTTTTCTTTTAACATCCTTTTCATCATTTACCTGTTTCTCCAGTGTCTCTACAACGGATTTTTGTTCAGGAGAAATTTGTTGCTTCGCTGTTTCAATCAATGAAGTATAATCAGCGCTGATTACTTCCGGTTCTTTCTCCGGAAGTTGTTTCGGAGCTAAATACAACAGCACAGCCAACGCCAGCGCAAGAAAAATTACAAGTTTTTGTTTGAAAGAAATCAAGGGGAAAGGATAGCTGATATATTGTTTATTAATAAGAAGGGAATCACTCGTATCCGGATTAGTCCTCTTTCACAGGAACACTTTTTTTAAGTTTGTTGGCAAATGATTTTGCCGGTTTGAAAGCAGGAATGTTATGTGCGGGAATCATGATAGTGGTGTTGCGTGAAATAATCCTTCCGGGTTTTTTAGCTCTTCTCTTTATGTAAATGGTTCCGAAGCCGCGGAGATAAATATTTTTTCCTTCGTACATGGAGTTTTTTACCACGTTCATAAATGCTTCCACCACAGCCATAGCTTCCCTTTTTTCAATTCCTGTTTTTTCAGAAATCTTAGCTACAATATCTGCTTTTGTCATACTGAATAATTTATGCTGATTCACAAAGATACAATATATCTCTGAAACTATCCTACTTTTGACCATGCGATTTTCAGATGCAATTATCCGCTGGTATCACAGGCACAAACGCGATTTGCCCTGGCGCAATTCAAAAGACCCTTATAAAATATGGCTTTCAGAAATTATTCTTCAGCAAACAAGGGTGAATCAGGGACTTCCGTATTACGAGACCTTTGTAAAAAAATTCCCCACCGTTCACCATCTTGCCAATGCAAAAGAAGATGAAGTGATGAAGACATGGCAGGGATTGGGTTATTATTCCCGTGCGAGAAATCTTCACTTTACTGCAAAACATATCAGCGCTGAGTTAAAAGGAAAATTTCCGGATACGTTTAATGAGATAAAAAAATTAAAAGGCATTGGTGATTATACAGCGGGAGCAATTGCATCATTCGCATTCAACCAGCCGTTTCCGGTTGTGGATGGCAATGTGTTCCGCGTTCTTTCGCGTTTCTATGGGATAAAAACTCCGATTGATTCAACGAAAGGGAAAAAAGAATTTACCGGCAAAGCCAATTTGCTTATTGACAAAAAAAATCCCGGCATATTCAATCAGGCAATTATGGAGTTTGGCGCGCTTCAATGTGTTCCGCAAAATCCGGATTGCAGAAAATGTCCGTTGAAAAATAACTGTAAAGCATATTCAAAAAATCTGGTGGATATTCTTCCCATCAAATCCCAAAAGACAAAAATCAAAATACGCTACTTTAATTATTTCGTCTTTCGGGTAAAAGGGAAAATCGGCATAAGAAAGAGAACCGAAAATGACATCTGGAAAAATCTGTATGACTTCCCAATGGTTGAAACTACAAAGCCAGTCAAACGGTTTCCCATCTTCCTTAATTCCATTATTCCAAACGAGCGCAAGAAAGGAATGCCGGAATACTGGAATGATGGAATAAAAACCTGCAAAGTTGAACTGAAACATGTGCTCAGCCATCAGATTATTTATGCCAGATTCTGGGAGGCAAAAAGTTTATCGGGTAAAAAGCCGGTTATAGTTAATAATGAAAGATATATCTCTGAATCCCAATTACATAAATTTGCGTTCCCTCGTCTTATCGAACGCTATTTTCAGGGAAAATAAGCCAACTTATGATTGATATTTTCAAACCCGGATTTTGAAATCACCCGTAAATTATTACCTTTGCCCGTCAAAATAACATCTCAGTTTAATTAAACCATCAAACTATGGGAGGAGTAAACAAAGTCATTCTCTTGGGAAATGCAGGAAAAGACCCTGACATCAGGCATCTGGAAGGCGGAGTAACCGTTGCAAGTTTTCCCTTAGCCACCACCGAATCATTCAGAGACAAAAGTTCCGGTGAGAAGAGAGAGCAAACCGAGTGGCACAACATTGTAATGTGGCGCTCGCTTGCCGAAAGCGTTGAAAAATCTGAACTCAAAAAAGGCGACCGCGTGTACCTTGAAGGAAAAATACGAACCCGCCAGTGGCAGGATAAAG
>Ga0334722_10005088_pt1 | contig 13414 bp, 11 predicted proteins | sample C3_bottom_MG_FD_207210 | JGI IMG/M metagenome (GOLD analysis project Ga0334722, IMG submission 207210) | Sediment microbial communities from Yellowstone Lake, YNP, Wyoming, USA - C3_bottom | ecosystem: Environmental > Aquatic > Freshwater > Lake > Sediment | place: USA: Wyoming | collected...
TCAGTGTTGCAAGCCAAATAGCGTTGTATGCTAAGTATGTTGCATTCTCATCTAGCTTAGCCGCAGTAATTATTATTTTGCAATTTGTTGTGCGATTATCTGGCATAAGTTTTTTCAAAAAACTACTTAAAATATCATTATTGCCGCTGTGGTTGGTCTGTATAATTAGTGCAACGCCATTAGCGGTTGCGAGTGTTGCAATTAAAGGTGATATATACGCAGTATCATATGGGCCACTGGTATGGACGTATGCGCTTGGAATGATCTATGGCATTGGTTGTATGTTGTACGTCATAATATACGGAATTTATCATTCCGATGGCGTTAGAAAGCAACGCCTAAAAATAGTTGGTATCAGTTTGTTGATTGCATTGCCAATAGCGTTGGTTTTTAGGCTCTTAATTCCATTGTTAACTGGTATAACTTCGTTCAATCGATTGGCATCGGCTCCGATTTTAGTTTTAGTTATTGGTTTATATTATAGTGCTGTCCGTTATCGTCTGTTTGATATTCGTGCCGCCGCAGTTCGAACCTTGGCTTACGTCATGTCGCTTGGTGTTTTGGTTGTAATTTATTATATTTTAGCGACCGTTATATCTGGTTTGTTTTTAAACAACAACGCTACACTTAACCAAAGTCCTCTTAGTATTGGACTGGCGCTTGGGTTATTGTTTATTTTTCAACCTGTTAAAAAGTTTTTCGATCGCTTAACAAACAATATCTTTTATCGCGATAACTATAACAGTGATGAGTTTTTTGCCAGATTTAATCGTTTGTTGACTTCTACTATTGACCTACACCATTTGTTGGAACATGCCGCTACTGAAATAGCCTCTACTCTGAAAAGTGAGCAAGCCTTTTTCTTTGTCCATACGATGGGTGAAAAACACGTTATTTCCGGCACAGCCGGTCGCCGTCAAATATCAAAACAGGACATTGAGAGTATTCACCAAGCTGTTCACGGCAAAATAGATAAAATCAAGGTCGCGTCTCTTACCGAAGAAGAAGACCCAATATATCATCTAATGGCAAGAAATCACATTGCGATGATATTGCCACTCATAGGTAGCAAGGTTATCGGTTTTCTTTGCATTGGCGATCATCTGACGTCTCATTACACTAATCGTGATATACAGGTTTTGTGCACTATATCTGATGGTCTGTCGGTTGCTATTCAAAACGCTTTATCGATTCTAGAAATTAAAGAAATTAATGCTGTTAATTTGCAGCAACGTATTGATAGTGCTACCAAAGAATTACGCACAAGTAATGATTTGCTGAGGCAAATGGATGCCGAAAAAGACGAGTTCGTCAGCGTTGCTAGTCACGAACTACGTACCCCTATGACGGTTATTAGGGGTTATATAAGTTTATTGGGACGTGAACAACTGGGAACTCTTAGTGATCCTCAAAAAGATATATTAAATAAAATGAGCATTAATACTAAAGGCCTAATTGATTTAGTAAATAATATGTTGGACTTATCAAAATTAGAATCTAATAAATTCGAAGTTCAAATTTCTAATCAACCACTTGATAAATTAGTTAGTCAATCAATTGAAGAAATGAAAATACTATATGCAAGTAAAAGTATTAATCTTAGTTATGCAGATAGTAATGTTCAAATCAAAACTGACCCAGAAAAATTTAGAAGAATTATGATGAATCTATTGGATAATGCTTATAAATTTACCCCAATTGGCGGCAATGTAACAATTACCAGCAAGGCCGACAAGGAAACAAACTTAGTTACCGTCTGCATTGATGACACCGGTATTGGCATATCAGCTGATGCTTTGGGCGGACTATTTAGAAAGTTCTCTCAGGTCGATAACTACCTAGAGCGCCAGTTAGGCGGTTCGGGGTTGGGATTGGCTATTTGTAAAGGACTAGTTGAAAAACTAGGTGGAACAATTGGGGTTAAAAGCGAACTAGGTTTTGGCAGTAAATTCTGTTTTACTATGCCAATAGTTAATGACAAAAAGTAGAAGATTATATACTTTTTGGTGCCTTCTCAAGTTTAACTGTCACCTCTTTTTCGGTCCCCTTATGAAGAACTTTTAATGTAATAGTTTGGTCAACTTGTTTTTGTCCAATAATTGACGCCAATGATTTAGTTGAACCAAGTTTAACTCCGTCAATTTCTAAAATTATGTCGTTTTCGACGATTCCGGCTTTATCGGCTGGTGATCCTGGAACCACAGCTAACTCTGCATCTGTTTTGCCTTTTGACACTAGAACTCCATAATCCACAGTTAGATTATTTGCTTTTTTGATAGTGTCGGTTATTGGCACATAGCGAACACCCAGATATGGTTTTATGATTTCGCCATTTTTAATCACAGAATCGACAATAGATTTAACCATATTGCTTGGCAATGCAAAACCGATACTATTGGCGCCGTTTTGAACAGCAACGTTTACTCCGATTACATTGCCGCGAATGTCCAGTAGTGGTCCACCGGAATTGCCTGGATTAATTGCAGCGTCGGTTTGGATGACGTTTTCAAGTTGTTCTGTGCCACCGGTGGTGTTGGTGCCTGCTGTAATTGATCGGGAAAGCCCGGATATAATCCCAAGTGAAATCGTGTTTTGGAATTCGGCTAATGCGTTACCGATAGCGATTGCTGATTGTCCCAACTGTAGTTTATTTGAGTCTGCAAATGTCAAAAATTTAAATCCAGTTCCACTGATTTTCAAAACCGCTACATCTAATGTTGCGTCTTTGGCCAGAACTTTGGCGTCATATTTTTTGCCATCATTCGTGATTACTGTATATTGTGCGGTCGAATCTTCGACCACATGGTTGTTGGTTACGATATATCCATCGGCTGTTACGAAAAATCCTGAACCACCACCAATCGTTTGTTTTTCGGTGCCAGTTTGTTTTTGTTGGGGTATATTTATACCGCCAAAAAGATTTCCGAAAGGATTATATTGCTGGTAATACTGTTCGTATGTCGGAACATCTTTGGATATAACAATTGATATGACTGCTGGATTGGCTTTGGCGACTGCGTTAATTACATTTGATTCTTCGGCTTTTGAATCAATTGAAACTGTTTTTGATTGACTTTGTATTTGAGACAAGACATTGTCTAACGATCCAGCATTTATGATAAGCAAAGTCGTTGCAATTATAGCCAAAATAAATACGGTTGATATGCTGGAAGCAGCGCTAACAATAATAATAGTTTTGTTGTTTTTGAAGAAAGATTTAATACGTTTAAGCATGTATTTATTTTATAAAAAAGGACTTTTCTATGTCAATATCGTCATCCGGAACTCTAAGTTTGGACATAAATCAAATTATTAAAATGTACACGTCCCCAGGTTTGCCAGGAACCAACTCGACCGATTAGCGCATTGCCAATCAGGAGTGATTCCTGGTAAACCTAAATTTCAAAGTTTTTTTAGTCGGTCTATCTCTAATTTGGCCACTATCCAAAATGGAACCATGGAAAATAACAACCCGACCGCAATTATCATGCGACCGATATAGTCGATAATGTCCATATAGTCTGATGGGAAGCTGTCGTATTTTATTAGCGGCGCTAATACAAAAAGTATTAACCCTACCCAAAAGATGCCTAACCAAAAAATATATACTTTGAAATCTTTGGACTTATCTATCTTTTTCATATTATTTTGATAAATAATTAAATTTTAGTACATAACCCAATTGGACGTGTACTTTAATAATGTGATTTATGTGAAGGTTCATGGATTAGTATTTTGCCAATTTTAACCAGTGATAACATTCTATCACGACAATGCGAGCAGTGCTGTACTAAGCTTATATTTAACTGTATAATGCTTATGAATGGACAATTACATCTATTATTATATCGACTCGATTGTTGCTATAAATTTGTTGTTATTATCAGTGGCAAGTCTAATGAAAAAGGGTTATAAAACCCCAGTCAATAGATTGTTTGCTTCTTTTTGTTCGGCTGCTATTTTGTGGATAATCTTTGGCGATACGGGTAATGATGTCAGGATACCTATGGAAATTGCATTATGGGCGAACTATATTTCGTTAGCGTTAGGGATTGCCATGGCTACTTTTATTATGCAATTCGTAATGAAACTAGTTGACGATTCAAAACTAAACATTATTGTAAGACGATCATCATGGTTTTTCTGGGCCGTATGTATCATAAGTGGTCTACCTGGTGCTGTTGCAAGCAGTATTATCAACCAAGACGGTATATACGGGATAATTTGGGGCCCATTTGTTTGGCTGTATGTGGTTGGGTTGTTAAGCATTTTTAGTCTTATGACATATGGCATGATTTATGGACTGCGTCATGCTGTCGGAATTAAAAAGCGTCAGTTAATAGCAACTGTTGTAGGGGTTGTTGGCACGGTTCCAATGGTAGTTATGTTGTCGTTTGCAATCCCTCTAATTACGGGTATATTTTGGTTTAATTATTTTAGTGCCACACCAGCACTCTTCTTGGTGTTTAGCGTGTATTACGGCGTCATCCGCTACCACCTCTTTGACATCCGCTCCGCCGCCGTCCGCACCCTAGCCTACATCCTATCCCTTGGTGTCCTCATCATCATCTACTACGCCCTAGCCACTGTCATCTCGGGATTATTTATGGATAGTAATATGGCCACTAACCAAAGCCCGCTAAGTATTGGTCTAGCTCTTGGCTTGCTCTTCATCTTCCAACCAGTCAAACGTTTCTTTGACCGTCTAACCAACAATCTATTCTATCGTGACAACTATGACAGTGATGAGTTCTTTGCGCGGTTCAACCGCCTATTAACCTCCACCATTGATCTGCGCTACCTGCTAGAACGGACTGCCACTGAAATAGCTACCACCCTAAAGTCCGAACAAGCCTTCTTTTACATCCACACCCGGGATGGTCACTACATCACCGCTGGTACACCACATCACCGCCAACTATCCCTGGCTGACAGTAAAATAATCCATAATCTCATCCACGGTAAGATTAGCACCATCATTGTCGCCTCATTACTTAATGAGGATGATCCCATTCGTCATGTCATGGTATCCAACCACATCGAAATAATTATGCCTCTGGTCCAAGCTGACACCCTAGGACATCTCTGCATTGGTGACCACCGCACCTCACACTATACCAACCGTGACATTAAAGTTCTAAACACCGTCGCCGATGGCCTAGTCATTGCTATCCAAAACACCCTATCCATCCAAGAAATACGCAACATTAACGCTGCCAACCTGCAACGTCGAATTGCTGACGCCACCAAAGAACTACGTACCAGCAACGCTCTGCTACGTCAGATTGACGAAGAGAAGGATGAGTTCGTCAGTGTGGCCAGCCACGAGCTACGCACTCCCATGACCGTCATCCGGGGCTACATTAGCCTACTAGAGCGTGGCCAACTCGGCAGTCTGAACGATGCCCAAAAAGCCATCCTAGAAAAGATGAGTGCTAACACTAAGACTCTAATTGACCTAGTTAACAATATGCTTGATCTATCTAAACTAGAATCTAACAAACTAGAAATGACCATAACTAAAAACTCTCTATCCACCCTTACTCAAGCCTCAATTGACAAGATGAAGCTACTGTTTGCTGGTAAAGGCGTGGCTCTTAGCTACGACGGCCATGACGCCACCATAAACACTGACGCTGAAAAGTTTGACCGTATCCTAGTCAACCTGCTATCTAATGCCTACAAGTTCACCCCAGGTGGTGGCAAAGTCACTGTTACAACGACAATTAACCAGACTGACCACCTAGCGACTGTCTGTGTAGCTGACACTGGCATTGGCATCCCCAAAGACGGTCGTGACAACCTATTTAAAAAGTTTTCTCAAGTTGACAACTACCTGCAACGTCAGTCCGGTGGCACTGGCCTCGGCCTATCCATCTGCAAAGGCCTAGTTGAAAAACTAGGTGGCAAGATTTGGGTTGATAGTACGGCTGGGCAAGGGAGTGAGTTTTATTTTACGGTGGAGATTAGTTAATGCTGTACATTTTTGCATCAAACTATATAATACATAAGTAGTATGCAAGATTCTTTCCTTATCGTCGATTGGGTGATATCTATAAGCTTATTGTCTCTGGCTGCAGTTAGCCTACTAAAACAGGGTTACAAAAGTCCTTTAAATCGAATTTTTGCTAGTTTTAGTTTTTTGATTGCGATATTTATTATATCTAGCGACATCAGTAATGATGTTCATTTGTCGACACAAATTTCGGTCTATGCCAATTATGTCGCATTTTCATCTGCTGTGGCTGTTGCAATTACGTTGATGCAATTTGTGGCAAAACTAGCAAACATCCAAAGAATTAATCTGATGATAAAAAGATTCCTATTCCCTCTTTGGACTATCTGTTTAATCAGTGCGACGCCAATGGTAGTTGCAAATGTTATGATACAAGATCATATATATGCTGTGGAATATGGCCCATTTATTTGGCTATTTGTCATCGGTATATTATGGGCATTTAGTTTATTAACTTACGCAATGATTCAGGGCTTAAAACACTCTAGGGGCATTAAAAAGCGTCAATTAGCAACTACGGGTATCGGCTTTCTTATAACATTGCCACTGGTGATGTTATTTTCGTTGGTTATTCCTTTATCTACCGGCATATTCGCCTATAATATATTCGCCACGGCTCCGATAGCCGTCCTAGTTGTCAGCTTGTATTACGGTGTTGTTCGCTATCACCTATTTGATATTCGTATGGCGGCAGTTCGTACGTTGGCGTATATACTATCGTTGTCAGTTTTAATAGTTTTGTATTATGCTTTGGCAGCTGTTATCTCCAGTCTATTTTTGACTAATAACTTTGCTATTAGTCAAAGTCCGCTCAGCATTTCAGTAGCCTTGGTAATGTTATTTGTATTCCAACCGATTAAAAAATTCTTTGACCGTTTGACTAATAGAATTTTCTATCGAGATTATTATGATACCGATGAATTTTTCTCACGCCTTTATAGACTTTTGACGTCTACGGGTGATTTGCGAAGCCTATTGGGGCGGACTGCCGAAGAAGTTGCGGTTACACTAAAAAGCGAACAGGCGTTTTTCTTTATTAATACGCGCGATGGACACTATGTAATGGCCGGCACTAATCACCACAAGCAGTTGTCCAAAGATGAAATTATTTTGATTCAAGAAAAATATGGTAATAGTGACGAAGTTGTTGTCGGATCGATGTTGGGAGATGATGATCCCATTTTCCAAATTATGGATAAACACAAAATTGAGCTAATTTTGCCACTGGTTCAAAATAAATTAATTGGCTATTTGTTTTTGGGCGAACATCGAACATCGCAATATACAGCCAGGGATATAAAAGTCCTCAGCACGGTGTCGGATGGTTTGGTTATTGCGATTCAAAATACTTTGTCGATTCAAGAGATTCAGGATATTAATGAAGCGAATCTGCAGCAACATATTTCTGATGCAACCAAAGAGCTACGTACCAGCAACGAGATGTTGCGCCAGATTGACGAAGAAAAAGACGAATTTATTTCAATTGCATCGCATGAACTTAGAACCCCAATGACGGTTGTTCGTGGTTATATAAATATGTTAGAAAATGAACAACCTGGTCATATTAACAGTAAACAAAAAGAAATCCTTGAAAAAGTAAACGAAAATACCAAGACGCTGATTACTTTGGTAAATGACATGTTGGACTTATCGAAATTAGAGTCTGGCAAGTTAGAAATGATGCTTTCGGACAATCCGGTTGTCGATTTAGTTAATCAATCGCTTGATAAGATGCGTTTATTATTTGTAAACAAAGGCATCGAATTGGAATATACTGGCGATAACGCAATTGTCAGAACAGACCCTGACAAATTTGAACGAGTTATGTTGAATCTGCTAAGCAATGCTTATAAATTTACCGCGTCTGGTGGTAAAGTAACCGTTACTACGTCTGTCGATGAAAGTGGTCGCATTGTAACAGTGGGCGTAGCTGATACCGGAATCGGAATCCCAGAAAAATCGTTGAAAAATTTGTTCAAAAAATTCTCTCAAATCGAAAATTATTTACAGCGTCAATCCGGTGGAACTGGCTTAGGACTAGCCATTTGTAAACAGTTAATTGAAAAACTTGGCGGCAAAATTTGGGTTGAAAGCCAAGTTGGCGTCGGCAGCAAGTTTTATTTTACGGTGCCTTTAACCGAATCAAAAAAATAAACCCATCAAATCGATGGGTTTATTAAAATCAAATCATTAAAACGTACACGTCGAACTGCAAAGGCAGTTCACGAAGAGTTTACCAAATTGATAAACTCTTCGGAACCAGACAGGTATCTATAATTGCCGTGGTTTTGGCGGATGTGTCAAAACCTCTAACCTATCAAACGCAAGGTTTATTACTCGATTGACTTCTGCCTCTTTTTGCTCGAGGTTGTCAGACGCCATTTTCATAATAGTCATAGACAGCGATTTTTTGAAATCATGTTTTTCGTCATTACGTTCGTAATCAACGCACATGTTTTCATAGAATCTTAGATATGACTCGGGATAAGGTAAAAAGTCTCCAATATATAGAATGTCATATGCAAGCTCTAGACAATCATGCCTGACTTGATTATGAGTCATCTTCTTTTTCTTTGTGACGCCTTTATTTTGCGCGGTAAAACCTTGTGCCGATTTGGCAAAACTTTTTCGCTTATTCATCATATTGTGTTCTTTTTTGCCCTGGGATTACCAGTATAAAAAGAATTATTAAATAATTATATGGCACCCGTCGTTTCAGACGTGTACTTTAATGATTGGATTTTAAAAGAGCATGATTTCGGGGTTTCAAATCAGATCATTTTGATGTGCACGTCGAAAGGATGGATGGTTGGTAATAACTATCTACTGCGAGGCGCCTTTGTGGGCCCCTCGCAGGATATGTTATTTATGATTTTAGATTAAGCCCATGAGGGCATAATCAACGTTCGTTGATTTTCTAGCCTTAGCGACTTCATAGATTGCTACTGACGGCCCCCACAATTGGATTTCATCAGCAATCTTGAAAAACTGTTTCCAGGTAACTTTCTGTCCACCAGTGTGGCTACCGCCTTCATTGTTTCGTCCTGCTTCGAATAGAAGCGCCTTTAGCGCTGATTCGCATCCGGTAAAGCCTTCTCGTCGATAGCTATCGTAGGGCGAAAAAATTGGATTCATTGGTATCCTTAGCAATACTTTTGCTTCGATATACCTTTGTTTCCATAATCTATACAATCGTTCCTCATCTTTACTAGTAGCCCCAAAATGTTCACAGTATTTGTCGAATTGATCTGCTGTCTCATGTATTTTACGCATAATTTTATTGTTTTTAAATTATACTGATTTTGCCAGTATGATTAAAAACATAATTATTTAATTATTAAAATAAATCAAAATACCATTTGACGTGCACCAAAATGATCTGATTTGTAAATGGGCTTAATTATCTTTTATGGATAATCAATCTGTATATATTAGAATAAAAATAGCTCTAAGTCAAGGCAATAAAAAAACACCCGCTTGCTAAGAACGGGTGTCGGGTAAAAATCAAATCATTTATAGGCACATAACGAGTCGAAACTCACAGTTGGATATATATGGCGAGAAATAAATCTCAGCCATATATATCCTACTTAAAAACTAGTTAGCTTTAGTGCAAGCAGAAATGACGTAATAAACATCATCCAACTGACTTTGCAGGTCTGGTATAACCTTGCAAGTGTACCACTCACCTACGACCAATTGGTCGAAAGTATTGTGATTGGCTTGGCCAAATTTACCAGCAAAGTTAAATTTGTATAAACTTCCATCTGTTGCGTCGATACCGCCATAACACAACGATGTGTTATCTGGGTCTTTGCAGAAAATATCGAAGTTGTCTTTGGACTGAACTTGAAAAGTTCGAACAAAGGTTGTTACTTCGCCATTGCCTGACGTAGTCGAATTATCACCGTTATTTATCGAATCCGAAACAAAAACTTGAGTTTCCTCGAGCGTGATGTTTTGAACCGATTGTAGGATTACTGTTTGGGGTGGATTATCCAGACGTGCTAAATTAATTAACACGAATTGAAGTCCGGCGCCAAACAAAACTGCTAAAACTAACCACCAATACGAGTGTTTTGTATTCATTTTATTGAATTTTAATTAATTAGTTGTTTAATTAGCACTAGTTTTTAGTTATGTGCATAAATGATCTGATTTGTTAATGAGCCTCCCCATTTTGGGTTTTTAGGTCAAAACGGATGTTTGTCTATATTAGCATAAAAAGTATAAAAAGTCAAGATTAAGCAAACGGTAGCGTTTCAGTTGACCCTATTGTTTTAGGTGCTACAGTAAGAATATATGTTTGAAGAAATAAGACAAGTTGTTGGTAGAACGACAGGACCGATCAGTATTATCTTGGCCGGAGTGCACGGTAATGAAAAATGTGGCGTTAAGGCGATGCAAAAGATTATGTCTGGTGTTGAAATTGAACGCGGCATGGTTTATTGGGGCTATGGAAACCTGCAAGCAATTCAACAAAACACTCGCTTCAGCGAAGTGAATTTGAATCGGATGTTTATTGAAAAAATCGTCAAAGAGGCGGATAAAACAAGCTATGAATATCGGCGAGCGCAAACATTAAAATCATATCTAAATAAATCCGATGTTCTGCTGGATTTGCACGCCAGTTCTATTGTCAGTAGTAAGGCTTTTGCTATTTGCGAAGCCAACGCTAGTGACATTGTGAAATTCTTACCTGTTGATTTAGTTGTTTCTGGTTTTGATGAAGTCGAACCAGGATCGACGGATGGATACATGAACAGTATCGGCAAAATTGGAATCTGCCTAGAATGCGGTTATTTAAGTGACGAAAAATCGGATAAAATCGCCGAAGAAAGCATAATGGCTTTTTTGAAAGCCCGTGGTCATATATCTGGTGACGTCAGCGCGCAGAATCAATCACATATTTGTATGTATGATATACGCTATTCGGGTACTGACAATTTTCGATTATCTAAACCATTTGGAAATTTTGAAAAGATAGAGGCTGGCCAATTGATTGGCATAGATGGACAACAAGAAATCAGAGCGCCAAAAGCAGGTTGTATTTTATTTGCACACAATGCTGATAAGATTGGCGACGAAATCTTTTTATTAGGCGAATAGAAAAATGGCCTTGCCTAGCAGTTGCTAGACAAGGCCTTTTGGTTTAGGCGCGGACGATATCCAAAACTGCTTGAAGCTGTTTTGGGATACAATCGTCGGCCATGCGTGGCAAAGGGCGTACTTCGATACACAGGGCGTTATTGTAACGCTTGAGTCTGAAATACCACCAGATGCTGCGCAAAAAGAGAGAGATATCCAAGTCGTTGATACCAGCAAGTGGTACCAGACGTGGACCTTGAACGACGTTATGCCGTGCAAGGGACTGACAATAGTCTGTCAGTGATTCGAACGTCAGCGGCCCGCCATAACGGTTTGGTAAATATCCCGCGGACGAATCTGCGACATACTTTTTCCAAACTGCATCCTGCGGATAGTTCACCAAAAACGAGTCAATACGGTTGCCAAACTTGTTCAAGATTGGCAAAGCATCATCAGGTGCAACCGAAAACGTAAATTGAACTGCTGATGTACGTGCCAGCGGCGCCAACACATCTCGCCCGTCCAATTGCAACCAGATGGCGTCCCTTTCATCGGGGATAACCAACAAGTCCTCATCTCCTTCCAGAATCGGTGCAAAGTATGGCCTTGCACCGAAATGGCTAGCTGATTCGTAAAGCTGGTCGAGGCATTTTTGGGTGACATCAATTACGCTATCTGGCGTCAAAGCGACAGTTGCGACCTCGATATTGTGGCGACCAAGTTCGTAAAAAATCTTGTTGCCATTTGGATCAACCAAAGCGGTTATCAGATTGCCCTTGCGACAATCCACGTTCCAACCATGCTCGGTCATGTGCGCCAAAATTTGCTGCGAGATTGCGGTTTGAATGGCGATGCCATTTGAATCCACAAACTGCGTTTCGATTTCTGCTCCGACCGTTTGAAGTGTTCGCGAACAAATACCCTTCGTGAAATAACCGACTAGTCTTTTCATAGCTCTCTCCTTTTTAAAGTACTTGTTTGTCGTTTGATATGGGTAGACAAACATAAACCCCCTCCAATTACGAAGGGGGTTAGCTTTATTTTACGAAATTAAATCAAGACAACTCTCTGCGTAATTGGTTGTTGTCGTGATGATGTAACCTGGCGATTATGGTTTTGTAACCGCCCTCTTTGCCATTTAGCCATTTAGCGACGCGTGCCACTGTAGCTGAACTAAGGCCGGTTTCTTTTTCGATAATCAAATATGGAGTTTTTGCAGACAGCATTTCGGCGGCTTTTAGGCGTTTACTAAATTCGGTTATTTCGCCTTCGGTCATTAGGTCACGTAAAAAACTAGCAGCTTCGGCATCTGTTTTTAACTCCAAGATTGCTTGGATTAATCGGCTAGTTTCTTTACTTTTCATGTCCATACTTTCACTTTACCAAACTAAAGTATAATAGTCAAGACAATAAAAAACACCCGTCTGCTAAGGACGGGTGTCGGATAAAAATCAAATCATTTATAGGCACATATCCGAAACTTTAGGTTTCACGGCGAGGGGGCGGTGTGCCCCCTCAAGCCGGATAGGTATGCTATTTACAACTTACGATGATAGCGGCAGTAAAGCCACTGTCATCTGGGTTTAATTCGCAATTATAGCTTTGATTGACATTGAAGTTTCGCGGACTAATCATAGATCCAAGTTGAAAATGGGGACCATTTTCCTCTTTGACATATGATACGCAATGATTGTTCCCACAATCTTCTTCAATTATGAACTCTACTTTGATGACCTTACGGGCTACTCCGTTATCGAACTTTATTGGTTCGGACGGCTGAGTAGCTTTGTACCATTCCATCACTGACGGTTGCTTTTGAGCAATTTCAGTTGACGGCATTTTATTGGTTAGAGGGCCAAAAAAGTACATAGTCATGCCAATCGCTGCGATGATGCACAAAATACTCACGACTAAAGCGTAATTTTCTTTTTTCATTTTTTTACACTTACAAAGTCAGATAAATTACTTATCTGGCCTCGAAAGATTATTAATTATTGCCATATCCTTATCAGATATGTGCATAAATGATTAGATTTGTTAATGGTCTTGCGCTATTCCTTGACGAAATAACGAATAGTAGTATATTAGCATAAATAGTATAAAAAGTCAATATGTCGAGTAGTTTTAATGGGAATCGGTCACCTTTGGCGACCCCGAAACTTCACGATTGCAAACACAGTTCGCATCGGAAGGTTTCCTTGCGACCCGCAGACTTGCGGGTCTCACCCGGATTGTGGCAATCCGGTTTCAATTCCCGAAAAAAATACCAAGAAAAAACCCCAGCATAAGCTGAGGTTGTTTCTTTGGTGA
>Ga0334722_10005089_pt1 | contig 13413 bp, 14 predicted proteins | sample C3_bottom_MG_FD_207210 | JGI IMG/M metagenome (GOLD analysis project Ga0334722, IMG submission 207210) | Sediment microbial communities from Yellowstone Lake, YNP, Wyoming, USA - C3_bottom | ecosystem: Environmental > Aquatic > Freshwater > Lake > Sediment | place: USA: Wyoming | collected...
CAATGAGAGACATGGTTTCTGCTTGTGCTGCAGGAAAAGTAGCAGATACAATAATTTTGGATGTTAACAATGAAGAAGATCAGGCTGGTCAAGCTGACATGCCTATTGGTTATATGCCAAACCTTGGTAAAGTCACGTTGCTACAATTAGATGGAGTATTGACTCCTGCGGAATTCAAAAAATGCCTAGAAACAGGAATAGAAGGATGTAAACAGGTTTATGAAATTCAAAAACAGGCATTAAAAGACAAATTTTTTGCAAATGGTGAGCAACAATAATGGCTTCTACATTTATTCTAGATCAACTCAAACGAAATAAAATTAATGATTTGTTAGAGAAAGGACAAAGATTTGATGGTAGAAGATTTGATGAACCACGTTCGCTTATTATTGAAACAGGAGTAATTCCAAAAGCTGATGGTTCTGCACGTGTACGTTTGGGTGATACAGAAGTAGTTACAGGTATAAAGATCCAACCTGATAGACCATTTCCAGATATGGGTGATAAAGGAATTTTCATTTGTACTGCAGAGATCTTACCTTTAGCACATCCTACTGCAGAACCAGGTCCACCAGGTGAGGATGTAATTGAACTTGCAAGAGTTGTAGATAGAGGTATAAGAGAAAGTGGAATGGTGGATTTATCCAAGCTAGTTTTAGAAAAAGACAAAACGGTAATTGGAATTTTTGCAGATAATAGCGTAACAGATCATGACGGTAACTTGTTTGATGCTTGTTCTTGCGCATCTACTGTAGCTATACTAACATGTAAAATTCCAAAATGGGAGATGATAAATGACAAACCAACTCTAGTAGAAGGACAAAAATCTGATCCACCAATCACAACAATTCCTGTAGCTGTAACTATGGCTAGGATTGGTGACTATATACTAGTTGATCCAAATGCAGATGAATGGGCATGTATGGATGCTAGAATCACTATTACCACTAATTCAAATGGAAACATTTGTGCTTTGCAAAAAGGAGGAGATGGTGGCTTCACCCCTGAACAAATTATACAATGTTCAGAAATTGCCATATCTGTAGGAGCAAAAATAAGGCAGAAAATTGAACAATCAAGGCAAGGTAGTTAGTAAAGTTGGCAAAGAAAAGATCATCATTAAAAGGTCTTGGAGCAAGATACGGAATTAAACCCAGAAAACAGTTTACTCAAGTTCATAATATTTTAAAAGCAACAAGAAAATGCCCAGATTGTGGTTCTACTCAATTTGGAAGACAAGTGGTAGGAATTTGGCGATGTAAAAAATGTGGTTTTAAAATAGCCGGAACTGCATATGACGTTAAGCTTTAACGCAAAAATTGAGATCGACGCAAAAGAAAAAACAAAGGCCATATTTCATTCATTAAATACTGATAACAAATTTTACCCAGAAAATCCAACAGAGACAAAAATCTCATTTGATAAAAAATTAATAATTACAATAAAATCAAATCAAATTCCACAATTAAGAGCAAATCTAAATTCTACTCTTCGATTACTTCAGGCGAGCTTTGACTCAATTGAATCGGTAAGATTATAAGAAAACATAGGATTTAGTGACTCGATGTCTTCTGGTCAACAAATTCCTCCATGGTTGCAAGAGCAATTATCAAAAATGCAACAATCACAGCAAAATCTTCAATCTATTCTGTTTCAAAAACAACAGTTAGAAATTGAACATATGGAGACTGAAAAAGCATTAGAAGAGCTTAAAAAAGCTGCAGACGGTGATACCGTTTACAAACATGCAGGTTCAATTCTAATCAAATCTAACAAAACTGACTTAATAGCAGATCTGGAAGAAAGAAAAGAACTTGCAAAAACTAGGGTAACAGTTCTTTCAAAGCAGGAAGAAAGAGTAAAAGAGAGTCTTAAAGAGCAAGAATCAAAGATTAACGAAATGATGAGGGGAGCTTCATCTGGAACTACAAACACACAACAAACGACAAAAGCTGATTCGTTCAAATAAGATATTAACAAAACTAACAAATTATTTTTATGAAATTAGAAAAGTTGCGCATAATTGTAGATGAAAGAGAAAAAAAAAGTGGAATACCTGATCTTCTCAAAGCTGTAGGAGTTAACATAGAGATGAAAATGTTGCCCTTGGGTGATTATATTGTAGCTCCAGAAACTGTAGTCGAAAGAAAAACCATCCATGATCTAGTATCTTCAATTTTCGATGGAAGGCTGTTTGATCAATGTACGAGATTAAAAGAACATTTTCAAAATCCTATAATTCTGCTGGAAGGAAACGTAGATGAAATTGAAAATATTACAGAGAATCCACTAGTATTTTATGGAGCACTTTCATCAATTGCAATTGATTTTAAAATCCCGATTATTCCTACACCAGATGCTTCTCATACAGCTAAATTGTTAGTATCTTTGTCTTCAAGGAAAGAATATTCTAAAGGCCCATTTCTTAAAAAAATTAGAAAATCTAATGATCTTCAAAGGCAACAACTTTCAGCACTTTGCAGTCTTCCTGGAGTTGGAGAAAAAACAGCAAAAAGAATGCTGACTAAATTTGGTTCTCCATTGAAAGTATTTACCGCTTCATCGACAGAACTTGCAAAAATTGAAGGACTAGGTGGGGCCAAGGCTAAAAAAATAAGAAATATGCTTGAAAGCCAGAGTCAACACATGAAAAAATCAAACCAAAAAACGCTTCACGATTAATTATGATATCATTTGTTTAAGGGAATTGAAGATTTAGCCTTAAGTAATTTTTTTCGAAGTTGGCTACCACATATAGGACATTCAGAAGAACCAGAAAAATTTTTGTGACAACCAGGACAATAATGAATCCACTTTCCCACATCTTTTATGCCTGATGTCATTAATGGGGCAACTCTCAATCCAAGACTTTTTGTAACATTTGAAATTGCAAAATCATCTGTTATTAGCTCACCATTAAGCTGAAGGCAAAGAGCTATAGAAGAAATATCTTCTTTCGATAATTTTTGGAAATCACCTGTAGCTTTTGCCATTTTTGTTACAAGATCTTTATACTTTTTTTCTGGTTCAATTATTTGAAGTCTTTTTGTTTCTAATAAAATACCTAAAGCGTCATGATTTTTTTTAATGTGTTTAATTTCATCATATATTAATGGAGTAGTGTAAGATTCTATTTGCGATCCAAATGGTATGCCAGCATAAAATGCACTTGCATCTAAAATTCTAAAAACCAAGTTTACTCATCTGTCTAAGTCCTTGTTTTTTGAGTCGAACAAAGACTGCTGGTTTTTTATATTTTCTTATAGTAATGGGTTCTCCAAAACTCGCTGATTTTACAACTTGTGCATCCATTACAATATTACAATCATGTGAGGAGATTATCTCAATTTTTTCGTCAGGGACAACAATGGATTCAAGTCTATAAACAGGGGCAACTGGAGTAATTATTAGAACATCAAGACTTTCATGTAAAATAGGTCCTCCTAATGATAAAGAATGTCCTGTTGAACCACTTGGTGTAGAAATGATAACTCCATCCATTTTCTGTTTTACAGTATCATCTTGAAATTTGATTTCAATTTCCGCCGTCTTTGTAAGATTTTTTCTGTTTATGTAAATTTCATTTAGTGCAGGTGGAAATTCCTCTCCTCCACAAGACGCAACAACCCTAACACGTTTATCAAAACAGATCTTTCCATCTATAATTTGTTTAATAGCCTTGTCTATTTCCTCAAAAGTTATTTCTGATAGGATGCCTCTGTTACCTCCAACATTAATTCCTAGTAAAGGAGTTTCATCTTCAAGATGTCTAAAGGTACGTAAGGTAGTCCCATCCCCCCCTAAAGTTATTACCAAATCTAATTTTTTATTTTTCAACTCTTCAATCGTTTCAACTTTTTTTGCTCCTAGAACAGAAACAGGCGTAATTGTGAAAACCTCTATATTTTTTGCGATTAATTTTTTGGCAATCTTCTTACCAGCTTCTTCGGCTTCTTTAGAACCAAATTTGCTTACAACTGCTACTCTGTTTAATTTCAAACAGAACTCTCTATCTTACTTCATTTAAAAATCATAGTTTTTGTGGCTTAGAATCAGGACAAACAAATAAGTATGAATTATGAATTTTGACTTTTGATAAATATTGAGTTACGCACAACCAGAAGTTTTAGTTGATACTCAATGGGTATCTAAAAACCCACCCGGGAATAATAGAAAACTCGTTGAAGTAGATTATGACCCTGAAAATGGATATAGAAAAGGTCACATTAAAGGTTCCAGTTTAATCTGGTGGAAACGTGACATTAATGATCCAATTACTAGAGACATCATTAACAAGAAACAATTCGAAGAATTAATGGGAAAAAATGGGATAAAACATGATACTGAAGTTATTCTTTATGGTGATTTTAACAACTGGTTTGCAGCTTTTGTATTTTGGGTTTTCAAGTATTACGGTCATGAAAATCTCAAAATAATGAATGGTGGAAGAAAAAAATGGGAATTAGAAAATAGGGAATACACTACAGAAGAACCAAATATTTCAAATACGCAATACACTGCTGGTCCCCCAGATGAGGGATTACGTGCATATTTGTTTGATGTAAAACGTGCACTTGAAAGAGTAGATACCGTAATGGTTGATGTAAGATCCCCAAAAGAATTTACTGGTGAAATTACTGCACCTCCAGAATACCCAATGGAACATGCACAAAGAGGTGGACATATTCCAGGTGCAAATAATATCCCATGGGCTACCGCAGTAAATGATGCAGATGGAACATTTAAAACAGTTCTAGAGCTAAAACAAAATTATCTATCAAAAGGAGTTACTCCAGACAAGGATGTAATTTGTTACTGCAGAATTGGTGAGAGATCATCACATTCATGGTTTGTACTCAAATATTTACTTGGCTATCCAAAAGTTAGAAACTATGATGGTTCTTGGACCGAATGGGGAAACATGATTGGTAACCCTGTAGAAAAATAAATGAGTCAAGAATTACCCATTCTCAAAAAAGGCAGTTTTTATTTCATTAAAGATAGCAAGACTGATCTAATTATGGAAGATAAAACAAAGAGAGGACTAACAGTTAGAGAAAGATCAATTGATGAAAAACTTAACGTTGAGGCAGAAAAAGGAATGATACACGATATGGATGGCATTGGACACTGGGTTCCAATTAGATGGTATTTCCCAAAAAACCTATACAATCTAAATCAAGTGCTTGTCCACGCTGAGGCCATGGAAAAAAAATACAAAGATATCCAAGAACTTACTTGTCCGGACGACTGAGACTAGACAAGATTTTTAAGCAATTTCAAATTATTCAAAGTAAATGTCCCTTTTACTTAAAGACCGAGTTTACACGATGGAAGCTCCAACTGCTAAAAGAGGAGTTTATCCATTACATGGATACAAACTTGGTCTTTACAGATTACCAATAAAGCTAGATGAACCTTTGGAGATACAATCAGTTCATGACGGCATGAAAAATACATTTGCTATGGATACTTATGCAGACCGAATTTATGCTACATATTCCTGGAAAGAAGAAAATATGCCAGACCCTGATGCTAAGGGTTACGAACAAGTTGAACTAAACATAACTGTTGAAATTGTCACTGGCGAAGTTGTAGATATTATTTATCAAATATTTCCAATAGAAAAATTTGGCGATCCACAATGGGTGAAAGATTACAGAAAAAAAGCTGATCATTACGCAAAAATGATAATTGATACAATTTTACGAAATACTATTCTTGCAGACAAGATGATAGAAAGTTTTGTAAAATCTGGAAAAATTTCAGAAGACGATGCATTAAAAAAATTAGAAGAGATGACTCCTCTTGCAAAAATTGTACCAGATGCAAAACCAATACCTGTAAAAAAAGAAGAGAAACTAGAAGCTGGTGGTAAAGTCGGCCAAGAGTGGAAGGGAGGTGGGATTAAACCTGGACCAATTGATGTGGAATACAAATTGAAGATGGGACCATCTGCAGGATTCAAAACACCAGGAGCTGTTCAAATCAAGACATGGGGACGAGTTGGTGCTGATAATGGAATAATGGGTGTCTGGGGAGAATTTGTATCAGTTGACTTTGATATTTGTGTTGCTGATGGTGCGTGCATCGATGCTTGCCCTGTTAATGTCTTCGAATGGTTTGACACACCAGGGAGTCCTGCCTCTGAAAAGAAACCACTAATGGCAAGAGAACCAGATTGTATCTTCTGTCTTGCCTGTGAGAATGTTTGTCCACCTCAAGCAATCAAGATTTTTCCGATGAAATAGTTAGTTTTTTTAGTCTTTTTACCGATTCATTCCTCACAAATATAAATACAAAATTATCATTTGCTCATATTAGGGATGGCTGGTAATTATTTTACATTCTTCTTGTTTGATCTTTTCATCATAGCAGCGATTCTAATAACTGCATATACTTGCAATTTCTATTATTTGGCATTCCTATCTGGTCGTCGTAAAGAAAAATACAGTGTAATTCCATTTGACGAGCCCTCCGTAACAATTCAGCTTCCAATATACAATGAAAAGTATGTTGCTGCACGACTAGTAGATGCAGTATGTGCCATGGATTATCCCAAAGAAAAAATGAAAATTATGGTATTAGATGATTCTGACGATGACACAGTTGAATTATTAGAAGAACTCGTAAACGAACAAAAGAAAAATGGATATGATATAATTCATGTTAGAAGAGGAAATAGAATTGGGTATAAGGCGGGGGCTCTCAAACATGCAATGAAATTTACTAATACAGAGTTTGTTGCAATTTTTGATGCAGATTTCATACCACCAACTTGGTATCTTAAAAAAGCAATTCCATATTTTGCTAAACCCGATATTGGATTTATTCAATGTAGATGGGGACATTTAAATGAAAACTATTCAGCCCTCACACAAGCACAAGCTCTTGGCATAGATCTTCATTTTCTTGTTGAACAAAAAGCAAAAAGCAATTCTCATTTATTCATGAATTTTAATGGCACAGCAGGAATTTGGAAAAAGGAATGCATTGATGATGCTGGAGGATGGCATACATCTACTCTGGTAGAAGATTTAGATCTGAGTTATAGGGCTCAAATGAAAGGATGGAAATGCATCTTCTTACCCAACATTATTGTAAATGCAGAATTGCCCGTACAGATGAATGGTGCTAAACGACAACAGTTTAGATGGGCAAAAGGTTCTATGCAATGTGCAATTAAACTACTCAGTGACATAATTCTAAAGCGTAGGATTGCAATTGAAGCAAAACTTCAAGCCTTTGTTCAGCTAACCCGACATATAGTTTTTCCATTGATGTTAATTCAATTTCTTACACTTCCAATTCTTTTAGCTTCTCAAGTCAATTTGTATATTGTAAGCGTTTTTCCTGCAATTACAATTTCTGCATACTTAGCAATGGGTCCTGGTGCGTATCTTCTAGTTATTCATAAATTATGGAAGAAGAACTGGAAATACAAAGCCAAAGCGCTCCCATACCTTATAGTGTATTCTATAGGAATGTCTGTAAACAACACTATCGCAGTCTTTGATGCAGTTCTGGGAAAGAAAAACGAATTTTTGAGGACTCCAAAATATGGAATCATAAAAAATTCTGATGATTGGAGAGACAAGGCTTACAATTTACCCTTTACAAAAACTACCTTGCTTGAGATTTTCTTTGGAATATATGGTATTTTTGGAATTCTTGTAGCAATTTTCTCAAACAATCCTATTTTTGTACCCATATTGGGACTGCATGCAGTAGGATTCTTCTATATTGCTCACATGAGTATATCTCATTCAAGATTTAAAAGACACATATCTCAAATCAATCATACACAAACAAAGGAGGAAAAAATGGCAAACATCTTTTACAAAATCTCATTGGCAGGAATAATTGGATTAATTACATTTGCTGGATACATGGCAATGACTGGATACGAACATGATGTTTACCCAGTTGATCTTTCTCGTGGTCTTTTGGATAGAATTATGACTACATCTGATCCTAATTCAATGCTATCTGATCTTAAAGCAATCAAAGAATATTTGCCAAAAGAAGGAAATCCAGTTTGGGTGTTTCCAACTGATTCTACAGACTTTGGAAGAATGCAAAAAGACTTAGATTCTATGATTGATAGTGTAGAAAAAACTGCAACTGTACCTAGAGACAGCTCTGCATTTCATACAGGAATGGATGCTGTTAGTGATAGAGCTTTATTTCTTCAGGAGAATCTAATGGATGCAACTCCATACATGTATGTGAGTTTTATCAATATAGTTTTGAGTGCAGTTTGGATTGCAGCAATTTTAGCTATATTTGCAGTACTTAATAGAAAGAAACAACAACTACAAATTTCTGATGCAACTGATGGTATCTAAGAAATATTTAGTTCCTGTCTAATTTCATCAACAGCTCTTATTCCAAAGATGTCTCTAACTTGCTGAATTCTTAATGACTCTTTTAATAAATCCCGACCCAATTGATTTACCAGCAGCTGGAAAACATCAGTGAATCTAATCTCCCATCTGTCGGCACAATCTAGGATTTTGCTTACAGCCCATTGTCTTACTTCATGTGGAAGAGCCATCTTTTCATCTGATTCGATAGATAATTTATCAAACAAATTGACCATCTGAGCTGTCTGGGTAGCCATTTTTTCAAGATCCGCCAAGCTACCATATTTTGATTCAGCCTGCATTCTAATATTTGACTGGTACTCTGACAATTTCAAAAGGCCTACCATTTCTTTTGAGGTGTATTCTGACGACTTGTTTGAAGCACTTTTGATACTTTGTAATTCTTGAATGATTTGGTTAGTTTTTTTATGAAATTCTGAAGAGGACGCATCAGAGCGATTAAGAATGGATGATAAACCTGAGATTTTTTCATCAGTTTTTGAGGCTATATTTCCTAATTCATTTTTGATATTGGTTATGACACCACCGATATCTCCTGTTCTGCTTGAAACTGATTGAATATTTCTTTTCATCTCATCTAATTGTTCTGTTATTCCTGTCATTGAGTTTGCTTTTGAAACAACAGATTCTAATTCTTGTTTTAAATTGTTGATAATTCCTCCAAGCGATTCAATTTTTTCGGCTTTTCCTGAAATTGATTCAATTTTTTTTCTAATTTCTCCAATATCTGAACCAACAATGGAAGAAGTTTCTGCCTTTGCAGATACTTTTTTCAAGTCATCTCTTACATTATCAATTCTCTCAGAAATCGTCATAATCATTTTTGAGTTATTTCTTATTGACTCAAAGCTATCTGATACTTTTTGCATAATGTTTTTTGTTTCTGGCGAAGCTTTTTGTGATTCTGTTATCTTGTTAATTTGATCTTGTAATCTAGACGTTTGATTATTAATTTTTAAAACTAAATCTGATTGTCCTCTTACTTGGGTTAAACCCGAGAATAGCTTTTGAGTATCTTCTTCAATAATGTTAATTTGTTTTGACTGTTTTTGAATCTGTTCTAATGCAGAGCTTAAAGAATCAATCATATTCTTCATAGAAATGAGAACTTTCTGATTTTCAGAGAAAATCTTTGTCATTGCTTTGATTTCTTTAGATAATGTTTTTGTAGAGTCAGAAACACCAGCAACTCTTTTTAGTAGAGCAGTTGAAGTTGGTTCTTTAGCGGAACTTTTGGTTTTAAGGGATTTTGGTTCCTTTTTCGTAGTAGATTTTGAATCTATTTTTTTGGTTTTTGTTGCCATCTCACATTAGAAGATGTTATGCTGATAAAAAAGTTAGGTTAGAAATAAAATAAAAAATATTGGTATCTACTTGTTAACTATTTCTGGTTCATGGAGTAGTTCATGGAAGGTTTTTACAACCAATCCATTCATGCTTTCGATGAACTTTTCGGGGCAGTATTCACATACTATCATGTAATTACGGTACGGTACCGTACTATTAATAGCTAGGTAATTGTAAAGTTACCATTTCTGGCACAAATGGCCATATTTCCCTCATACATGCGTTTCCAGTGGAACTTTTGTCCTAAAATCAAACTCAAAGAGCAGTCAGATACCCCAGGTCATTTTTCCACATTAGTTTCAGATGACCTACTCATCACTCTGCGGTATATACTTGCATAAATTTCCCTATTAATCTTTGATTCATTTTTTAATACCACGATACCCATTTTCAAAGGTCTGACCACATCATAACTATTGCAGTTTTTGGAAAACCTGCGGAACTTGTATAAAAGAACTATTATTTTTTTGGAACTTTTTTAGGGACTAGTATACTAGTCCCTGTGAATTTGGGCTGTTAGATTTTTGTACTTTTAATTCAAAACACACATTCGTTTATTTCTTGCAGAAAAGTAAGAGGAGAATTTATTTTTTGTCTTTATGGTTCTACGGTGACTATTCCCTTCATTGTATCTGGGTGATATTTACAATGATATTCAAAAACGCCTGTCCTGTTGGGGGTGATTGATAGTTTTCCTGCTGATAAACCAGGTACGATATCCTTACTTTGTAGAACCACTGTTCCATTTGAACCGCCGATTATGAATGCATGTTTTGTGTCAGTTGGGTTTGTGAACTGAAGGACATTAGCTACATTTGCTGTAAGGGTTATTGGAGGATTGATTCCAGTGGAAGTTGACCATCGATATGTATTGTCTACTTCTATTATCGAAATCTCCATGTGACTAGCAGGTATATTTGGTGCAGTTTTCTCAGTTTGTTCGGTATTTTCATTCGTCTCAGCGTTTTCATTTTGTTCTGAGTTTGGCTTGTTTTGAAGACTATTTACAATCTCATTTGCTACTTGACTTGCACTTTCTTTTTCCTTTTGTTCAGCTCCGGACTGTATTTCAGATTTTTCTGTTTCTGAAAGTCTAAAGTGTACAGTTAATGCTGCAGCAATAATTACAACAGCTACAATACCTGCTATGATTGCTATTTTGAAAGAGCGTTTCAATTAATGCTATTTTTGGAAAACCCTGATATAATCCTATTAGTGGTGTCAAATGCTCATTTGTTTTGCGATTATACTTACCTAAAAGTACTAATCTGCGTCAGCTCTAGGGATCCAAAACATGATCATAATACTCGTGGGTAAGAAGAATCATATCTTTTCTCCAAACAGTTCTTCGCATCTGGGGCAGTAATCTTTGGTTTCTCCATTTGGTAGCTTAGTTTGAATTAGTTCAATATCTCTGTGAATAGGACAGGTGGCTCTCATCTGGTATAATTAAAACCGATAATAGTATATGGATTATCAGAAGAATCTCTAATGAAATAAAACTGTTTTTAAATGAAATCACCTAATTAGTTTAAGATGGATAATTTTTTTCTCCAGTCAGATGCACAAAACGGCTTGGCAGATTCCATAAACAAAGGACTTTTCAGCTTTATAGATAAAATTAATCCATTCCAGATTCCACACACAAACTTTGTTACAGATCTTGCAATAATTATGATCATAGCAGCAATTGTTACTCTTGCTTTTTTCAAAATTAGGCAACCTTTGATCATTGGTTATCTATTTGCAGGAATGTTAATTGGTCCTCTTTCTCCATTATGGACATGGTTTCTACCAGAAGAAGGGGTACCATCTGCAGGTATTCCGGGAATAGGAATACTCTCTGACATTTCATCTTTGAATCTTTTTTCTGAAATTGGTGTAATACTGTTACTTTTCGTTATAGGAATAGAATTTCCTTATGCAAAAATCAGATCTATTGGAAAAATATCTATCGGGATAGGGACACTTGGCTTGTTTTTGACATTGGGTGCAGTATTTTATGCTGCAAATCTAATGGGGTTAAATTTTATGGATTCGCTTTTTATCGCTGCGGCTCTTTCTATTAGTAGTACTGCAATAATTATTAAAATATTTGAAGATCTTGGAATAGCAAAAAAAGAATCTTCTATACTTGTTTTAGGAATTTTAATTGTCGAAGATGTCATCGCAGTAATTTTAATCTCATCGCTCCAGTCAGTAGCTCTGCTTGGAACAGTCTCAGTTGAAAGTATCTTACTTGCAGTCGCAGTTGCTGCAGGATTATTTATTGGGACATTTACAATTGGAACCAAAGTAATCCCACCTCTTATCGACAGAGTTGCAAGTGCAGAAAATAGAGAAATTCTACTGCTAAGTGTTTTGGGAGTGTGTTTTGGTTATGCATTAATTGCAAATATTGCAGGATTATCAGTTGCTATAGGAGCATTTTTGGCAGGAGTCTTAGTTGCAGAATCAAAATCATCAGAAGTTTCTAAAATTTTATCCAGTCCAATCAAAGACATGTTTGTAGCTATCTTTTTCGTATCAGTTGGAGCTTTAATGGACATCAGCCAGATTAGAAATTATATTTTTGTCGCAATAGGACTAATTGTTGTGGCTATAGGAATGAAATTTGGTGGCAACCTACTTGGAAACCTGTTATTTAGACAACCTGCACGAAAATCGCTTCGTTCAGCCTTTGCACTTGCAGCCCCAAGAGGAGAGTTTTCTATAGTTATTGTAAAGACAGGAGTAGCTGTTGGGGCAGTGAGTCCTTTCCTATTCCCCCTCGTAGGAGTAATCTCGATTATCACATCCTTTATTTCGCCATTCTTATTTAGGGTAGGTGATAAAGTCATTTCAAAACTACCAAAGGACTAGAAAATGTCAGAAGATGAATTAAATAAACTTCTCAGCAAAGTACACAAGAGTGTCACTATATTCAACTATAACAGTAACAACGTACCGTGCATAATTTTAACGGAAAGAAGGTTTTCTGAAATCATGGATAAGATTGCAGGAAGGCCAGTCTCTGTCGATACCAATCTCAATATTCTTCAAAATGGATTGGGTAATGTTTTCGTGGAACTTTCGTTAGATTTTTCTGATGGTGATATTCATGAAAAAATTCTACTTTACGCAAATGACTCGTTAGACTTTTTTGAATCATTAGCAAAAACAGCTATGCTTGCATTATCCTCACCACATTCTCAAATTGGTCAGGAAAATATCTTTATGATTCAACTTCCAAAACCTGAGAGAGCAACAAACGCTCTTGATGTAATTAGACGAGGGTTGAAGGCTGGAGAAAATCCCCCAATCTGAATTATCTAATCTCTTGAAAAATAGAATTGAAATGCAGTTACCGGGATTTGAACCCGGGCCACGAACTTGGCAAGCTCGCATAATAACCAAACTATACTATAACTGCTCAATCGGTAAATTTAATTTTCTATATTAAAGCGTACTGCTAATTCTAAGATTGTTTTTTAATGTTAGATGATTCTATCTATATTATGAATGATAAACTCCAAGACATTATAGAAAAGAAGATTGATGCAACATTTGATAAAATCGATGAAATTAACAAAATTATTGAATCACTGGATGAACTCTCTGTACAAAATAATGCTTTTGCCTTTGGTATAATCATTGGGAGATTATACAACTCATTTTTTTATCAATGTAGACGAATATT
>Ga0334722_10005090_pt1 | contig 13411 bp, 16 predicted proteins | sample C3_bottom_MG_FD_207210 | JGI IMG/M metagenome (GOLD analysis project Ga0334722, IMG submission 207210) | Sediment microbial communities from Yellowstone Lake, YNP, Wyoming, USA - C3_bottom | ecosystem: Environmental > Aquatic > Freshwater > Lake > Sediment | place: USA: Wyoming | collected...
CCACACCCAACGCCCCGCGCTTGCGCGCGGGGCCACAACGACACCACCCTTCTGTGCCTATCTGCCTGGCCGCTTTTCACGTGTTCTTCAGTGGCCGCATTTCAGTGTTCGGTGACACTCCAACTCCGCGCTGCAAACCTGCGCTAGGTTCACCCGCACACCCTCGAGGCCGGCGAGGGCGTTCTTCACTGACGTGACGCAGTTTCCGCAGCTAGTACCGTCAATCCTGAGATTCGAAACGCTCATTGATCCCTCCTCGGTGGTGGTAACTGACGGCGGACAGAGCCTGACCTCGACTGCCATGTGCACGTGACCTGCGACTGACAAGGCGAACCAGACCGGCACTTGATATATCGAACAACGTCAATATCTATCCCAAAAAAAGGGGCCTAGTTGAAGCGCCGCAGGACAAGCGAGATGCGCTCGCGTACCGCCTCAAGCTCCGGCCGGTTGACGAAATAGTAGATCCACTGCCCCTCTCGTTGCGACTGAACGATGCCCGCTCGGCGGAGAAGCCGCAGATGATGCGACACCGTCGGTTGCTTCACCGACACGCCGCTCTCGATGTCGCACACGCAGACATGCCCCGAACGACGCGTCAGAATGTCGAGAATCTGCACCCGGACGGGGTGTGCGAAGATTTCCAGATCGCGCGCCAGTTGTTCAGCGTCTCCAGAGCGGAGTCCGTCTACCGACTCTAACTCTTGCACAAGATTTGGAAGGGTTCGCGAGGGCATAAGGGCTGGGCTAACCTGGCTGGCCGAGGGGCCGACCGAGGATCGAGAGTCATCGATACACTTCAATATTCCACATACATCGACGATTGTCAATATCCGTCCACGCCTCGACCATTCTTGTGGTTCAGGCGCACGTTGAGTCGGCATCCTCAGGCTGAGCGCGCACTGGCCGTTGAATTTGGCATTAATGATGAAGTGGGCACCGACGCGCATTGTTCGACCGGCGTGCGTGTCGGTAAGCGCGTGGTGCTCGGCACCGGCTTCGCGGAGGACCTGCCGGATCCCGACATGCTTACCTTCAAGGACCATGCGATCGTGGACTGCCTGTTCCAGGCGCGCACTTTCGAGGATCGCGTGCTCAAGATGGACCGCATCGTTGTTCGTCGCGGCGCCACCGTGGGCACCAACTCTGTGCTGCTGTACGGCGCCGACATCGGCGAGGGAGCCCGCCTGCGCCGCACAGCGTGGTGATGAGGCAGGAGCACCTGCGCCCTGGCGTGATCTACGAGGGCTTTCCCACCCGGCTGGCGACCGACCTCACCGCCTGGTAGTCGCCGAACGCGGGCGGCGTGGAATTTGAAGATTTGGGCGCTGGCTAGCGGTTCGTCCTTCCACCCCTTGTGTAATCGTTTATTTCAGTTATTATGGAAATACAGTATTAACCCCGTCAACGTGGAGAACCCGTGACCGCAAACGACATCAAGAAGAACGTCAAGCAACGGTATGCCAAGGAGGCCCTGAAAGTCACTTCCGGATGCTGCGGCGCGAGTCGCGTCGACACCCAGCGCTCGGACCCAATGACCAACCGGATCTACGACAAGTTGCAGAGGGAACAGGTGCCCGAAACAGCTGTGCTGGCCTCGCTCGGTTGCGGCAACCCGACAGCCTTGGCTGAACTCGAGCCCGGAGAGGTCGTACTGGATCTGGGCTCGGGAGGCGGTATTGATGTCCTGCTGTCCGCCCGGCGCGTGGGACCCTTCGGCAAGGTCTACGGGTTGGACATGACCGATGAAATGATCGCCTTGGCAAATGAGAACAAGCGCAAGGCCGGGGCGACCAATGTGGAGTTCCTCAAGGGCGATATCGAGGACATTCCCCTGCCGGACCGCTCGGTGGACGTCGTCATTTCCAATTGCGTAATCAACCTCTCGGCGGACAAGAACCAGGTGCTCCGTGAGATCTTTCGCGTGCTGAAGCCCGGCGGGCGTGTCGCCGTCTCGGATATCGTTACCCGCGGCTCGGTGTCTCCGGAAATCCGCCGGAGAAGCGATCTCTGGGTGCGCTGTGCAGCTGGCGCGCTCGAGGAGAGTGACTACCGAGGAAAGCTCGCGGCAGCCGGGTTTCACGATGTGGACGTCGAGCCCACACGGATCTTCGGCGCACAGGACGTCAGGGACTTCCTCGACAATCAGGAGATCCAGGTCGACGTTGGCGATGCCGAGATCGATGGCAAGTTCATGAGCGCCTTCATCCGCGCCACCAAACCCGCTGCGCCCTAGGCCTTCCATTCTTCGCGGAGGCGGACCCCGGCCTGCGACTCCCAACTTGAGGCGTTCGGCATCAATAAGCATCGATCCGGCGCCTCCAGCTGCTATATTTCTGTATTCAGGTGTTTGTCGAATGATGAACCCAGCCGGCCTGGAGGCAGTCACCATGAAACCGGTCGCTTCTGATGACGTGATCCGGTTTGCCGACATGTTTGCAGCAATGGGCACCGAATCCCGCATCCGGATCATGCAGCAACTGCTCTCCGCCCATCCGGCAGGTATGGTGGTCGGCGAGATTCAATCCGTTCTCGGCCTCAGCGCTTCGAACCTGTCACATCATCTCGACAAGCTGAAGAACGAGGGGCTGGTCGATGTCCAGCGGGAGGGCACCTACCTGCGTTGCCGGGCGAACATCGAGTCACTGCGGCAGATGCTGACGTTCTTGTATTCAGAATGTTGCACGCGTACCGAGGCGATCCGCATGGAAGGCCTGCCGGGGTAACCCGATTGGCGCGCGTGGCTCCCCCCTGGGGAAACGCCCCGTATTGACACGATGGCCCCGCGGAATCTCCCCGCGGGGTCGTTTCGTTACCCCTCTTCCCGGCTTGACTGCGAGGCAGCTTCGTACGCGACGCACGGCGCGTGGGACCCGGTTGACGCGTCGACCACAACCTGACCCGATGGACGAGGCTTGGGTGGCCACCCACACGACTTCCTGGGCCAGTCGGGGTTTCGTCATACCTCTTGACATAGGGGAAGGGGGTATTTAGTAATATAGGGGGTGGGGGTATATGACTCACCCCCGCTAGTGGCCGCTTTCCCCTTCGTGGAGGAGCAATGAAGACGGTGAGCCTCAAGGTTGACGGAACGAGCTGTGAACGTTGCTTGCTAGCCGTGCGGGAGGCGCTGCACGGCTTCGAAAACGTCGACGTGAAGCTGGTTCATGTTTGCAGTGCGTATTCCGGAGCAATCCGGCCACCCATTCCGGTTGAATCCGGCCACCTGTTCCGGACGAATCCGGCCACCCAGTCCGGACCAATCCGGCCACCGGGTCCGGCGCATGGCGATCAGCGCGTAGGCTGAATCAGTGAGTTGAGGGACGCGGGGTCCTATTTCGTGGGCCAGCGGTGGGTGACTTCAAGTGATCGTTGCACCAGCGGGGAGGACTGGCGGGTAGTCTTCTCCTGCTGGAGGGGTCGATGGTCACGGGACGGCGGGTGACGTATCGCTTGACGCAGAGCGAACGCGATGCGGTACGGCAGCAGGTGCGCGCCGGGGCGACGTATGTGGAGCTGGCGACGGCGTTTCGGTGCGCGACCAAGACGGTGCAGCGGGTGATGGGACAGTGCGGCGGACTGTCGGTCCGTCGGACCCAGCGGGCGCGCCTCCGCTTGACCTTGGCGGAACGCGAAGAGATCTCGCGCGGGCTTCAAGCGAAGGAGTCGTGCCACACCATTGCGGCACGCATCGGGCGCGCTCCCTCGACGATTTCGCGAGACGTCGTCGCGGGTGGGGGTCGCCGGCGGTATCGGGCGTGGTGCGCCGATGCGCGCGCGGACCGGAAGGCGCGACGCCCGAAGGCGGCCAAGCTGCGCACCAGCGGGCGCCTCCGCGCGGCCGTCGAGCAGGGCCTGCGCCGGCGCTGGTCGCCGCAGCAGATTGCGAGACGCCTCAGGACGGACTTCCCCGACGCTCCGGAGATGCGCGTGTCGCACGAAACGATCTATCAGTCGCTCTTTGTGCAGGGGCGCGGGGCGCTGCGCAAAGAACTGGCGCAGTGTCTGCGGACAGGTCGCGCCCAGCGGCGGGCGCTGGGGCGCGTGCCCCGCACGAGCCGCCTCCGCGATATGGTGCTGATCAGCGCGCGCCCCGCCGAGGTGGCGGATCGCGCGGTCCCGGGCCACTGGGAAGGCGATCTCGTCGTCGGTAAGGGGTGCCGCTCCGCCGTGGCGACGCTCGTCGAGCGCCAGACGCGGTTTCTTCTCCTGCTGGCGCTCCCCGACGGCCGCCACGCGGACGCGGTGAAAGTGGCCCTGGCGGCGAAAATCCAGGAGCTCCCCGTGCATCTGCGGCGCTCGCTGACCTGGGATCAGGGGACCGAGATGGCGGCGCACGCGCAGTTTACCGTCGAGACGGGCGTGCAGGTCTACTTCTGTGATCCCCGCAGTCCGTGGCAACGCGGCACCAACGAAAATACCAACGGACTGCTCCGTCAATATCTACCGAAAGGCCTCGATCTAACGCCGATTACGCAGACGCAACTGGATGCCATCGCCCACGAACTCAACGGCCGCCCTCGACAAACGCTCGACTGGCGTACACCATCTGAAGCGCTGGCCGCGCTGATGCGATGACCACCTGAAACCACCGTGTCATTCCGGGACTTTCACCGGAGCCACCGTGCCACGAGCCAGGGTACCCATGCGAATGATTCTTGATGTCTTACGGCTCCGGCTCGACGCCGACCTGAGCGAACGCCACACGGCGCGCAGCCTCGGCGTGCCGCGGACCACCGTGCACGATTATCTCGTGCGCTTTCGGCTGAGCGGGCTCTCGTGGCCGCTCCCCCCGGCGCTCGACGTCGAGGCCCTCGAACGCGCGCTGTTCCCGCACGATGCCGGCCCGCCCGCGACGCTGCGTCCGCTGCCGGACTGGGCGGCCGTGGCGCACGAGAAGAAGCGGAAGGGCGTCACGCTGCAACTCCTCTGGCAGGAATACCGCGACGTCGAGCGGGACGGCTACAGCTACAGTCAGTTTGCCGAACACTATCGGCGCTGGCGCGCGACGCTCGATCCCGTGCTGCGCCAGGAGTATCGCGCGGGCGAGCGGACCTTTGTCGACTACGCGGGGCTCACCGTCGACGTGCTCGACGTGACCACCGGTGAATTGCGCACCGCACAGATCTTCGTCGCCGCGCTCGGGGCGAGCAACTACACGTATGCCGAGGCGACGTGGACGCAGCAGCTCCCCGACTGGATCGCCTCGCATGTCCGCATGGTGGAGTACTTCGGCGGCGTCACGAGCCTGACGATCCCCGACAATCTGCGGACCGGCGTCACGTATGCGTCGTACTACGACCCCGAGATCAATGCGACGTACGCCGAGTGGGCGGCCCACTACGGCACGGCCGTGCTCCCCACGCGGGTCGTCAGTCCGCGGGACAAGGCCAAAGTGGAAACGGCGGTCCAGATCGTCGAGCGCGAAATCCTCGCGCCGATGCGGCACCACTACTGCACCTCGCTCGCCGAGCTGAATGCCGCGATCCGCGAGCGCCTGGAGCGGCTCAATGCCCGGCCCTTCCAAAAGCTTCCGGGCACGCGGCGCACCCTGTTTGAGGCGACCGACCGGGACGCGCTCCGACCGCTGCCGGCGACGCGGTACGAATATGCGGAGTGGCGCAGCGCCAAGGTCAACATCGACTACCACATCGCCGTGGACAAACACTTCTACAGCGTGCCGTACCAACTCGTGCGGGCGACCGTGACGGTGCGCACGACGGCGACGATGCTCGAAGTGCTGCACCGGGGGACGCGCGTCGCCGCGCACGCGCGCGCCCACCGACCGGGCGCCTACTCCACCGATCCGGCCCATCGCCCGAAGTCCCACCAACGGCACCTGGAGTGGACGCCGTCGCGCTTGGTGCATTGGGGGACGTCCATCGGCGCGGCCACGGGGGCGGTGGTGGAGCACATCCTCGCGTCCAAGCCGCACCCGGAGCAGGGGTATCGGGCCTGCCTCGGACTGCTCTCGCTGGGGAAACGCTACGGCCACGCGCGGCTGGAAGCCGCCGCGGGGCGCGCGCAGACGTCGGGCGCGATGAGCTACCGCTCGATCCGCTCGATGCTCGTCCAGGGACTGGACCACGCCCTGCCGGAGTCCACCGCGGGGGAAACCCGCCTGCCGACGACGCACCACAACGTGCGCGGCCCCGCGTACTACCGCGACGATGCCCCAGATCTGACCGCCACACCCCAACTCTCACTCCTCTCGGGAGACCGCTAATGCTCGCGCAACAAACCACCGACCTGCTGCACCGTCTGAAACTGCCGGCGATGGCTGCGGCGCTCGATGAACAACGCCGAACGCCGGATGTCGTCTCGCTGGATTTCGAAGATCGGCTCGCGCTGCTGCTGGAGCGCGAGCATATCGCCCGCGAGAATCGCCGCCTCACGCGCCTGCTTCAACTCGCGCGGCTCCGGCACGCGGCGTCGGTCGAAGATGTGAACTTTCGCGTGAAGCGCGGCCTCGACAAATCGCACCTCCTGCGCCTCGCCACCGGCGACTGGATCCAGCAGCACGGGGTGCTCTTGATCACGGGGCCGACCGGGACGGGGAAGAGCTGGCTCGCGTGCGCCCTCGGCCACAGTGCGTGCCGTCACGGGTACACCGTCCGCTATCTCCGCTTGCCGCGGCTTCTGCCCGAGCTCGGCATCGCGCGCAGCGACGGCACGTACGGCAAGGTGCTCGCGCAGCTCGGCAAGACGGATTTGCTCATCCTTGATGACTGGGGGCTGGCCCCCATCGGGGACCGCGAACGCCGCGATCTCCTGGAGATGATCGAGGATCGGACGGGGCGCCGCGCCACGCTCCTCACCAGCCAAGTCCCCGTCGAGCACTGGCACGAATGTGTCGGCGATGCCACCTTCGGCGACGCGATCCTGGACCGCTTGGTCCATCACGCCCACCGCATCACCCTGACCGGAGGATCTCTCAGGAAACTCGGCGGACCGACCGCCGAGACAATGCCACCCACCAAGCAGCACTAACCGATCCCGTATCCCTCAGCACACCGATTCCATCACGCGTGACGTCGCTGGCCGAAATGGCCCGGACGCGCTGGCCGCATTCGACCGGAATGCGTGGCCGAATTGAACCGGAACAAGTGGCCAAATTGAACCGGAACGGGTGGCCGGTTATGCCGGAATCCGCATGCAGTGCGCAGTTGCAGTTCGACCCGGCTCGGCGCCATCTCGATGACATCATCGGGGCGATTCTGGACGAGGGCTTCGCTCCGAGCGCTGTCGTGTCCATCTCGAAACCCGAGGTCTTCGTGTGATGCGCAGGTACTTCTCCGGGTTGAACGGGGGGAGTCGCCATGGCCCCTTTCGTTCCGCCCGGTCGCTGGACGCCAGCCTGAAGGCACGCAACCTCACTCGGCTGCGACGCATCGAGGCGCAGTTGCGCGAACTGCAACTGCTGCTTGCGGACGATCACGATCACACGATCATCCTCTCTCAGGTCGCCTCGGTGCAGGAAGCGCTCAGGGCGGTGTCGCGCAAGGTGACCATCGCCAGTTGTGCACGGTGACCTCCGGGAAGCACCGCGGCCCCGACGACCGCGCCACCTCTTCGGTAAGCCACGTCCCGGCCTGGGTCACGACTTCCAGGGTTCGGGACGCCAGCCGCGCGACGTTGCGATTTGCTCTCCACCTCGAGGCCAGTCCGTGCCAACCATGCCGCTTCAAGAGATAGACAAGGTCGAGATCCTCACGGTGGTGGACAACACCATTGACATGCTCATGGCCTGCTCGCCGCTAGTCGAACGCTTCCCCGTCCTGCCTGATGCCCTCACACGGGAAGTGCTCGTGGCAGAGCACGGCTTTGCTGCACTGGTGACCGTCACTCGCGGCAATACATCGGAGTCCCTGCTCTTCGACGCGGGGCTGAGCAAGAACGGACTCATGCACAACATGGATGTACTGGGAGTCCGGCCGGACGAACTCCACACGGTCGTCTTGAGCCACGGACACGCGGACCACACCAACGGACTGATGGGAATGCTCGGTCGCCTGGGACGACGCAGGATGCCATTGCTGATGCATCCGGATGCATTCCTTGAGCGTAAGCTGCTCTTTCCGGATGGCCATGAACTGCATCTTCCCCCTCCTGACCGAAGTATCCTGTCTCATGAAGGCATCGAGTTCATCGAAGAACGTGGACCGTCGTACCTGATTGGCGGTCTGGTCATGGTGACGGGACAGATCGATCGCTCGACTCCTTTCGAGCTGGGGTTTCCCGCCCATCACGCACGTATCGGGGGGCACTGGCAGCCGGACCCCCTGATTCATGACGACCAGGCGATTGTGCTGCACCTCAAGGACAGGGGACTCGTTGTCCTCACTGGCTGTGGACACGCGGGGGCAGTCAATACCGTTCGCCACGCCCAACGCCTGAGCGGAATCCGAAAGGTGTACGCCGTGATCGGCGGATTTCATCTCTCCGGCGCGCTCTTCGAGCGGAGCATTCCGCCGACGGTGGCTGCCTTCAAGGAGCTCAACCCGGCACTGATTGTTCCGGCGCACTGTACCGGCTGGAAGGCGATCCATGCCATCGCCCACGAGTTGCCACAGGCGTTCGTGCCGAATAGCGTGGGCACCCGTTTAGTTCTCCAGGCTCCGAGGATACGAGGTGGTTTGTGACCGCGGCAAGCGAGTGTCATCCCGCCTGGACGGCCTTCGAGCGTCACGCGAAACTCCTTCGCGTGTTCCCGGGCTGGCGCAGCCCGCGCATCGCAGACATGCTGCGCGGCAGGGAGCGTTGCGACGCACGAGCAGCGAGTGGCGGCAACACGGGCGCGCAGGAATGAATGAAGATCCCTGGAGGAATTCGCATTCTACCATCGCGGAACCGCGTGCCCTCACCCCAGAATTGGAACGCACCCGCGCCTCAGTTGGCGGGTAGTCTGGGAGCCAGGGCGCGCAACCACCTTTTGAGGTCGCATTGGGCAATCCGTGGCTTGACCTTCCACTGGCCGACTATGAAGGCCACATGGCGCTGCCGCAGGTCGCGCAGGCGCAGCTCCTCGGCGATGTGTTCGAGCAGATGCTGCGGGAGTTCACCCCGCCCTCGGTGGCGATACTCGGTTGCTCGGGGGGCAATGGAGTGGAGCGCATCGCACCAGGCGTGACGACGCGCGTCGTGGGGGTCGATGTCAATTCCGGCTACCTTGGTGCGTTGCGGGCGCGATTCGCGGGCCGTTTCCAGCAGCTCGATCTCATTGCCGGTGACATCCAGCATGATGGGGTGGCCTTCAAGCCGGTTGCCATGGTCTTTGCGGCATTGCTGTTCGAGTACGTCGACGTAGGGGTTGCACTGCCGCGCATCCGCTCGTGGCTCGAGGAGGGTGGTACGCTGGGTACCGTCGTCCAGTTGCCAAGCGTCACGCTGTCCGCGGTTACTCCCTCCCCGTACGCGAGCATTCAGGTCTTGGCGCCGCACATGCGCCTGGTGCCGCCGGCTCGACTGCGGGAGCTCGCGGAGTTGAGCGGTTTCGGGGAGACCGCCAGTTCTCAGCGAGAATCGTCAGCCGGCAAGCTCTTTCAAGTCCAGCAGTTCAGAGCGCAGTAGCCGAGATATCGAAACAACCTCTTGGGCTAAGACCGGTGCAGGGCGCCAGCGGTCAGGAATCGGCGCTTGGCCATCGACTGGAACTCGCCGGCGTGAAGGTGACCCCCGGGAGCGCCTTCTTCGGCCGCCCGTCCGCCATTCCGCACTTCCGGTTGTCGATTGCATGCGTGAACGAGGATTCCATCGCCGAGGGTTCTCGGCGGCTGGGTCGGGTTCTCCGGTGAAGATCCGTGTGGTTGTCGTAAGAAGGTGCGCGCGAGCCTCCGCTCAAGTGCTCTTGAAGGAGACGGTCATGGCGCCTCTTCTTCCATGTCCGCCACTACGCTCATCGCGAACCCTTCTACGCGCATCGTCTCGAGAATCTCGTCGATGCTGCGATTCCCGGGTTCAATCTGCAGTTGCGCGCTGCAGGGATGGACCATGCTGGCCTGTGCACCGTCGAGAATGTTCAGCGCCTTCTGCACGGACGTCACGCAGTGCTGGCAGCTCGTACCGTCGATCGTGAGGTTCAACACGTTCGAAAACCCTCTGGTGGGTGGTACCTGTTGTCGCCAAGGTGCCTGTGCGGGCGTCTTGGCGCGAGTCACGGCATTTTGGTCACGATGCCCTGCGCGCGCGCGAATGCCACGCGCGCCATGTGGAACGCCGCACGCGCATCGACGAGCTGCGCGCGCGCCGCATTCAGCCCCAGCAGTGCGGTGATGACGTCGGCATTGCCGGCGATGCCGGCCGCATAGCGCCCGCGCGCTTGCGCCAGTTCCCGTTCAGCCAGGATCTGCCGTTCGCCCGCCGAGGCTACCTGTGCGCGCGTGGCGGCGACATCCAGCAGCGCTTCGCGTACTTCAAGAGACGCCTGTTGCACCACATCGCGCCGGCGTGCGTCCAGTTCTCTCACTGCGGAGCGCTGTTCGGCGATGCGTCCTTCTCGGCGGAGGCCATCGAACACCGGCACAGAGAGCTGGACTCCCCAGGAATACGTGTTCAGGAGTTGCCCGGAGTTCTTGCCGGTTCTTCCTTGGTTCGCAAACGCCGATATCGTCGGCAGACGCTCCGCCCTGAGAGCCGTGAGTTGTCGCTTGGCTGCATCGACTCGCACGTTCATGAATCGAAGATCGGTGCGCGTAGTCAGGGCAGCAGCCGTTGCCTCGTCGGCGCTCGGTGCCGCCTCGGCTGCAGGCGTGTCGCCCAATGAATCGGCCAGCGTGAGTGGAGTTCCGAGTGGAAGCCCGAGCACTCGCTGCAACTGAAGTCGCGAACGCTCTTGCCCGGCCCGTGCCGCAATCAGCTGCGCGTGCGTTGCGGAGAGCTGCGCCTCGGCGCGCGTCACGTCCAGCGCGATGCCTGTGCCCGCCGCCAACTGGTTGTGCGCGAGTTTCACCAGTTCCGCGGTCAGTGTCGAATCGGTTTCTCGCGCGGCAAGTTGCCCGTCGGCTCTGAGCGCATTCACGTATGCGACGGCTGCGGCCGCGGCCGCCTGTTGCGATGCATTGGACGCTTCGGCGGCCGATGCGCCGGCGGCCCCGTGAGCGGCGCGCACGCGAGCGAACGCCGCAAGATCCATGATGTTCTGCCGCACGGTACCGCGAGCGTCCCAGGTACGCACCGGGCCGCGTACCTCGCCGATTGGCGAGAAGAAGTCCAGCCCCGTCACCGGGTCCTTGATGTCGAAGCCAAGGCTTGTCGTGTTGAAGGTGCGTTCGCCCTCCCCGAGCACGCCGGAGATCTCCGGCAGGAGGTCCGCGCGCTGCTGCTGCACACGCGCCCTGGCAGCGTCCACGCGACGCCATGCTGCCTCCAGCCCCGCGCCTTGGCTGGCGGCGAGCCGTGCCGCGTCCCCCAAGGTGAGAACTTGGGGTGACTGGGCGGTTACCGACGTGCCGTACAGCACCAGCAGCGCCGTGCCGACCACCCCGCGTCCCAAGAGAGCCATCACATTCATTTGGCCACCGCTGCGCGTACGAACCGATACCCATGGTACGCAGCCATCAGGCTCGCGACGAACGTCAGGACGCCGATACTCTCGTTGGTGAAGCTCCCCAGTTCTGGCGACATGAACAGCTTCTCCAACTCAACGGGCACGGCGCCATTATGCAGAGCGACGACCACCACTTTGACGGCGTGATTCCAGAACCCGCCGACGATGCCAAGGCCGGCAATGACCCAGAGGGCTACCAGGCCATAAGGGACGAGGGCGCTACGTCTTCCTGTTCGCCGATAGTGGGCCATGAACGACCACAGCAAGGCGATGATCGCGATCCCCGCAGCGAATGCGACGGGCCCGAACTCATACGCGTGAGTGATGGCGGCGAGGGCGACTGTCAACGCCACGCTTTGGAGCGAACGGGTGCTGATGGTATTGTCCATGGTGCGATTTGTATTCGTCATGTTGCCTTCTTCGTGTTGCGCGCTGACCGGCCCCAGACCCGCTGTCCGGGAACCAGCTGCTCGGTGGCAGGAACCTCGACAAAGACCTCACGGATTCGGACGTCGGCACGTGCCGTTGGCGACTCGAGCGGGAGCGACCTGCGTCCCATCTTCGGCGCGAGACGCACGATCGTTCCCGTGGCGAGAGCCTGACCACCGTCAGAAAAGAGCTCACAGGGCGCCCCGCGTTGCACTTCCTGCGCGTCGATCTCATCGACCTCGAGGCGCACCTGCAGGCGCGACATGTCGCCAAGCACCAACAATGGACCGGCCGACGCGCTGTAGAATTCACCCGCGTGGAATCGGCTCAGAAGCACCGTTCCGGCATTGGGTGCGATGATCTGGCGACGTGTGACGCCGACCTCTGCCATCCGGAGGCGCGCCCGCGAAGCCTCGGTGCGCGCACGTGCCGCGTTGCGGTCTTCGGTGCGCGCTCCCCGCTCCAGTTCCTGCAGTCGCGCCGACGCGCGCTCCGCCAGCGCGGCCTGCGCGGTCGCTTCGGAGGCAGCGCGCTCCGCTTCGTTGTCGGGCACCGAGCCTTCCTTGTGCAGGCGGCTCACGCGTGCCGCAGCAGCGCGTGCAAAGGTGCTGCGGGCCGACGCAGCCTCGAGGTCAGCCCGTGCCTGGCGCATCTCTTCAGGGGTGACACCGCGTTCCACTTTGGCCAGGGTTGCCTCGGCTTCCGTGAGGTCGGCGCGTGCCATTTCGACAGCGCGGCGCTGGATTTCATCATCCAGCATCGCGACAAGCTGTCCCGCGCTCACCACCTCGCCTTCCCGCACGAGAATGCGGGCAATCCATCCTGGCTCCCGGGACGCGAGATCCACTTGTGCGCCCCAGGGTTCCACGATGCCCGGCGCCACGACATCGGAGCGGCCGACGCTGGCGGCAATGGTTGTGGAATCGCTGGACGTGCGGAGCGTGGGTGCCGTGAGTGCTGCCGTGGAGCTGGATTGCTTCCGTTCGACCTTGGGCTTGCCGTGCAGGCCGCAGCTTGACAGGAGTGCGACAGTCGAGACCACGGCCAGCGACCTCGAGAGTGTGCTGGACGTCAGCATGCTGTTTCCTTGAATGGTTGGTTGAGTTCGACGGATGCGATCCGTCCGTCGATGACGTGCACTATCCGGTCGGCGATGGGCCGTACGCGATCATCGTGGGTCACGACGACGATCGCGCGGTTTGCGGTCGTGGCGAGGCTGCGCAGCACGGCAAGCACACCACGGCCTGTCGTGCCGTCGAGTGACGCGGTTGGTTCATCGCACAGCAGGACCGGCGCATCGTTGACCAGGGCGCGCGCGATCGCGACCCGCTGCTGCTGCCCGCCCGAGAGGAGCCGAGGGGTAGCGGCGTACTTGTCGGTCATGCCGACGAGGTCGAGCGCCCGCCGGGCGCGCGCGGTCTGTTCGCGCCGCGACAC
>Ga0334722_10005091_pt1 | contig 13410 bp, 15 predicted proteins | sample C3_bottom_MG_FD_207210 | JGI IMG/M metagenome (GOLD analysis project Ga0334722, IMG submission 207210) | Sediment microbial communities from Yellowstone Lake, YNP, Wyoming, USA - C3_bottom | ecosystem: Environmental > Aquatic > Freshwater > Lake > Sediment | place: USA: Wyoming | collected...
CCGCGCACTGCCGCGATGCTCATCGTGAGCGCGCTCATCGGCGTGTACGCGCTGGGCTGGCAGGTCGGCGTCGGCATGGCAATCGTCGCGACGCTTGCCGAGTGCTGCACCAAGAAAATCGACGATGCAGTCACGATTCCGATTCTTGCAGGGCTGGCGGGCCAGCTTTTGTTGTATTTCTTATAGAACGTACTGCGCGACTGCCGCGATTGCGAAGAACAGCACGCCCAGAATGATTGAATCACGCATTCCGTTCTTGCGTTGCGTGAGCTGCGAGCCCTGCGGGAGCCCGTAGAGGAAGCATGCGACTGCGCTGAGGAACGCCAATGGCGTTGTTTGCGCAAACGCGAACGTCAGTGCAAGCACTCCTTGGGCGAGCCAGGCGTTTCTGAACGGCTTGTACGCGAGATACGCGAACAGCACAGTCAATCCGACAACAATACTCCACAATGACTGCTTGAACGCGAACAGAAAGACCGCGAAAGCGACGACAAAGAGTGCGTGCTGGGTGAAAACAAAGTATTTCTTGCCGGGCGCGAGCTCTTCTTTGGTAAATCTCCCGAGAATAAAGCCGGTGAGCGTGCCGAGCGCGGCAATGGCTGCCGCGAGCAGGCTCAGGCTTCCCATGCGCTGTGCCCCCATTGCACGAGCAGGTCGACGTTCAGTTCTTTGACAACCATCGGGATGTCGCACGCGCCGTAGCACGAGCCCATCCAGATGAGCACGTTCGCGCCGGTGCGCTTCTCGAGCTCGTCCGCGATGCGCTTGGCTTCGGGCTTGAGCCCGTCCGGTAGCTGGATGCAGACCAGTTTTGCCTTGCTTTTCTGGATCTCGTCCGCGACGCGCTCCAGTTCCAAGTCGTATTCCATAACGGGACTAGCCAGATTTGAACTGGCGACCTGTCGGTTAACAGCCGACCGCTCCACCGGGCTAAGCTATAGTCCCACGTACCGAGAATAAGTCGAGGGTGCAGTTAAAAAGCTTTTGTTGCGCACAGAGAATTCAGCACGTGCGCGCGTAATTGTTGATGGCGGTGCGGAATGCGTCGGTCTCTTTCGCGGCGATGCTCGCAAGCAGCTGCTCGAGGCCGATGAGGATGCCGTCCACGGCGGTCTTGCCGTGCCCCTTGAACACCGGCTTTTCGCTGCACGGGAAGGTCGCGACGCCGTACTGCGCGGCCCGTGCCTTGACGCGGTGGCCTGCGCTGCGCATCATTGCGCCGCCGATTTTCTCCCATGGCTTGCCGCGCTTGATCTCGTATTTGAGCTCCTCGAACGCGTATTTCGCGGCCGCGGAAAAGAGCTTGATGAACTGGTTGCCCTGCCTGCCGTCGGTGACGATGACGTCGACGGGACGGGAATCGTGCATGCCGTTGTCCCGGTCGTAGATGCACGGCTCGGGCTCGACATTGCCGATAAAGCGGTCGGCGAGCTCGGGAACGTCCTTGGTGTCGGGGAACTGCGACGCAAGCCGCTTGTACGCCTCCTGCTCTTCCGGCGTTCCCTTGTTGCTTTCCACGCCGATGTTCAGCAGGCCGATCCGGACCGACAAGCGCTTGCCGACCGCGCGCGCGTACATCCTGCCGATGTGCGCATAGGCGACGTAATTGTCCGCGCTGATTTCCGGAACCGCGCCGACGTCGAGCATGTACGCGGAATCGTGCTTCGCGGTGTCGCGGGACTTGGGGGTTGCCGCAAGGAGCGGCATGAGCTTGAGGCTCGGGAACGCGTACGCGCAGGCCTCGAAGGGCTTGATGTATTTGTGCACGCACGGAACAAGCGTGTCGGTCTTGGACAGGGTGTAGAACCCCGCGAGGTCGCCTGCCGCTGCCATTTGGGCGAGCTTTTTGGTCGCGCCGTATTTGGCGTCGTCACCCTGGATGATGGTGATGTTGCGGCGCTGCGGAAGCAGCTGCTGCATGGTGAACGGGTTGCCTGCGACAAAGAATGCGGTGTCCTGGTGCAGGCTTGCCGCGACTTGGACGGCGTGCGCGACGCGCTCAGGGGGCAGGACGCCATTATGCGGGTCGCCGCCGTATGCATCTACCCCAACAATCGTGTCAATGCCCATCGTCACTCACAGGATTGCTCCTGAAAAGGTCTTTATTAAGGTGATGACACAGGAAAAGAAGGGAAAATGGCCCAGCTCGGAGTTGAACCGAGGACCGCTCGATTATCAGTCGAGTGCTCCACCTGGCTGAGCTACTGGGCCGAGATAGACGAGAGGACCCCAGATGGTTTTTTAAACTTATGCATCCTCTGCGGTTCCAATGGGGCAGGTCGTTCAAGTCGAGCCAAAAGCTGCAGAGCCCACGCTGAATCTCGCGCTGGACACGCTTGCCAAGGGCAAGCAGGCGTTCGTGTTCGTGAATACGAAGCGCTCTGCGGAGAAAACCGCGGAAGACATCGCAAAAAAGGCGAAGATGGAGACCGAGCACACGCGCGAGCTTTCCGAGCAGGTGCTGAAAGCGCTGCAAAAGCCGACGCAGCAGTGCGAGCGGCTCTCCCGCTGCGTCAAGCAGGGCATCGCGTTCCACCACGCAGGACTTCATGCACGGCAAAAGGAGCTGATTGAGGACCATTTCCGCAACGGCACGATCAAAATCATCTGCTGCACGCCGACGCTGGCCGCGGGCGTGGACTTGCCCGCGTTTCGCACGATTATCCGCGACGTGAAGCGCTTCTCGGGACATGGGATGGTGGACATTCCCGTGCTCGAATTTTTGCAGATGGCCGGCCGCGCAGGCAGGCCGAGCTTTGACCCGTATGGCGAGGCTATTCTCGTGGCGTCGAGCGACGCCGAGAAGGACGCATTGTTCGAGCATTACGTGCACGGTCTTCCCGAGGACATCTATTCCAAGCTCGCCGTCGAGCCCGTGCTGCGAACGTATGTGCTGTCGCTCATTTCGGCGAAAGTGGTGCAGTCGCGCGAGCAGGTGTTCGAGTTCTTTGCGCGCACGTTCTGGGCGCATCAGTTCAAGGATATCGAGAAGCTCGGCAAGATTATCGAGAAAATGCTGAAACTGCTGGAAGACTGGGAATTTATCAGTAAAACAGACGATTCCTACCGCGCGACCCTCCTCGGCAGGCGCATCGCCGAACTGTACATCGACCCGCTCACGGCGCACCAGTTCGTCATCGCGTTGGAACGTACGGCAGGGCTGAAGCCGCGGCCGATGTCGTGGCTGCACCTGATCGGCTGCACGCTCGAGATGCGGCCGCAGCTGCGCGTCCGTGCGAAGGAATACGACGACGTGCAGGAAAAGCTCGCGCAGTACGGCAATGCGCTGCTGCTGCCCGAGCCGTCGATGTTCGAGCCCGAGTTCGACGACTACCTGAACGGCTTCAAGACCGCGCTGATGCTGCAGGACTGGACCGAGGAAAAGGACGAGGAATATTTGTACGAGCAGTATGACGTGCGTCCGGGCGAGACGCGCGCCAAGCTCACGACGGGCGACTGGCTGCTGTATGGCCTCGGCGAGGTCGCGCGCATCAAGCAGCAGATGGACTTGCTCAAGGACATTCAGAAAATCCGCTACCGCCTGCGCTACGGCGTGAAGGAGGAATTGCTCGCGCTGCTCCGCCTGGAAGGCATCGGCCGTATGAGGGCGCGCACGCTGTTCAAGGCAGGAATCAAGGACTTGGGCGGCGTCAGGAAGGCGCAGCTCGGCTCATTGGAGCAATTGCTGGGCAAGAAGATCGCGGCAAGCATCAAAAAGCAGGTCGGCGAGGACGTCCCCGATATCGAGGAGCTTCCCGAGCCGTCGGCGAACAAGTTCGCGCAGTATGAGAAGGAATAATCAGCTGAGCAGCTTCTCGAGGTCGCTGAGCACCGATTCGGGCGTGATCGCGGCAACAGGCGGGAAGCTCTTGGATGCGAGCTTGACGTTCTCGATATTCTTGAGCGTGAGGCCGCTGTAGAGATGGTCGCGCATCTTTGCGCAGTCCATCTCGTCGGCGACGCGCATCAGAAGATAGAAGCGGTCTTCTTCGCGCGCCTTGACGTCGAACGAGACTTTCTGGTTGTCCGTGGAGAGGCTGTGAATGACCGCGGCGTCGATGATTTCCTTGATGCTGACTGCCAGCGTTTCCTGTTCCGACTTGCTTGCGCGCGCATAGGGCGCAGAGAAGTCGACAAGCAGGGTTCCAAAAGGCTTGCTGGCACGGATTGCCTTGCTGATGTAGAGCGGGAGATTTTCGTTCTTGAAGCATTCTCCCGTGTGGTACTGCGTGACCTTGTCGGTTGCGGGGTCGGGTCTCATTGTGTGCTTTCTCCCTGCGATGAAGTATCGGGCGCTTTTAAATATGCGCTTCCTGGCTCGCGAAGGAAATAATTGTACAAGTCGTCATCGAACTCCAGCACTTTCTTCTGGAGCATCTCGCGTCCGAGGTTGTTCTCGCGTATCATCCTGCGCACGTCGGACTCCGCCATCGTCTTATTCCTGCCGGTGCGCTTTGCGGCGTAGAGGCAGACGTCGGTGAGGTTCCAGAACTCCTTTTCGTCCGCGGGGTTGTACTGCTTTACACCCATGCTTGACGTCACCTTGATGGGTTTGCCCTCGTAGGTGAAGGTCTGCCGCGCCACAGTCTCGCGGATGAGTTCGGCGGCCTGCTTTGCCTTGGACTCGACGTTCTCAGGCAGCAGGACGATAAATTCGTCGCCGCCGTAGCGCACGAAGATGTCCGTCGGCCTGCGAAGAATGGTTTCGCGGACCCGGCAGGCGAGCTCCTGCAGGACAAAGTCACCTGCAGGGTGGCCGTACTTATCGTTGACGTCCTTGTAGTGGTCGATGTCAAACTTGATCATACTCAGCGGGCGGTTGTACTTGCGCGCCTCCTCAACTTCGTCAGGGAGGTGCTTGCGGAAGTGGCGGCCGTTGTAGCAGCCCGTGAGGTCGTCCTCGAAGGCGAGCTTGCGGTATTCCTTTTCCTGCTCTTCGTGCTTGCTCGCGCGGCGCTGCTGGGCGACAACCGCATCGGCCATCTTTTGCTGCAGCGTCGCATTATCGCGCGTATTCGAAACGTTCATGACAACAAGCTTGAGGACGCTCTGTGCGCTTTTCGCGGCAGAGTCGCGCGTCGCAGGATCCAGCCGGTGTTCGTGCACATAGTGGAGGTGCTCCAGCGCGCCGTGCAGCGCTTCCTGCGCGATTTCGCGGTCGCGTCCGACGCTCGGAACGCGCTTGAGCATGTTTTCAATGACCTCAGTCGAGCAGCTGACGGCGTAGTCGTAGAAGCCGTTCAATGGCTTATTGCAGAGCTCAACCAAGTAGTCAAGAATCTGAATGGTGCGCGTTTCCTTGCGCTCTCGCGCAGGGTTTGCCCCTGCCATACCTTCCAGTCTGCCCTGCGGCGCGTCATCTGCCATATCGACGAGAATACCTTTTTGCCCTTTATAAAGCTTCTGGTTATTAACTACTAGAAGGTGACGAATAAAACGCCCCTGCTGGGATTTGAACCCAGGTCGACGGGACCGCAACCCGCCAGTCTATCCAAGCTAGCCTACAGGGGCAATAGTGTGAAAATGACTGCAGGTGCTTTAAATAGGTTCTGTTCGGCGCCCGCGCTGCGTATCGTATAACGCCTTGACGTCCTCGAGCGTGCTGATTTCTTCGGGCGAGCGGTCCTCGCGCAGCTTCATGAACCGCGGGAATCGCAGCGCGTAGCCCGAGCTGTAGCTCGGCGAGGCCTGGATTTCCTCGTAGTTCACCTCGATGACGACAAACGGCTTGACCTTGATCTCCTTGCCCGAATCCTGCAGGATGAGCGGCATCAATAAGTCCGTGAGCTTCTGGAACGAGACGCCTTCTTCCTCTTTCTCTTTCAGCCCGGTTCCGACGCGTCCTATCTCGACGTAGTCGCCCGTGTCTGCATCGCGAACGGCGACGATAAAGCTCGCGAACCACGCCGAACGCTTGCCTTCGCCTTTCTCCGCTCCGACGATAACGACGTCGAGCGGCTCCATCACGGGCTTGATTTTCATGCCATAGCCGACGCGCGAGCCTGGCTTGTACACCGCGCCGAGGTTTTTCATCATGATGCCTTCGTTTCCTGTGGCAAGCGATTGGCGGTAGAACGCGTCTGCTTCTTCCGGCGTCGAAACAATCGCCTGTTTTGCGGGCGTGATGATGCCCTGCTCGGGCTTGACGATGCTTTCGACAATCTTTCTGCGCTCGCCGAACGGCGTTTTCAGGTGGCTCGTGCCCGCATAATAGAGCACGTCGAAGACATTGAGCTCGACGGGAAACTCGTTTGCGAGCTGGGCGATGTCGTATTTGCGCTTGATGCGCTGCGAGATGCTCTGGAACGGGCGATATTTGCCGGTCGCGCGGTCAATGCCGACGGCTTCGGCTTCGATGATGAAGTCTTCGCCGGCGATATTCGATGCGATACGCTGCACGACGTCAGGGAATTGCGCCGTGACGTTCTCGAGCCGGCGCGTGAAGAGCGTGATGACGCCTGCTTTCTTGTGCACCTGCATCAGGAATCCGTCGTATTTGTACTCGGCAGCGGCAGGAACGCCGACCGTAGCGAAAGCGTCAGGAATATCGACTGCTTTTTGGTACATCATGACCTTGACCGGCCTGCCGGGCTCGAGCGTTATTGAAGCGAGCGCGCCAAGTCCGCCTTTGCGCAGCGCGGCCGCGACAAGCGCGAAGTCATTGGCGATGTCGATCGCTTCCTGCACCGCAGTAACGGTCGCGGCGTACGGCTCGCGATTGTCGTCGGGAAAGACAATGTCGTTCTTTTCGGCGTCGTAGGTGATGCCGAGCTGCGTTCCGAACGCGGCCCAGACAATAGAATCGCGAATTGTTCCCTCGCCGAGGCCGATGCGGAGCTCGGCAAGGATCGTGCGAACCAGGTACTTTGCCTCTTCGGGCGTCGCGCTCGTAAGCAACTCAGCGAGCAATTTGACCTTTTTGTCGACGGTGCCTTCGCCTTCCTGCGTGGCGAGCTTGAGCAGGTTGTCAAAGACTTTCTTTGTCGTAAGCTCCTGCGAGAACAGCGTGGCCTGCGTCTTCTTGCCGATGAAGGTAGAAGCGGTCGCGCCCAAATCGCCGCTGACGGCCCAGTCTGCTTCGATCTTTTCCTGCGATAAACCCGTGGAAACCGCGATGGCTTTGAGCAGTAATTGCGTGCTCATGCCGACTTCGCGCGAGTCCCACTGCGGAAAGATGCGTCCCTGCAATAACAGCAGGACGTGGTCGAGCTCGTTGTCAGGAACAGCGGAGAGAAACTGCGAGAGCAGGGATGTCTTTTCGGGCCGCTTGGCAGTCTTTTCCAGCTGCCCATACACCCCCACTAATGCACGATACTGCATGTGTCAAAAACCCCTTGTACTCAAAAACCCAAATTGAAGGGGTTTTTGAGCATGCTCGAGAATCACGCTAGATTCTCGACAGAAATGCTTATATATGCAGGCGTATAAAAATCTTCATAAAAGAGGAGCAATGGAAACACTCGAGTGCATCGAATCCCGTCGGAGCGTCCGCAAGTATCTGGACCTTCCGGTCGAGTTCGAGAAGATCGGCAACATCCTGAATGCCGGCAGGCTTGCACCGTCTGCAGGCAATGTCCAGGACTGGAAATTCATTCTCGTGACCGAGCACGATTTGCGCAAGCAGCTCGCGGAAGCAAGCATGCAGCAGTACTGGATGGAGGGCGCGCCGATTCACATCGTCGTCTGCTCCCAGCCTGCGAAGAGCGACCGCATGTACGGCAAGCGCGGCCAGGAATTGTACAGCGTGCAGAACGCGGCGGCAGCGGCGCAGAACATGCTGCTTGCCGCGCACGACCAGGGCCTCGGCTCGTGCTGGGTCGGCGCGTTCAGCGACACGATGGTGAAGCGCATTCTTTCAATCTCTGAAACCGCCAAGCCGCTCGCGATCATCACGATCGGCTACGCGGACGAGGAGCCCAAGCACCCGAGCAAGTACACCGTGGACAATATCACGTACATCGAGCGCTGGGGCAACCGCATCAAGGACTTCGCGGCGTATGTCGGGTACTATTCCCAGCACGTCGCCCACGGGGCCATCGCGGCAAAGTCTGCGATGAAGAAGTTCCTCGACAAGTGGAAAAAGTAGTTTTCGAGCGCCCGCAGGCGCGAGTGTTTCTGTCCAGCAGGACTTGTTGTCAAGGTCTCGTCGATCTCCTCAGAACGCGAGAAGTCATCACAGGATGCAGACGAAACCTGCATATATATTAGTAGCCATATATCTACTCTGATATTTATATTGCAGTGCAGAAGTGTTTATATATCAGGTTTAATTAATAAAAGAAATAAGCTTAACAAGAACCTTGGCGGGTTCGTGTTAAAAAAATTGTGTGTTTGGATAAACTGTTTCGGTTGTAAGTTTTGCGTTCTTACGTTGAAGTCTGAATTTGTGCTGTGAAACAATCGTTGGCGCGATCGGCTCACAATCCCCGACTTCTTAGAGAGAGAAAGGCATCACTACCTAATATGCTTTTCGAATGTGGGAAGGGCATAATGGGATGTGTATGTCACAACATACTAAAAAGACCAACAAAAAAGGGGGATTGACCAAATGGACTTGATAGTTCAGAAGGCGGCGGAAAACCAACAGTTTCAGAGCGACGCGGATTTGCGCGTCGGACAGGCCAACATCAAGGTAATCGGCGCGGGCGGAGCGGGCAACAACATGGTGACCTGGCTCTACAAGCGCGGCATCAAGGGTGCCGAAATCATCGCGGTGAACACCGACAAGCAGCACCTCCAGATTTCTGAGGCCGACAAGAAGTTCATCATCGGCCGCGACGTCACGCGAGGGCTGGGCTGCGGCGGATTCCCGCAGAAGGGCGCCGAAGCGGCGACTGAGTCAATGTCCGACTTGAAGGCGGCGCTGCACCAGGCAGACATGGTCTTCGTGTGCGCAGGAATGGGCGGCGGAACCGGTACCGGCTCTGCTCCCGTCATCGCGCAGCTCGCGAAGGACTCCGGAGCGATCGTCATCGGCACCGTCACGATGCCGTTCAACATCGAGCGCGCGCGCATCGAAAAGGCCGAGTTCGGCCTCGAGCAGCTGCGCAAGCACTCGGACACCGTCATCGTCATCGACAACAACCGCCTCGTGCAGATCGCGGGCAACCTGCCCATCCAGCAGGCCTTCGCGGTCGCGAACGAGCTGGTCTCGACGATGATCAAGGGCATCGTGGAAACGATCGCAATCCCGTCGCTGGTCAACCTCGACTTCGCGGACGTCAGGGCCATCATGACGAACGGCGGCGTTGCCGCCATCGGCGTGGGAAGCTCGGACACCACGAACCGCGTTGACGAAGCGGTCAAGGGAGCGCTCGAAAACCCGCTCTTGGACATCAACTATGCGGGAGCAACCGGCGCATTGATCCACGTGATCGGCGGACCGGACATGACTCTGGACGAAATCAACCGTGTCGGAGAACAGGTGACTGCGGAGTTGGACGAAGACGCCAACGTCATCTGGGGCGCACGCGTAGACGACAGCATGAAGGGCAAGCTCATGGTGATGACGATCATCACCGGTGTGACCTCGCCTTGGATTGTCGGCCGCCAGGAAGTGAAGCGCGCGCAGAAGACACAGGTTGAGGACTCTCTGGGCATCGAACTCATCAATTGATGGTCACCCCCTTTGGTCTTTGGTGGTGTACATTCTTTGCCCTCACTCATACCACCCCCATCGTAGGTGAGGGCAAAACCCGGCCCCCTCCGCTCGGAGCGGGGCTTTTTTTTCTTTTCCTTGAGCGCAGCAGTGCGAGAGGTGCTCGCCAACCGCAGTTGGCGACATATTTTTGATAATCGCCCGGTGAACTATGCCCATACCCATTGACGTCGGACTCACGCGGCTCGTCGTAAGTTTGGTATTGGGCGGGCTCATCGGTCTCGAGCGCGAGATTCACGAAAGCCCCGCGGGTCTCAGGACGATCGCGCTTGTTTCTCTCGGCTCGACGATGTACACGCTCGCGTCCTTGCTGATGGTCGGTCCCGGCGTTGACATGTCGCGCATCGCGGCGCAGATCGTCATCGGCATCGGCTTCATCGGCGGCGGAGTCATCTTCCAGTCCAAGAATCAGGTGCACGGATTGACAACCGCGGCAAGCCTCTGGATCGCTGCCGCCATCGGCTTGATGGTCGGCATGGGCGAATACCTGTTCTCCACGATAACGGCCATCCTCGTGATGGTCATCCTCTGGTTCGGCCGCTTCGAAAAGAAGTATTTGCCGCACGAAAGCTTCAGAAGATAATCAGATCCGTTTCTGCAGTTCTTTGAGAATGATATCGTCGCCCGGATACATCTTCAACTTCTGCGCTTCCTCAAAGGAGAACAATCGCATTCCGTCGCCTTCTCCGAGGACAAAGGATGCGAAGTGGTCGCGCAGCGGTGAAATGAACGCGTGCAGTTCGATAAGCAGCTCAGGCGTTTGCGGGTTTCTGAACGTGCCGATGCGCGTGTACTCGGTCAAATCATGGCCGAGCTCTTCTTTGGTCTCGCGGATAAGCGCTTGCTCAGGCGTTTCGCCGGGCTCGATGCCGCCGCCGAAGAACGCCCATTCTGCTTTCGCATGGGGCGAGCGCTTTTGCAGGAGGATGCGCTTCTGCGTATCGTAAAAGACAATGATAGAGACCTTGCGTTCGTGCATACCTAAAATAAAAGGTCAAACCTTTTTAAAGGCGCTGATGCTTTATTGACGTATGGCATTGTTCCTTATCGGCATCGGGCTGGGCGACGCGAATGATATCACGCTCAAGGGGCTCGAGCTGGCAAAGCAGGCAGACAAGGTCTACTTGGAAAGCTATACTTCTGTATTGAACTGCTCGGTCGCGGACATCGAGAAGCTCATCGGCAAGAAGATCGAGCTTGCTGATCGCGCAGTTGTGGAGCAGAAGGCAGAGCAGACCATTCTCGCAGCAGCCGCAGACGGCGATGCGGCATTGCTCGTCATCGGCGACCCCTTGGTCGCAACGACGCACACGGACTTGCTCCAGCGCGCAGAGAAATTGAAGATTCCGGTCACCATCGTGCACAATGCAAGCATCATCTCGGCCATCGGCGCGACAGGATTGCAGGTGTACAAGTTCGGCAAGACGACGAGCATTCCGTTCGCAGACAAAGATAGGCTCGCGGAAACGCCGTATCATGTTCTCGCAGAGAACCAGAAGCTCGGCGCGCACACTCTTTTGCTGCTCGACCTGCGACCCGCAGAAAACAAGTTCATGTCCGTCAATGACGCCATTGAATGCTTGCTCAAACTCGAACTCCAGCTCAACAAAAAAGTCTTCACCCGCGACACGCTCTGCATCGGCTGCGCGAGAATCGGCGCAAAGGACGAAATCATCAAGGCAGGCAAGGCAAAAGACCTGTTGAAGGCAGACTTCGGCAAGCCCGTGCACTGCCTGGTCGTTCCCGGCACGCTGCACTTCATGGAAGAAGACGCGGTGAAACGATGGAGCTGAGCGACGTCGCGCAGAATCTGTGGAAACGGTATAATCTACCCTGGCAGAACAATCCAGGCAGGGCAAGAGAATGGGAGGCAAAGTCATTCGCGCAGGGCATCATCACGCCGTACCGCAAGCTGGAATTCACCGGCCAGCAGGGCCGCAACTTCGTGAACAGCCTGAAATATTTGGAGTTCGGGTACGGTATTGACGGCGGCTATGGAGGCATCAGCGTGTACGACGGCGGCTCAATACCGGCAATTTACTACGAGATAACGCCTTCGGTCCAGCGCGACTTTGCCGAACGCCTGGGCAAATCAGGCCCGACCGGCGAACAGCTGCGCGATACCAAGGCGTATCCGCAGACGGGAGGGACCATTCTTTCAGGGCTCACAATCAGCTCTCTCAGCATCCTCGAGCCGTTCTTGGTCAACTTTATCGAGTCCCGCCCGTTGCCCGACCAAGCAAGTGCACGGTAACCTTTTTATACAGTCATTCTGTTGAGAAGAGATGTAGAGCCCTGTCGTCTAACCGGCTAAGGATAGCGGGCTTTGGACCCGTTGATACCGGTTCGAATCCGGTCAGGGCTATCATATCATACACTAGTTCTACGTCTTTGATGAGCGCCAGCCTCTCAAAGAGAGACAAATAAGGGATGTGTCGTCCATTCTCTTTCCAATACAGATATTTTGCAATTTGAACAGGATTCGCAGGCAGGATAACACGCATCCAGCGCTCAAATGCGTCTACTCCTGATAACTCGTACTGCACAAGGTCTTTGATCCCGTGGCCGTTATTTGGTCGAACGTGTTTCCGCGCATCAAAACCAGCAGTTAAGAGCAGCTCTTGAAGTGCGTGTGCAATCGGCGAGTCCATCAATGCAATCCGTATTCGCGGATAGTACGAATAACTCTTAGCTTGTTTACAAAATTTGAAGCACCCGTCAGTATCAAACAATCCACGAAGAAAGTGAGGAATGAGTTCTTTACGAGCAACTATAACCTCAGGAACGTGCGCAGTATCTTTTCTGCCGCGCTGAAGACCAAATCGTTCAATAAAAAAATTGAAGATGCTTTTGTTTTCGACAATAAGTTGATACGCTTTCTTGTTCTTCACGGGGAAGAGCATGGGGTTTACTTGCGGAAAGCATTTCTTGAACAAGGGAATGACACGATGTTTGAAGTATACAACATCGTCAGAACTCCCAGTAATAGTTATTCGGTTAAGATATCTGCTCAAATTACCGTCGCCGAGAATAATCCCGCAAAGTTCTGCGGTTAACGCATTTACTTCCATTCATTTTTCAAAGAAATAATTCTTTAAATTTGCCGCGCGCGATTGTCCAGTGTGCCGAAAACAATCCGGCCGGGGCTATCCTATTCGCGCGCCTTGACGTAATTGCGCGCGTCTTCCCAGTTTCTGCAGCGGATGACGTTCGTGCTGGGCAGCATTTGCTGGTTCCAGGGCTTGTTGAGCAGCAAGACAGGGCGCTGGGGCGTGACGACTTCTGCGGCGTGCGTGAGAAGATGATCGACAACCACGTCGATGCCCAGCTCGCGGCAGTACTGCGCTTTCTTTTGCGGCACAGGATTGCCGTTCCTGTTGGTGGTAAACAGGACGCTTTTGAACGCGTCGCCGTAATACTCGCGAAGCCAGGCGTGGGTTTCCTGCATCAAGGAGTCGGGCCGGTGGACAAAAACATAGAGCTCGTGGTGTTTCCTGAGCGCTGCGATTTCCTGCTGCGAGCCGTCAACGGACTTCAACCGCAGGACGCGCTCGGGCCGCGAGCAGAACTCGCGAAGCAGCGCCAGAGGGTTGTGCGACGTGGACATCGCCAAGTGATAGTCGGTGACGTGCGCTTTCCTGACGTCCCGGTCGTAGCGCGAGAACTGGTATTCGAGAACGCCGCCCATCAGTTCCGCAAGCGTTTCGTCGCACGCAATCGCGAGTTTCATGGAATCGAAGAAAAATACCCTG
>Ga0334722_10005092_pt1 | contig 13410 bp, 15 predicted proteins | sample C3_bottom_MG_FD_207210 | JGI IMG/M metagenome (GOLD analysis project Ga0334722, IMG submission 207210) | Sediment microbial communities from Yellowstone Lake, YNP, Wyoming, USA - C3_bottom | ecosystem: Environmental > Aquatic > Freshwater > Lake > Sediment | place: USA: Wyoming | collected...
CCGTGTTTAAGCCTTGAGAGGGCTCCGTCCTAGGCCAGGCTAGACGATGGGACCATCCGTGTCTCTCCCGCTCCGATGGTGCGGGAAGCGCCGTGCGTGCTGAAGGCAGACAGGGAGCTGTAACCGGAGCAGGACGGTAGCACAAGCCCTTTTGGGTTTGCAACGGGACTGCACCCCCGGTCATCATAGATGATGAACTGCTTTTCGCCAACCATAGGGCTTGCGGCGTTCCTCCACCCGGCCTATAAGTATCGCGTGAGATCGTCGCGGGCGCGCAGGTTCTCAGGACCTGAACCGACCGGGCAGGGAAGCTCCCGACATGGGTCATGATTCCGCTCCAGCGCCTCGGCACATCCTGGCAGTCGAGTCTCAGAATGCATCCGGTCGGGTTGTGTCCATCCTGCTCTTTTTGTGCACCGCGAGCCTCGTCTGGGGGTGCGCGAGTCGCGAACGGGTCCCGCCGACTACTGTCCAATGCCAGCACTCCGTCCATGCGAGGGTCAGTGCGGCAAGACCGACGGTGACGGTCTCCTATACGGAACCGTCCGTGACTGCAGGGGGAGGCTCACTCGACGATTTAGCCAAGACAAACATTTACTACGACCTGGGCCGCGGACGGACGCTCGCCAAAGAAGTACCGGCCACGAAACCGACCGGAGGAGGACAGATTTCCGAGAGCATCACCATCCCGATTGAATCCCAAGGTGAACAATCGGTGGCCGTCTGCGTGACTGCCACGGACCGCTACGGGAATGAGAGCACCACGACACGCTAACTGCCCTCAGCGCACACACCCAGGTACGTGTGAGTGGTTTTCCTAGGCAGGACACTCTTGACAGAATAGAGGCTCAGAGCCTAGCCTGCCAACGCATTGTGGCAGGCCACATACACCATGCGCCTAATTCATACGACCAGAATCTGACATCGTTCTCCTGGGGACCATAATGGACGAAACGGTTGAACCTCGCAGGGCCGGGCCCTCTTCCCACACAGATACGGCTACGGCAGAGACGCGACAACCGGGTCTTGCACTGCTCATCGGATCAAATCTGTTTCGCAACACCAGCGGCGTGATCAAGATTCAGGGAAAAGAGCAGCTCGTCCTCGAGTACAAGCCGGAAGAGGGGCTGCTGCTCCTAACGATGGATCTTTACAGCGAAGGCGGTACACATGTTGCCCACCTGCGCCGGAATGTGTTGGCGTTGAATCAGTCCGGACAATTCACCACCGAGATCCATCGATCCCAGAATGAAGTGCTGGGCGATTTCCCATGGGTCCGCCTCCTGCACCAGCGATCAGGCGAGATTGTCCTTGAGGCACGAGTGGCATCGGAAAACCGAATTCAGATCACATCGGGCAGATTCTATTCGCATAAAGGGATGATGGTCGACATCACCCCCAACTTCTGTCGCCTCGGTTCGAGCACGACGCTCTTCGGTGATATTGTGGAAAGCCGCGGCGGGATGGTGGTCCTCGGTTCAGAACCCTCTCCACCCTCCCCGGCGCGACCCTGAGCTGCTGCTCTTTGGGCCACACCCGTCATCGTTCTCGTTGCGCCGGCAGCAAATCCGGACTTGCGGCTCCTTGGATTCTTTTTCCCATCACCCATCTGTAACATCGCCGCCTTCGTCCCACCTGTGTGGAAAAGCGAGAACCCTTTTGTACTGAGCCTTCCATTGAATACAATGGTCCCTATGACGGACTTCGCAAAACCCAGCGTGCAAGCCTTCCTCGTCTGCGACCAGGTCATTGAAGACAGTCTGACGAAAAAGAAAAGCCTAATCGGCATTTTCACGCACCTCCAGGCCGTCGCGTTTCCCTTCCAACACCAGCAAATGGGGCTGTATTTTTGTCTCACTGACGCCGAAGGCACGTACCACTTCGATATCGACCTGGTGCACCTGAACAACGAACAGCTCGTGTGCCGCGCGACCCTGCCAAACATCGTCATCGGCGACCGCCTGCAGATTTCAGATTTCGGCATCAACATCCCGTCGTTGGTCTTTCCCGCTCCCGGTCGCTACGAGTTCCGGTTGAGGATGGAGGGGCACCTGATCGCTCAAAAGGATTTCAACGTGATGCAGATGTCGAGTCACCAGACAACGGAACCGTCCTCCTAGCCTCCCGCCCCATTCCGCCTTTGAGCCTGTCTGTGGTAGAACAGCCCCGCGACATCGGCCGCATGGGGCGGTCGAGGAATTGAACTCGGACGCGACGTCATCATGACAGCAGTTCCCTCGAGTTCCTCGGATTTCATCCGCGACATCGTCGCAGCCGACCGCGCTGCCGGTCGACATGGCGGACGGGTCGTCACACGATTTCCCCCTGAGCCCAATGGATATCTCCATATCGGCCACGCGAAGGCCATCTGCCTCAACTTTGGAATCGCCGCTGAAAATCCCGGCGGACTATGCCACTTGCGGTTCGACGACACGAACCCAACTACCGAAGATCCCGAATATGTCCGCGCGATTCAGGAAGACATACGGTGGTTGGGTTTCGATTGGCAGGGGAAAATGTTCTATGCATCGAACTTTTTCGAGCAACTCCATGCCTTCGCCGTCACCTTGATTCAGAAAGATAAAGCCTACGTCGACAGCCTGACGGCCGATCAGATGCGCGAGTATCGCGGCACGCTCACCGAACCGGGTCGCAACAGTCCTTTCCGCACTCGATCCATCGATGACAACCTCGACCTGTTCGCCCGCATGCGAGCCGGAGAGTTTCCCGACGGCACCCATGTCCTGCGCGCAAAAATCGACATGGCGTCTCCCAATATCAACCTCCGCGATCCCGTGCTCTACAGAATCCGGCATGCCACCCACTATCGGACGGGCACCGCCTGGTGCATCTATCCCGCCTATGATTTCGCCCATCCGCTATCCGATGCCCTCGAGGGCATCACCCATTCCCTCTGCACATTGGAATTTGAAGATCACCGCCCGCTGTACGATTGGGTCGTGACGGAAGCTAACGCCCCGCATCGTCCACAGCAGATCGAGTTCGCTCGTCTCAATCTCACTTTCACGGTGATGAGTAAGCGCAAGCTGCTCGAACTGGTCGTGAAGAAATTGGTCGCCGGCTGGGATGATCCGCGTCTCCCCACGATCCGGGGGCTCCGTCGACGCGGAGTACCCCCGGAGGCCATCCGTGCTTTCTGCGAACATATCGGGGTTGCCAAACGCGACGCAATCGTCGAAATGCAACTCCTGGAGCACTTCGTCCGTGAGGATTTGAACAAACGGTCGCCGCGCGTGATGGCAGTCCTCAAACCGCTGAAAGTGGTCATCGACAACTTTCCGGACAGGGTGGTCGAGGAACTCGAGGCCGTGAACAATCCGGAAGACCCCTCCGCAGGAACCAGAAAAGTCCCATTTTCCCGGACCCTCTATATCGAGCAGGAGGATTTCCGGGAGAACCCTCCCCCGCAGTATTTCCGCCTTGCTCCGGGCCGGGAAGTCCGGCTGCGCTACGGCTACATCATCAAATGCGTGAGCGCCATGAGGAATCCGGATTCGGGTGAAATTACCGAGTTGCATTGCACCTACGACCCGGAGACGAAAAGCGGATCCTCGCAGGCGCAACGAAAAGTGAAGGCCACGATCCATTGGGTCTCAGCCTCCCACGCGGCCCAGGCCGAAGTGCGTCTCTACAATCCGCTCTTCGTCACCGATCCCGCCAAGATCCCCGCCGAGGACGATTGGACGCGGCACTTAAACCCTCACTCGATCGAGTGCCTCACCGGCTGCCTGGTCGAGCCGAGCCTCTGTGGGACCCCGGTCGGAGCACGCGTCCAATTCGAGCGGCAGGGATATTTTTGTGTCGATCCCGATTCCTCGACCACTGCACTGGTCTTCAACCGAACCGTGTCCCTCAAAGACTCCTGGGCCAAGATCGACAAATCTCAGCAGCCCCGTTAGCGGGGCTGCTTCACGACTCGTCCCTGGCGGGACATTATTTGTCACTTTCTTAATCCGGTTTCTTTTCTCATTCCGATAGGTTCAGCGCGCCTTTACATCCAGCACATCCCTGCTAGGCTTGCCAGGTGTCACTGACAGGCCATATGAGTACGCAATTTCGACAGATCGCCTCGCCCCGACTTGCTCAGACAGTGATCCTGACCTGCACCCTAGTCAGCCTGTGGCTGTCGGCCCCTCTGGGCGCAACAGAACCCGCGACCAGTCCAGCCGTCCCGGACGCAACCGAAGCGGTGAAGAGCACGGTGGGCGAACTGATCCAGGTCCTGGATGATGAAAGTCTCAAAGAGCCGCATCGAGCCGAGCAACGCCGTCAGGCCATCGAGCGGATTGTCATGCGCCGGGTCAGTTACGAAGAAATGGCAAAGCGGGCGCTGGGTGCTCCCTGGTCTCAGATCGACAGGCAGGCGCGGAGGGAGTTTGTTGGACTTTTTATCCAACTGCTGCGAGACACCTTCGCCGGCAGAATAAACGAATATGCGGACGAACACGTCGTCTATCTTGGCGAACAGCGAGAGGATCAGTTTGCCGAGGTGAAGACCCGGCTGAAAGGCCAGAAGGTCGACACCCAGGTTGATTTCCGCCTCATGCTGGTCGCAGAGGACTGGTTGGTCTATGATGTCGTCATAGACGGTGCCAGCATTGTCAGCAACTACCGCGCGCAATTCGCCACCATCATTCGCGACGTGACCTATGTGGGCCTGGTGAAGAAAATGAAGCAGAACACCGTCGCAGTGAAGTTCTTCGAGAAAGCGCCTCCGACTCGCGTACGCCGGCCACAACCATGATCGAATGTCGAGAGGACCCCAGGATCCCCGTTGAGATACCGATCTCCTTCTCGATGATCGGGCACAGCGCTACCCGCGAGGGCACGATGTTCGACATTTCCGCCGGGGGCTGCGCGGTCACGAGCGCCGCCTCCGTCCCTCCCGGCACCGGAGTCAAACTCCTGATCCGTTCCGTCGATCTGGCTGCGCCAATTACCGTCCAGTCCGCCGCTGTTCGCTGGGCGCGCCACGGCGAATTCGGCGTAGAGTTTCTGGACCTCGCCGAATTAGACCGCAGCCGGCTCCGACGGCTGCTGCGCTTTGCCGCACCACGGTCGACGATTCAGCACTAACTCCCTCACACCACGACACCCGCTGTTTTCCATCCCGCAACAGCGCTACACTCGGCACATGACCTGCCCCACCTGTCGTCAGTCGAAATCATGGAACGGCAATCCCTGGCGTCCCTTCTGCTCCGAACGGTGCCAGCTTACCGACTTGGGCGCATGGGCGACCGGGGAGTTTCGAATCCCGGGACCACCTCTCACCATGGATGCTCCTTCCATCGACTCGCATCAGGACGAACGAACGGAAAACACAGAGGAAGAAGTTTCTGAGTGATCTTGGTAGTTGGCAAGCTCTATCGAAATTGCTAAGGTCAGGGACTGCCGTCCATTCTTGTAGGAGACCGTCCATGCTACCCACGAAAGGCTATGCCGCATCAGCAGCCAAATCCCCGCTCGAGCCCTTTGTATTCGAACGGCGGGAGGTAGGGCCTCACGATGTTCTCATCGCCATCACCCATTGCGGGATCTGCCACTCGGACATCCACCAGGCTCGCGACGAATGGGGCGGGGCACTCTTCCCGATGGTGCCTGGCCACGAAATCGTCGGCACCGTGACGCAGGTGGGGCCAGCAGTCCGAAGATTCCGTGTCGGCGACACAGCCGGCGTCGGCTGCTTCGTCGATTCCTGCCGGACGTGCGGAGCCTGTCGGGAGGGACTGGAACAGTATTGTGAAGCCGGGATGGTCCTCACCTACAACGGACACGACAAGAATGGCCAGATCACGCAGGGCGGCTACTCAACGCAGACCGTCGTCGACGAGAACTATGTCCTGCGGATTCCCCAAACACTGTCGCCGGCAGGCACGGCTCCGCTCCTCTGCGCCGGCATCACCACCTACTCCCCGCTTCGTCATTGGGGGGTGGGAAAGTATCACAAACTCGCGGTCGTCGGCTTGGGCGGACTCGGCCACATGGCGGTGAAACTCGCCAGGGCCTTCGGCGCTGAGGTCACCGTCTTGAGCACATCCGAGCGAAAGCGAAAAGATGCGGAGCGACTGGGAGCCTCGGCTTTCGTCGTGACATCGGATCCACAGACTTTCGCTAAACTCCAGCGTCGCTTCGACTACATCCTTGACACGGTGTCCGCCCCGCACGACTACAACGCTTACGTCAATCTGCTCAAGACCGACGGCACCATGATTCTCGTGGGCGTGCCCGACAAGCCGGCGCCGTTGGAACCCTTCCCCTTGATTCTGCATCGTCGCCGTATCGCCGGTTCCGTCATCGGCGGCATCCGCGAAACCCTGGAAATGCTCGACTTTTGCGCCGAGCACCGGATCGAATCCGACGTCGAAGTGATTCCCATTCAGCAAGTCAACGAGGCCTACGAACGGATCCTCAAGGGCGACGTGCGGTTCCGGTTCGTGATCGATCTGGCGTCGTTAAAGTGAGGCGGCCGCTCATTCCCGGGCAGGAAATGGCTGGGGGACTAGGAATCGAACCTAGGTAGCCAGCTCCAAAGGCTGGCGTCCTACCGCTAGACGATCCCCCAGCGCGGTATGAAGCTGAGACGAGTGCGCAGTGCCTGGCCGAAAGAAAATTGGCTGGGGGACTAGGAATCGAACCTAGGTAGTCAGATCCAGAGACTGACGTCCTACCGCTAGACGATCCCCCAACCGGCGTTCACAGTAATATAAGGCTTGCAATTCCGTCAAGGTCGGCGTGCCTTTGCGCGTGGCACCGGGCCGGGGCCCAGCCGTGCGCAGCGGGGTCGCTACACCGGGCGGGGTCCCGAGCACGGCTGGGCTGCCTGGTGACAGACCCGCTTCACCCTTCTCGAGCTCTCGCAATCCCTTTACGAAGCCGCAACAGCGTCCGTTCCCGACCAAGCACTTCCATCACGTCAAAGAGTCCCGGACTGGCGGTTCGCCCGGTCAAGGCGACACGGACCGGCTGAGCCAGCTGGCCCATCTTGATATCTTCCTCCTCCACCAGCTTCTTGAAACTCTCTTCCCATTCGTGCTTCGAGAAGGAGGAAAAGCGCTCGAATCGCTCTACGAGCTCGCCGAGGAGCGGCGCGATGGCAGATGTGAGAAATTTCTTGGCCGCCGCTTCATCGAGCGTCGGGATCGGCCCGAAATAAGGTCTGACCCACTCGACCATTTCTACCAGCGTCTTCGTCCGCTCCTTCACCAAGACCACCAGTTGGGGAAGCCACTCGGCCGGTGCCGCTCGTACTTCGTCCCCCAAGCCGGCCTGCTCCAGAAGCGGCACGAGCGCCTGCGCCACCTGACCAGGAGGGCTCGTCTTGATGTACTCGGCGTTCAACCACAGCAGCTTGTCCGGATTGAAGACGGCCGGCGATTTTTGCACATGATCCCACGAAAACTTCTCGATCAATTCCTGTCGGGTGAAGAGTTCTTGATCGCCATGCGACCAGCCGAGTCGGACCAGGTAGTTCACCATCGCCTCGGGCAGGTATCCCATCTCTTTGTACGCCATGATCGAGGTGGCGCCGTGCCGCTTCGACAGTCTGGCTTTGTCCGATCCGAGTATCATCGGCAGATGGCCGAATCGCGGCACCGGAAATCCGAGCGCCGCAAAAATCGGGACCTGGCGTGGTGTATTGGTCAAGTGGTCGTCTCCGCGCACCACATGTGTGATGCTCATCAAGGCATCGTCCACTACCACCGAAAAGTTATACGTCGGAAAGCCGTTGGAACGGAGGATAATCAGATCGTCCAGCACGTTGTTGTCGAAGACGATCCTGCCCTTGATCAGATCGTCGACAACCGTCTGACCCTCTTGCGGTGCCTTGAATCGAAGCGCCGCATCCTCCGACGGATTCGTGATGCCCAAACTGCGGCAGCGACCATCGTACCGGGGCGAGAGTCCTTTCGCGTCGGCTGCTTTTCGTCGGGCTTCCAACTCCTCGGCCTTGCAGACACACCAATAGGCATGACCCTGTTCAAAAAGTTGCATCGCGTGACCGCGATAGAGCTCCATCCGTTCGGTCTGGCGAAAGGGGCCCTCGTCCCAATCAAGCCCGACCCATTGCATCCCGTCGATGATGGCCTGGATCGATGCCTCCGTCGACCGACTCTGGTCCGTGTCCTCGATGCGGAGAATGAAGATGCCCTGCTGCTGGCGCGCAAAAAGCCAGTTGAACAACGCCGTGCGTACTCCGCCGATATGGAGGAACCCCGTGGGACTGGGAGCAAAGCGTACACGGACCTGGGCCATCGTGGATCCTGGAAAATTCGTGTGAAGGCCGGTATCTATAACATGCATGGAAAACGGTTGTACAGAATCGGTCGCCTCCCGGCTCTTTCATCTCGAGTGCTCTTCTGATAAGAGATCAGAACGGAGGTCAAGATGGCGGAGCGCACCCAGCCGGCCACGGTACTCTCGGCCGTAGATCTCACACCCCATGTTCGCCAATTCGTCGTCCTTCCCAAGAACGAGAAGCTTTCGTTCCAGCCCGGCCAATGGGTGTCGTTGAAGCTGCCGGTCGGCGCAAAGCCTCCGCTCAATCGTGCCTATTCCATGGCGTCCCCAGAGTCGCCTTCCGGCGAGTTGACGTTGGTGTTCGACCGCGTGCCGCAAGGACTGGGATCCGGTTATCTGTATCAGCTCAAGGCAGGGGATGAACTGGTGCTGTCCGGTTCTTACGGACACTTCGTACTGCCTCAGCCGCTCGCTCGGGAGGTGTTGTTCATTGCGCGGTACACCGGCCTCGTTCCGATCCGCTGCATGCTCAAATCCTTATATGCCCATCGCGAGACCTCGCCGGTCCTCCTGATCGCGGTTGGCCCGGCTGAAAACGAAATGCTCTATCACGATGAGTTCCTTTCGCTTGCGGTCATGCGCGCTTCGTTCCGCTATCTCCCGCTCGTCGCGTCTAGCGACGAATCGGCCGTCGCGTTGACCTTGGCCATGCTACAGCCACTGATCGATGAAACCTCGAAGGTCCTGCCCATGCTGTGCGGTACGAAGAATTTCGTGCGGCCGCTGCGCACCTTCTTTCTGGAACGGGGGTATGGGAGGAAAGAGGTGAAAACCGAAACGTATGACTAGGAGATCGTCAATCGTCGACCGTCACTGATCGTCCGAGACCGCACTTCATCAAGGAGTCCCAACGAATGACGACTGACGCTTGACGGATAGCTGGTGACCCATGACGATTCGACTTAATGCCCTTCTTTGACAAGGTTCTTATTCACGGCCGGAATCTCGACGACGATATCCGTCGTTCCGTTGGGGACACATTGACAGCCGAGCCGTGACTGGAGGGTCGTCATCGGGGCCTCATCCAGTTGGTCGAATTCGTCGTCGGTGCCTTCGTTACAGCTTTCTAGCCCCTGTCTCACGATCACGTGACAAGTCGAGCATGCACAGACCCCTCCGCACACGTGCTCCAACTCCACTCCGTTGCCCATGGCGATATCCAGGATGCTACCTGGAAGGCCAGTGGAGCCGTACGGGATCTTGGCCGGATCCACCTCTACCTTTGTGATCCCTCCATCTGGCGCAACAAAGGTGACCGCATAGGACTTCTGAGGGAGTTGGCATTGTGCTTTTTCGATGTAGGGATTGGTTCCGCCCATAGATCTGGTCCTTTCGTACTGGTTTCAGAAGAGTCCGCTCGCAAACCAATAGTTGACAGCCGCAAGATCACGGTGGTAATCTATGTCCGACCATTTGGATCGGAGATCATTATAGTCTCCGATCATTACCATCGGCAATAGTCATGTTGAAGATTTCAAAGAAAGCTGATTACGCACTGATGGCACTTCAACACATCGCCTCCGTTCAATTCGGCGACCTGACGCCAGGCCGTGTGGTCAACACGAAAGAGATCGCTGAGGAATACAACATCCCGCTTGAACTGCTGGCAAAGGTGCTCCAAACCCTGGCCAAGAATGGCATGATCGACGGGCACAATGGTCCCAAAGGCGGCTACTTGCTTGCCCGGAGCGCCGGGCAAATCACCATTGCCCAGATCATCGAGAGCATCGAAGGGCCGTTGGGCATCACCGATTGCTCGCATGAGAGAGATGGTGAGAGCTGTATGCAAATAGAACACTGCAATATCCGCACGCCGCTGCTTAAAGTGCAGGATAGCATCCGTCAATTATTGAACAGCATGACCCTGCAGGACATGTTGGGTGGCACCCCTTTGATCACGATTCAGTCCTCCGCCGCACAAGGAGTCGAACAATGAAGCTTCCCATTTTCCTGGACAACCATTCCACCACGCCGATGGATCCGCGCGTGTTGGACGCCATGCTTCCTTACTTCGTCGAAAAATTCGGCAACGCCGCCAGCCGGAACCATGCCTTCGGATGGGAGGCGGAAGAGGCCGTCGAACAGGCCCGCAAGCAGATCGCCAAACTGATCAAGGCAGATCCCAAAGAAATCGTCTTTACGAGCGGCGCGACGGAATCGGACAACCTTGCGCTCAAGGGCGTCCTGGAGATGTATAAGGAAAAGGGCACCCATATCATTACCTCTTCCACGGAACATCGCGCCGTGCTCGACACCGCCAAATCGCTTGAGGCCAAGGGCCTGGCAACCGTGACCTATCTTCCGGTCGATAAGCAGGGCCAAGTCAATCCCGAAGACGTGCGCGCCGCCATCACGCCCAAGACCATTCTGATCTCCGTGATGCTGGCGAACAATGAAATCGGCACGATCAATCCAGTCCAGGAAATCGGCAAGATCGCCAAAGCAAAAGGTATCCTGTTTCACTGTGATGCGACACAGGGCGTCGGCAAGATCCCCGTCGATGTGCAGGCCATGGGCATCGACCTCATGTCGTTCACGGCCCACAAGATCTACGGCCCGAAAGGAGTCGGTGCCCTCTACGTTCGAAAGAAGAACCCCCGCGTTCGGATCGCGGCGCAGATGGACGGAGGCGGACATGAGCGCGGCATGCGCTCCGGCACGCTCCCCGTTCCGTTGATCGTGGGATTCGGGAAAGCCTGCCAAGTGTGCGAACTGGAGATGCCCGCGGAGGCTGCGCGTCTGGCCAGGATGCGGGACCGGCTCCAGGCCGACATCATGGCGGCGCTGGAGGAAAGTTACTTGAACGGCCATCCGACCGACCGGTTGCCCGGGAACCTCAATATTTCGTTCGCCTACGTCGAGGGAGAATCCCTCCTGATGGGGATGAAAGACATCGCGCTGTCGTCCGGATCGGCCTGCACCTCGGCCACACTGGAGCCATCCTATGTCTTGCGGGCCCTGGGCGTCGGAGTCGAACTGGCCCATTCCTCCATCCGATTCGGCCTGGGCCGCTTCAACACGGACGAAGAGATTGACTATACGATCAAGAAGGTTATCGAGATTGTCACCAAACTGCGGGAAATGTCCCCGCTTTACGAAATGGCGAAGGAAGGCGTTGATCTGAAATCGGTGCAGTGGGCGGCGCATTGAAGATGTAAAACGTGAAACGTAAGGCGTGAAGCGTCTCTCGCATACCACGAACGATGCTTCACCGTTCGACAAGCTCACGGCCCTGAGTTCCATCGAAGGGCGAACGACGAGATACCAAGGAGGTTCTTATGGCGTACAGCGATAAAGTCGTCGATCATTTCAATAATCCCCGCAACATGGGGAGCTTCAAGAAAGATGAGGAAGGGGTCGGCACCGGGATGGTTGGCGCGCCCGAGTGCGGCGATGTGATGAAGCTGCAGATCAAGGTCCAGGGCGATACGATCGTCGATGCCAAGTTCAAGACCTTCGGTTGCGGCTCGGCCATCGCCAGTTCGAGCCTGGCCACCGAGTGGCTCAAAGGCAAGACCATCGACGAAGCCCAACAGATCAAGAACACCGACATCGTGCAGGAACTGAATCTCCCGCCGGTGAAAATTCACTGTTCCGTGTTGGCGGAAGATGCGATCAAAGCGGCGTTGGCTGACTTTCAGAAGAAGGCTGACGGACAGCCAGTCGACGCCAAGTAACGGTCACGAAGGGAGCGCCGTATGGACACGACGAATGCGGAAACTCAGACTCCGGTCATCACGCTCAGCGAGGCAGCCCTGAAGGAAGTGAAGCGGCTGATCAACGTGCAAGGCATCGAGGAAGGCGGGCTTCGCCTCGGCGTCAAGGGCGGCGGCTGCTCGGGTCTGAGCTATACGATCAATTTCGACGCGAAGATCGGCCAGTACGATCAGGTCTTTGAGTTCGACGGTGTCAAAGTCATCGTCGATGCCAAGAGCGCCATTTATCTCCAGGGTACCCAATTAGACTTCCAAAAAGACCTGATGGGCGGGAACTTCAAGTTCGTTAATCCGAACGCCAACAAGACCTGCGGTTGCGGGGAATCCTTTTCGGCATAATTCAGCGGCGATCACGAACGGATGGAATCTTCACGCAGGCATGGCCCGTTGCCATGCCTGTCTTGTCAGAGCAGGTAGAGGTATGGACCATTACCACACCCATGGCACAAATCCCCGCGAACTCCAGATGGCGAGAAGCATGTGCTGGCATTGCCAGTCTGAGGTGTCTGGAGAATATTTCTGCGAACGCTGCGTCAAAGTGCAGCCGGTGTCGAAGGAAACCGATTACTTCACCTGCTTCGGCTTCCCCCGCCGACTCACCATTGACCAGAGTAAACTGGAAGCCAAATTCTACGAACTTAGCCGCGCGTTCCATCCGGATTTTTACCAGAATAAGAGTGAGACGGAACAGGCCATCAGCCTCGGCAACGCCGCGACGTTGAATACGGCTTACCGCACGCTCCGTGATCCGATTCAACGAGCCGAGTATCTGTTGGACCTCGAAGCCGGGGCGGTGAAGGAGATTCGCACGTCGCCTCCTGCCGACCTCTTCGAAGAAATCCTTGAACTCCAAGATACGCTTGACGAGTATCGGGCCACGGATCGTACATCGGAAACAGGACAGCAACTTCGCGCCAAACTCCAAACGGAGCAGAACACGTTGGAGCAACGGAGACGGAACATGGAGGCCCAGCTTCAACAGCTTTTCACTGACTGGGATGCGCTCCAAGATCGGGGCGAAGCGACCAGCCAGGCCCGTTCCGAACGTGACTTTCTGCTGAAGCGAATGCGAGAGATTCTCTCCAATCGAACCTACGTCGAGAACATCGTCAACGATCTCGTCGAGACGATCGGATAATCGTCATGGCACGGATCGTCGGCATCGATTTAGGCACAACGAATTCTCTGGTCGCTGTTATGGACAAGGGAACTCCTCGTGTTGTCGCCGGTCGGAACGAGCGCAATATGGTGCCCTCCGTCGTCGCCATGACCGACAATGGGTTGATCGTCGGCGATCCCGCCAAGAGACACCTGACCCGCAATTCGGAACGAACGGTCTATTCCGTGAAGCGGTTTATGGGTAAAGGCCTCGCGG
>Ga0334722_10005093_pt1 | contig 13407 bp, 13 predicted proteins | sample C3_bottom_MG_FD_207210 | JGI IMG/M metagenome (GOLD analysis project Ga0334722, IMG submission 207210) | Sediment microbial communities from Yellowstone Lake, YNP, Wyoming, USA - C3_bottom | ecosystem: Environmental > Aquatic > Freshwater > Lake > Sediment | place: USA: Wyoming | collected...
GCCGCCATCCGCGCGTATATCGCGCACCGAAACCAGGACCCCCGGCCGTTCGTCTGGACTGCCTCCGTCAAACAGATCCTCACGAAGGTCAGCAGAGCTAACGAAGCGTTAGAATCACTACACTAGCGCCGATCGGCCGATATGCGGCGGAGGAACTGCGTCAGTTGATCCTGGAACCAGCTCTCGTTAACTGCGTTCAGGTATTCTTGAGCCGCGACCTTGAACGGGACGTGCCTGGCCGCGGCATATCGGATCAACTGCTCGCGCTCACCACTGCTGAGCTCGTACAGCATCATGGTGTCGGTGCTCCTTACGAAAAGCCTGCCTAACGATCATCGCCACGATAGCACGGCCCGGATCCGCGCCGCCATACAGCATCGCCGCTGATATACTGCGCGCGGTTTCCAGCGGAGGCGGAACGATGGCAGTCCTCGTCGTCGCATCTTCGGAGGCGCGTGTCGGGCGCAGCCTGATCGCCGCCGCGGTCGCGTATCGCATCGCCCGATCCGGCGCGCCGGTGACGCTGGCGCGCCTCTTCGGCGATGAGAGCGCGGACGCGGATGCGGCGGCGTTCTCACGCATCGAGTACGTGTCGTCGCCGGGGCGCGCCCTCAGCGCCGACGACGTGCGGGCCATCGGCGGCGCCGGCGTGGTGGAGGCTCCCGCCGGTGCGGCAGATGCGCTCGCGACCGCGCTGGACGCGCGCGTCCTCAACGTTGCGACGCCGGGGTCTCGGTCCGGGGAGACGAGCGCGGCCCCGACCGCGGGGACGATCGTGACGAACGTGCCGGCCCGCGACGCCGCCGTGATTGCGCGCCGGGGCGGCGTGCTCGCCGTGCTGCCCGAAGACCGGGTGCTCGCCGCGCCGTCGGTCGCCGACATCGCGGCGTCGTTGCAGGCGACGTGGATCGCGGGCGAGGGCGCCGCACCCTCGATCGAGCGCGTGATGATCGGCACCGTCGCTTCGGACGCCGCTGCACCGTACTTCGGCGAGCGCGCGCGGACGTGCGTAGTGACGCGCTTCGACAAGACCGACATCCAGCTCGCCGCGCTGCAGACGGACCTCGAGTGCCTGGTGCTGACCGATGGCGGCCAGCCCAGCCCGTACCTGATCGACCGCGTCCGCGGCCATCGCGATGAGATCGCCGTGCTGCTCGCGCCGGGATCCACCGTCGAGACGATGCGGACCATCGAAGGTCTGTACGCGATGAGCCGCTTCGCGGGCGAAACCGGGAAGCTCGAACGGGCCGTCTCGCTGCTCGATGCCGCCCTGGGTGATGACACGCTCATCGTCGCGTGAAGGGCGTATCGCTCACTCGCATCACGGATGGCGTGTACGGCATGGACTGCCACGGACGCGTCTGGGCCTACGCGCTCGCCTCGCAGCGCGGCGTGGCGCTCATCGACACCGGCTTCGCCCCGGACGCGGCACCCATCCTCGACGCGCTGGCCGGCGCCGGCGTCTCACCATCCCAGGTGCGCACGATCGTCGCGACGCACTGCCACGCCGATCATGTCGGGTCGCTGGCGGAACTCCTCGGCTGCACGGGCGCGCAGTCCATCGCGCACAAGCTGGATGCCCCGATCATCCGCGGCGAGGCAGCGCCTCCTGAACCGCAGCTGACCGCCGCCGAACGGCCGATCTTCGACATCGTCGCGCGGGACGTCGCGCCGGCGGCCGCCGCGCGTGTCGACCTGGTCGTCGCCGACGGCGACGAGCTCGATCTCGGCGAGCCGGCGCGCGTCGTCCACGCGCCGGGCCACACACCCGGGAGCATCGCGATTCACCTGCCCGAACGGCGCCTGATCTTCCTGGGGGACGCGGTAGCAAGCGTCAACGGGGCGGCGGTGCTCGGATACTTCAACGCCGACCCGACGCGCGCGACGGAGTCGCTGGGTCGCCTGGCGGAACTCGACGTGGAGATCGCCTGCTTCGGTCACGGACCGCCGCTGACCGCCGGCGCGGGCACGGCGCTGAGGGCAGCCGCGGCGACACACCACGACTGAGTCGACGACGGCGACCGCTACGCGCTCAGCTCTTCGCCGCCGTCGACGCCGATGACGTTGCCGGTCATCCAGTAGAGGCGCTCGTCCGAGAGCACGGCGATCGCGCGGGCGACGTCCTCGGGCGTCGTGGCGCGGCCGCTGGGGTTCCGCTCCATCGCGCGCCGGTGCAGCTCGGGGCCGCCGGGGATGCGCCGCAGCGCGGGCGTATCGGTGACGCCGGCGCGGATAGCGTTGGCGGTGACGCCGAGCGGCGCCAGCTCGAACGCCAGCTGGCGGATGTGCGATTCGAGCGCGGCCTTCGCGGCGGAGACGGCGCCGTAGGCCTGGATGACGCGCGTCGAGCCGGAGCTGGTCATCGCGAAGATGCGGGAGTTGCGGCCGAGCAGGCGGCGCGCCGCCATGTCCTGCGCCCAGTAGACGAGGCTGTGCGCCATGACGTCGAGCGTCATGTCCATCTGCTTCTGGCTGATGCGCTCCTTCGGATTGTCGCCGACGAACGGGAGCAGCGTGCCGAAGGCGAGCGAGTGGAGTAACACGTGCACGTAGCCGTCGCCGCCGACCTTCTCGCGCACGGCATCGAGCGTGGCGGCGCGCTTGTCGGGATCAGCGGCGTTGACGTTGAAGAAGACCGCCTGCTGACCGGCGGCCTCGATCTCGTCCTGCGTGCGGACGGCGTTCGGCAGCGTCGAGCGGAGGTCGAAGTGCACGCCAAAGACGCCGTAGCCGGCCTTCGCCAGCTCGATCGAGGTCGCGGCGCCGAACCCGCTCGACGCGCCGAGCACGAGCGCCCATTTCGTGGACATGACTGATTCCCTTCTTGCTGCGGACGATAGTGTCGGCGCGCAGCTAGGCGGGCGCGCTGACCGCCGGCCGGCCCGGCAGATCGAGATCGTGCGGCGGCGGGGCCGGGTTCGTGGTGCCGTACATGAGCTGCGACGGCACGATGTCGCGCAGCTCGTCGATGGTCCACATGCCCTGCTTGATCACCTGGCGCATCGGCACTTCTTCGTGCGCCAGGGAGATGCGGCCGCCGGCGACGTAGAAGATCTTGCCGTTGATGTTCCATGCCTCGTCGCAGGCGAGGAACACCGTCATCGGCGCGACGAACTCCGGCTCGCGCATCGGCGGCACGGTAGACGGGCGGGGCTCCTTTACGACCGGAGCGGTGCCGGCGCGGGCGCGGAGCCGCGCCGTGCCCTGCGGCACCGTCGCCGTCATGCGCGTCGCGGCGCCCGGGGCGATGGCGTTGCAGGTGACACCGTAGCGGCCGAGATCGCGCGCAACGACGCGCGTGAACCCGGCGATGCCCGCCTTCGCGGCGCCGTAGTTCGCCTGGCCGGGCAGGCCGCCAAGACCCGAGATCGACGAGAAGTTGATGATGCGGCCGCTCCGCTGCTGCCGGAAGACGATCGACGCCGGCTTCGTCGTGCAGTAGTGGCCCTTGAGGTGCACGGCGATCACGTCGTCCCACTCCTGCTCGCTCATGTTGAAGATCATGCGGTCGCGCAGGATGCCCGCCACGTTCACGAGGATGTCGAGGCGTCCGAAGGCGTCAAGCGCCTGCTGCACCATCGCCTCGCCGCCGGCGACGGTGGCCACGGTGTCGGCGTTGGCGACGGCCTTGCCGCCGGCGGCACGGATCTCCTCGACCACCTCGTTGGCGGGGCCGGATGTGGGCGCCGAGCCATCGACGTTGACTCCGTAGTCGTTGACGACGACGCTCGCGCCTTGCTCGGCCAGAAGCTTCGCCACGCCGCGGCCGATGCCGCGCCCGCCGCCGGTGACAATCGCTACGCGCCCGTCGAGGCGCTTGCTCACGGCGGGCCTCCCGGAGCGCCGGCCGCGACCTGCTGGCCGTTACGGCCAGCAACTGCGAGGTCGGGAGGGGGCGGTGCGGGGTTCGGGATGCCCGCCAGCAGCTGCTTCGGGACGGCTTCACACAGTTCGTCGAGCGTCCACATGGCGGGCTTCCAGATCGTGCGGAAAGGCGTGGGGTGCCACGACAGGCCGACGGTGCCGCCGGCGACGTGGAAGATCTGTCCGTTGATGTTCCAGGCGTCGTCTGAAGCGAGGTAGCCGGCCATCGGCGCGACGTACTCGGGGTCGCGCAGCGACACGGCAGCGGGCGCTCGCTGGCCGGCGCCCGGGCCCTGGATGCCGGCGCGGGCGCGCAGCTCGCGGGCGGAGTCCGGCACCTGTTGCGTCATGCGCGTCGATGCGCCTGGCGCGATCGCGTTGCAGGTGACGCCGTAGCGACCGAGGTCCTTCGCGACGACACGTGTGAAGCCTGCAATGCCGGCCTTCGCGGCGCCGTAGTTCGCCTGCCCGCCGTTGCCGATGAGGCCGGACCCCGACGAGAAGTTGATGATCCGCCCGTAGCGCTGTTGCCGCATGAGGATCGACGCGGGCTTCGTGCAGTTGTAGTGACCCTTGACGTGCGTGGCGATGACCGCGTCCCATTCCTCTTCCGCCATGTTGAAGATCATGCGGTCACGCAGGATGCCGGCGTTGTTGACGAGGATGTCGATGCGGCCCCAGGTGTCGACGGCGGTCATGATGATGCGTTCGCCACCGTCGACGCTCGCGACGGAGTCGTAGTTGGCGATGGCCGCACCGCCGGCGGCCTCGATCTCGGCGACGACCTGGTCCGCCGGTCCGGCGTCGTTCCCGGAACCGTCGACGTTCACTCCCGGATCGTTGACGACGATTCTCGCGCCTTCGCGCGCGAACAGCATTGCGATACCGCGCCCGATCCCGCGGCCCGAGCCGGTGACTACCGCTACTTTTCCTTCGAGTACGCCCATGTCGGTTTCGCTGTCCGGTGCTGGTTTTAGCCGCGCGACGGCAGCGCGACGGTGGCCGTGCCCGGGGTCGTCTTCTTCCCGTCCGCGTCCATCGTCCACACGTCCAGGTCGACGAGGTGCTCGCCGCCCTCCTGGCGCTTCGCGGTGACGACGCCGCCGGCGGTGATTGGCTTGTTCAGCAGGTCCATGCCGCGATAGCTCACGCCGAACTTCTTCACGCGGCCCTTGTAGCCCGCAAACGCGGATACCACCCGCCCCACCTGGGCGTACTTGAATCGGCCGTGGACGATGTTCTCGCTGAGGCCCATGGGCTTGAGCATCGGGAAGCTCTCGTCGAAGTGCAGCGGGTTGAAGTCGCCGCTTCCGGCAGCGAACTTCACGAGCTGCTGCTTGTCGGGCGCGATCCTGATGTCGGGCAGCTCCTGGCCGTCTTTCACGTCTTCAAAGTAGATTTGGTCTGCCATCTCGTTCGTCCTTTAGCGCGGGCGCAGCAGGCTGCGCCCCTACATCCAGCGCGGCTTTACATGTGGATGGAGGTCAGTCGCTGCTTGGCGACGACTTGACCCGTCGCCTTGTTCTTGTAGACCGCCTCGTTCGTCACGAAGAGCATCTTTCCGCCGGGACGGTCGCGCAGCTTGAGGTCGGAGAGATGCGACGTCTCCTCGAGCACGTCGCCCGCGCAGATGACGTCGAAGTACTCCGTTTCGGTCCCGCCATCGAGCAGTCCCTTGAAGGGGATGTTCAGGCGCGGACCGCCCTCGCGGCGCGGAAAGCCGAACGTCGGGTCGTTCTTGCCGGGCAGGTAGACCGGCGTCCCCAGGTAGCCGAGCGGCGCAACGATGCTGCGGAAGCCCTGAGACTTCGCCAAGTCGACGTCGTAGTGGATCGGGTCGTCGGAGCCGATGCCGCGCGCATACATGCGGACGCTCGTCGTCGTGACCTCGTACGTCCAGGGCGGACCGTCGACGCCGAACTGGGCGCGCATCTCGTCGGTGATTTCGAATTCGTCTGCCAAGGCGTCCTCTTTCTGCTGCGGTGCGCGGACTGGCCGCCCGGCGCTATCGACGGAAGTGTGGCGCGAACCGTGGCTATGCGCCACGAAGCGCGGGCACGCCTCCGGGCAGCGCTCCCGCCTCAGGCCCTGCCCGGGAGCGTCACGAGGGCGGTGCCCGGCGATGTCTTCTTGCCGTCCGGCTTCTCCGTCCAGACATCCAGCTCAACAAAGTTTTGGCCGTCCGCGACATACTTCTTCGTGAGGACGCCGCGGCAGAGGATGTTCTGGTTCGGCTCGTCCATCCCGCGGTATGAGCAGCCGAAGCGCCGAAGGGTACCCTTCTCGCCGATCCAGTCGTGCAGGAGTTGGCCCAGGAAGGCGTTCTTGAGCGCGCCATGCACGATCAGGCCCTTGAGGCCGGTTCCCTGCGCGAAGTCCTTGTCGTAGTGGATCTGGTAAAAGTCGCCGGAGCCCGCCGCCCAGAGGACGAGTTGCTGCGTCGAGCAGTTCTTCTTGAGCTGAGGGATCTCCTCGCCTTCGCGTATGTCCTCGAAGAAGACCTGGGCCATCGGTGCCTCCCTGTCGTCCCGCTCAGCACGGGGCGCGGCGCTTCTCAGTACTGGATCACGGTCCCCTGCATCCTGGCGACGACCTTGCCGTTCTGGTTGGTGTATGTCGTCTCCCGTTTCGTGATCAGCATCGGGCCCAGGCTGCCTTCGGTCTCCTCGAAGCCGCTGATCATCGTGCGGGCGGTGATCGTATCGCCAGCGCACACGACGTCCTCGTCCGGGAAGTACTCGTAGTCGGTACCGCCGTTGAGGACGCGCTTATAGGGGAGGCTGAAGCCCCTGCCGCCCATCTCGCCGGGTGTAGCGCCACCGGCGCCGGGGCGAAACGGCGGCGTGCCGAGGAAGCCGGGCGGCGCCACGATGTCCCGATAGCCGCGGGCCTTTGCCGCCGCCTCGTCGTAGAAGATCGGATCCGTGTGGCCGACAGCGCGAGCGAACATCCGGCAGTTCGTCCTCTCGACTTCCATGGTCGTGGTCGGCCCTGGAACGCCCACGGCGGCGCGCATTTCGTCCGTGATGACCGAGTTTGGGGCCTGTGTCATGGGTACCTCGCAGAGGGATGAGAGGCCGGTCGCCCGCGCCGCGGGCGAAGTCTCACGTGCGCGTGAGGTTTACAGCGAGACGAGAATACAACCGGCCCGGAGCCAGTGTCAACGCGAACGTGTCACCCGCCGGGTTCCTGATCGGGGCCGGCCGGCGGGCCACAGTAGCGGCTCGGCCGGCCGAGTATCGAGGTAGAGGTCGGAAGGGGTGGCCATGAACCGAATTTGCTACCGAGGAACGAGCTATGTGCCTGCACCACCGGATGGTCGCGCGGCTTCGAAGCCGCCGATCCCTGATCGTCACTTCACTCACAATCTTCGCCCTGGTCACGGGCGGCATCGCGCTGGAGAGGGCTGACCGCGCCAGTGGCGCCTCGCCGGTGGTCCAGGACATCGCCGGCGGCGGGCCCCTCGATCACGTGTACGTGAGCGACGACCTGGCGTGCCAGGTGGCCGTCAGCGGCTTCGTCGAGATGAGCTTCTACCCGTCTTCGACCGTCCCCGCGGACTGCGGGACGTTCCTGGCGGTGAACGACGTACTCTACGCGCCCGACTTCTTCAGCCACGAGGGCACGAATACGCTCTTTCTCGGGTCATACACTGTATTCACGCCCGTAAGCCAGAGCCCGGTCGGCGGGACTGGCACGGCCGTCGACCCGTACACGGTGACGACGGTGGTCGCCGCCGGCAGCAGCGGCATCACGCTGACGCAGACGGACACCTACGTGACGGGCGACACGTCGTACACGACGCAGATCTCGGTGGCAAACGGAGGTGCGAGCGCGGCGCTCGTGCGCCTCTATCGCGCAGGGGAGTGCTTCCTGGCTGACTCGTTCACGAGCTTCGGCACCGGGGCGCCGGGGAATGGCGCAGCGTGCGCGGAACAACCGGACAACACGCCAACCGGCGCCGTGATGGCGCTCGAGCCGATCACGGCAGCCGACCATCACCTCCAGGCGTGGTACCGCGACGTCTGGTCGGCAATCGCGTCGCACACGAACCTTCCGGACACCTGCGCCTGCGTCACCTCCCAGGCCGCCGGCATCGCGGTGAACTGGGAGAGGACGGTCGCCGCGGGCGGTGCGGTCGCGGTCAGCCACCGCACGACGTTCACGCCGGGTGACGCCGGGGCTCCGACGCCGACCGCGACTGCGTCCGCGACTGCGACGGCGACCGCCACCGGCACCGCTACGGCGACCGCTACGGCAACCGCCACGGCCACCGCGACCGCAACTGCAACTGCAAGCGCTACCGCTACCGCTACCGCTACCGCTACGGCGACGCGCACAGCCACGGCGACCAGCATCGTGCCGAGCACGAGCACGCCGACGGCCACGCCTGCTATCGCGACGGCCACCAATACCAGCGTCGCCGCGCCGAAGAAGAAAGACCGCCAGCCGTGCGCCGACGTCAGCGGCGACGGGCAGGTGACGATGACGGACGTGCTGATGATCGCTTCGCACTGGGGCAAGCGCCGATACGACGTACGGTATGACCTGAATGGCGACGGGCACGTCAACATGCAGGACATCAGAATTGCGCTGAACCAGCTGGGGACGCGCTGCACGGCGTAGCGGCCGCCTGCTCCGACGAACGCAGAGGACACGGCGGCCCTCGCCCGCGCCAGATCTTCTTGATCGTCGGTCTGGCCCACGCTAGACTTGGCGCGCTTTGACGGAGGTGCCGTGGCGCCTCCTTTTGTGTGTCCAGAATTTCGACGCTGGCGCGCGGACCAAGGGGGAGGGGACCCGAATGACGCTTGTCTGGATGGTGCCGGTCACGGGCCTGGCGGCAGTGCTCTTCGCACTGTGGCTGGCGTACGACGTGTTGCGGCGAGATACGGGCACCGCGGCCATGCAAGAGATCTCCGGCATGATCTTCGAGGGCGCGATGGCGTTCCTCTCCCGCCAGTATCGTACGATCGGAGCGCTGGCCATCGTGACCGCCGTCGCTGTGACGGTCATCGTCGGCTCCATCTCGGAAGGGGTGAAGCCCGTCGTCTTCCAGAACGGGCAGGTGAGCTTCGGTGCCACGGAGATCGTGGGCCGGTGGGAGGAAGGCCTGCTGACGGGCATCGCCTTCCTGGTCGGGGCATTCTGCTCCGGTCTCGCCGGCTACATCGGGATGTTCATCGCCGTGCGCTCGAACGTCCGGACAGCAGCGGCGGCGCAGAAGAGCCTGAAGGATGCGGTGACGGTGTCGCTGCGCGGCGGCGCTGTATCCGGATTCCTTGTTGTCGCGCTGAGCCTGCTTGGCGTCTCCGGCATCTTCCTGGTGTACAGCCGTGTCCTCGACAACCCGCCCGAGATTGTGCCATTTCTGATCATCGGGTTCGGCTTCGGCGCCAGCTTCGTCGCGCTGTTCGCGCAGCTCGGCGGCGGGATTTACACGAAGGCGGCCGATGTAGGCGCGGACCTCGTCGGCAAGGTCGAAGCAGGCATCCCGGAGGACGACCCGCGAAATGCAGCGGTGGTGGCGGACCTCGTGGGTGACAACGTCGGCGACTGCGCCGGCCGCGGCGCCGACCTCTTCGAGTCGATGTCCGCGGAGAACATCGGCGCGATGATCCTGGGCGTCGCGATCTTCAGCGTCACCAGGGACATCGAGTGGATCATGTTCCCGCTCGTGCTCCGCTCGTTCGGGATCATCGCAACGATCGTGGGGCTGACGTCGGTGCCGTTCTTCACGGACGGTGACGCGAAGAGCAAGCAGGATCCGATGACGCCGCTGAACTACGGCTACTACGTCGTGTCGGCCTTATCGGTCGTCGGGCTGTTCATCGCGACGAAGGTGATGCTGGGCGACGCGTGGTACTGGTTCTTCTTCTGCGGCCTGATCGGGATCGGCACCGGCATCGCGTTCGTATACATCACGCAGTACTACACTGCCGGGGCGTGGCGGCCAGTCCAGGAGATCGCGCAGGCGTCGCGCACCGGGCCGGCGACCAATATCATCATCGGCACGGCGGTCGGGTTCGAGACGACGGCGCTTACGGCGATCTCGATAGGCGTGGCGCTGGTGGGGGCGTTCGCGCTGGGGTCGCAGGCGGATATCGACCCGGCGATCCCGGGTTTCACAACAGGCATCTTCGGGACGGCGGTCGCGACGATGGGCATGCTCATGTCGGCCGCGTACATCCTGAGCATGGATACGTTCGGGCCGATCACGGACAACGCGGGCGGTATCACCGAGATGTCGGGCGCGCCTGAGAGCGCTCGCGAGATCACCGACAAGCTCGACGCGGTCGGCAACACGACAAAGGCGCTCACGAAGGGCTACGCGGTGGCGTCGGCCGGCCTGGCGGCGTTCCTCCTCTTCTCCGCGTACCTGGACAAGGTCAAGGAGCGCCTGGGGGCGCCGCTCACAGCCGAGCTGCCGATCGACCTGGCACGGGTTGACGTGTTCGTCGGCGGGTTGCTCGGCGTGATGCTTGTCTTCCTGTTCAGCTCGCTGGCCATCCGCGCGGTGGGTAATGCGGCCGGCGCGATCATCGAAGAGGTGCGGCGGCAGTTCCGCGCGGACCCAGGGATCATGGCGGGCACGTCACGCCCGGACTACGGCAGGGCAGTGGACATCACGGCGCGGGCGGCTCTGCGCGAGATGGTCCTGCCGGGCGTCCTGGCGGTGGGCATGCCGATCGCGGTTGGGCTGATCTTCCGCTTTACGCGAAACGATACGGTGATCATCGACAACGTGGCCTACGACCACGCTTCGGGATGGCTGGCTGTCGCCGGGATGCTGATCATCGGCACGATCGGCGGGATCATGATGGCGACGGTGCTGAACAACGGCGGCGGCGCCTGGGACAACGCGAAGAAGTTCATCGAATCGGGCGGGCTGAAGGACGAAAACGGAGTCCCGCTCGGGAAGGGCAGCGAAGCGCACAAGGCCGCCGTCGTGGGCGACACGGTTGGCGACCCGTTCAAGGACACGGCGGGGCCGTCCCTCCACGTGCTGATCAAGCTGCTGGCGACGATCACGCTGGTGCTTGCGCCGCTGTTCATCTCGAAGTAGGAGCCTGGCCCCGGGGAGCACAGCGCCGCGAACGAAGACCGGCGGCGAATGAGGCAGCACCAACGTCAACGGCCCCGGGAGGGGCCGTTGTGTCGTTCCGGTGTAGCGTGACTCAGGCGGAGGCGAGTTCCTCCGGCTGGTCATCGGCAGCCGCCGGGAGCGCGGCGGCAGCCTGGAGCTCGTCCCAGGATTCGCGCCAGCGGGCCGGGTCGAAGCTGTAGCTGTCGGCGACCTGACCGCGCGCAACCTTGCGGAGCGCCGTCTTCGGCAGGGGCTCGTCCGTCAGCATGAACTCGCCCGCGCGCTTGAACGCGGCGACCTCCGTCTGCATCTCGCCGATCTCGGCATCGATGATCGCTCGTACGGCGGCTTCGGACTCGGGCGCGCCCTGCAGGCGGTGGGCGAGCTCGTCGCGATTCGGATAGATGATCGCCCAGACCTGCGTCTTGCCGCGGATGCGGCGCCCCATGACGACGACGTCCTCGATCGCCGGGCTGCGCGCGAGCTTCTCCTCGACTTCGTCCGGGTGGACCTTCTCGCCTGAGTCGAGCACGATCACGAACTTGCTCCGGCCCGTGATCCAGATATTGCCTTCATCGTCGATGTAGCCGACATCGCCGGTGCGGAGCCACTCGCCGACCTTCGCGGCGCTGGTGGCTTCCTCGGAGCGCCAGTAGCCCGGGGTGATGTTGTCGCCGCGCGCCACCAGTTCGCCCTCGCCGTGGAGGTGGACGTAGAGCTCCTTCTCCGGGACGTCGATGAGACCGATCTCCACGCCGTCGAGCGGGGTGCCGACGGTGCCGACGTGCTCCTCGTAGTAGTTGGACATGTAGAAACGGCGCGGGTTCCAGCGTTGCACGGAAAGCACCGGCGAAGCCTCGGTCATACCCCAGCCCTGCAGGACGCAGACGCCCAGGCGGGAGAAGTTGCGCGCGACCTGCGGGTTGAGCGGCGCGCCGCCGCTGACCATGAACCGCAGGCTGCCCCCCAGGCGCTTGTGCAGCTCGCGGAAGACGATGCGGCCGATGTTCACGGCCGTCCGCTGCTTGGTGGCATCGACAATGCGGAGCCCGCGCTCGAAGCTCTCGATCCGGCCCTGGGCTTCGATGCCGCGGACGATGTTGCGGTACATGAGGTCGAACAGCGCGGGCATACCGAGGAAGAGCGTGGGTTTCACCTCGGCCATGCGGTCGCGGATGCGGCGCAGGTCGTTCTCGAACGTCATGACACCGCCGACCGCGGGCGTGACGACGGCGCCGACGGTGAACGGAAAGGCGTGGTGCATCGGCAGGACCATGACGAGCCGATCGCGCTCGGTGAAGGGGATGGACGTGCGGATCGAAGCGAGGTTGGCCATGAAGTTGCGGTGCGTCAGCATCACGCCCTTCATGCCCCCGGCGGTGCCGGAGGTGAAGACCACCGACGCCAGGTCGTCAGGTGAAACCACCGTCTCGGCGACCCGGCGACGTGCCTCCGGCGTGGCGAGCGCCGCAAGCTCGGACAGCGGCAGCGTGCGGCGTGCCGGGCGCCGGTGGAGGTCCTCGGGCACGCGTCCGGGCGCGCGGGCGGCGTCGCCCGCGACGACGATCGTGTGCACGCCCGGGGCGCCGTCGGCGACCTTCTCGATGACCTTGCGCGAGGCGACGAGCATGGTCGCCTCGCTGCGGTCGAGCATCCCGGCGATCTCGGCGGGCTTGAGGTCGTAGTAGATCGGGACGCCGACGCCACCCGCGACGACGATGGCGTAGTAGGCGCACACCCAGTCGATGCCGTTCTCGAACACGAGCGCGACGCGGTCACCGGGACGCATGCCGAGCGCGACCAGGCCGGCCGCGAGGTCGTAGGCGCGCCGGTACAGGTCAATGTGGGAGATCCGTTGCCACTCGCGACCGATCTTCTGCTGAAAAGCGACGCGGTCCCCGAACGTGCGGCGGCCGTCATCGAGGAGCTGGGCGAAGGTGAGCGGAGCGCCATCGGCGCCGCGGAGTTCGGCGTCGGGGGCTATCTCGACATCGTTGAGCGCTCGGAGCTTTCCCAGGACCATCTTTGCACACGCCTCCCGGGCCTGCGGGGCCCTCGCTACGGTAAGCCGGGTGGACGGTCACGCGATACGGCTGCCGGCGCGCGTCTCGCCAGTATAGTTCCGACGGCGGGCTGCTGGCACATACGTTCTGTCAATCGCGGCGCCGCACTCCGCACGGCGTCATTCGATCGTAGCGATCAACGCGGCGGCCGTGGGAGGTACGAATGAACTATCTTCGGCACACGGGAACGCCGCAGAAGTGCCCGAGCGTCCGTTAGAAATCGCCTTCCCCGCGAAGGTTGCCATTGGACCGACGCAGCTTCTCGAGGGCCTGAGCCTCGATCTGGCGCGCGCGCTCGCGCGTCACCCCCAGCTCGTTCCCGACGATATCCAGCGTGCGCGGACGGCCGTCCTTGATGCCGAAGCGCAGCTCGATGACGGTGCGCTCCCTCGG
>Ga0334722_10005094_pt1 | contig 13404 bp, 12 predicted proteins | sample C3_bottom_MG_FD_207210 | JGI IMG/M metagenome (GOLD analysis project Ga0334722, IMG submission 207210) | Sediment microbial communities from Yellowstone Lake, YNP, Wyoming, USA - C3_bottom | ecosystem: Environmental > Aquatic > Freshwater > Lake > Sediment | place: USA: Wyoming | collected...
CCATCCAAAGTTATGTTGATCCTTAAAGCTAATGCTTATGGTCATGGGCTCAAAGATGTGGCAATGTACCTTGCTGATAAAGTAGACTATCTGGGTGTGGCAGTATTGGAAGAAGGTATTTTTTTACGTGAGTTAGGTATTAAAACACCTATATTAGTAATGGGAGGAATTTGGAGTAATCAAATACCTGCTTATATTCAAAATGATTTAACATTGACAGCATCTTCTGTAGAAAGGCTTGAACAAATCGATTTGGTCGCAAAGAACACTGGAAAACAAGCCAGGGTTCATCTTAAGATCGATACAGGCATGGAACGGATTGGAGTTCATTACTATAATGCCGAGACTCTCCAAACGGCAGGATTGGTATCTTCTAAAAACGTCATAGTTGAAGGCATTTACTCGCATTTTGCCAATGCAGATTCTTCAGATTTGACTCATGCCAAGTTACAGCTTGAACGATTTAATGAAGTATTGAGATTTTACGATAAACACAGTCAGCCAATGCCGTTACGGCATATGGCGAATTCAGCCGCGGTTCTTCAAATTCCAGACAGTTACTTTGACATGGTTCGTCCAGGGATCCTGATGTATGGTGTTTACCCTTCCCAGGAATGTGAAAAATCAATAAGTGTGGAGCCGGTTTTATCCTGGAAATCTCGGGTGGTTTACTTTAAGGTTGTAAAACCAGGCCATCCGGTCAGTTATGGTTCCATCTGGCAAAGCGACCATCTTGTGCGCGTAGCCACAATCCCGGTCGGTTATGGGGATGGGTATTTTCGCAGCATGTCCAATAAAGCCTGCGTTATCATCCGAGGTAAGAGATACCCGCAAGTGGGAAGAGTATGCATGGATCAGATAATGGTCAATTTAGAATGGGGTACTGCATACAATGGGGATGAAGTCATCCTGATTGGTGAATCGGATGGAGAACGGATCACGGTTGAAGACCTTGCTGAATGGGCAGAAACGATCCCATACGAGATATTGACCAATATAAATACACGGGTTCCTCGTGTGTATCTTAAATAAAATTTATTATACATAGATTTGGAGTTCCATTGAAAAAATACTTAAAAGACTATCTGGTACTATTTATTATGTCGGGTCTTATCGTCGGAATTGACCAATTGACCAAAGCTCTCGTTCGACAAAAAATTCCCCTGGGTGGTATATGGATGCCCCTTGAGTGGTTAAGACCATATGCGCGTATCGTTAACTGGTATAACAAAGGGGCAGCATTCGGTATTTTTCAAAATGGAAGTCTGATCTTTGCCAGCCTTGCGGTCATAGTCATATTATTAATAATATATTATTTTCCACAAGTACCTTCTATTGATTGGACATTTCGAATTGCCATGGCGATGCAACTTGCCGGTGCAGCGGGTAACTTAATCGACCGCGTTCTTTTTTCTGGAAAGGTAACAGATTTTATTTCGATCGGAAGTTTCGCAGTGTTCAATGTTGCCGATGCCAGTATCACAGTCGGTGTGGTCGTTTTACTGTTGGGAGCCTGGATCAAGGAAAGGAAACCAAAAAAACAAGATCCGGTTGAAATAAAAATGGAAACCGAATTATCAAATAGTGAAAGCGGTACTCAACGTGAATGAGAAAGTCATTAAATTTAGATCTGAACCAGATCAAAAGGAACGCCTTGATAAAATCCTGGTTGCTCACTTACCGGAGTATTCACGAGTTCGAGTGCAAGGTTTTATAAAAAATGGATGTGTTAAGGTTGATGGAAGTCTCGTAAATAAATCCAGTATGATATTGGATCGTCAGCATGAAATTGAAGTGCGTATCCCTGAAACCTTGCCAGCCAATCTAATAGCGGAAAAGATTGCATTATCCATCATTTTCGAAAATAATGACCTGATAGTGATAAACAAACCAGCTGGAATGGTCGTTCATCCTGCCGCTGGTCATAGCAATGGTACTTTAGTAAATGCAGTTCTTGGTTATGCTCCCGATATAGAAGGGATTGGTGGAGAGGATCGACCAGGAATTGTGCATCGATTGGATAAAGATACTTCTGGCATTATCCTTGTTGCAAAAAATGAGAGATCGCACCGTTGGTTGCAGGATCAATTCAGGCTGCGAAAGGTCGAAAAAATATATCTTGCCTTGGTTGATGGTAAACCGCCCACCTCATCAGGTCGGGTGGAAGCAGCTATCGGGCGGGATACTTCTCATCGAAAGAAGATGGCTGTAACATCACCCGGAAAAGGACGGGAAGCCATCAGCGAGTATCGCATATTAAAAGAATTTAAAGAGCATTCTTTACTGGAATTTCACCCACTTACTGGGAGAACTCACCAGATACGATTACATTGTTCTTTATTGGGTTGTCCAATCGTTGGGGATCGCGTTTATGGCAGAAAAAACCCTTCATTGGAAATAAAACGACATTTTCTTCATGCATCTCGATTGAAAATTATATTACCAGGTGAGAGCAAACCACAAACATTTGAAGCACCTTTACCAGATGAGCTTGAAAAAATATTGAATTTATTACCTGTTATGGATCAAGTCAAAAAGAACTAGGAGTAAAGTATGAAAATCGTTGATCTAAGGTCAGACACAGTCACACAGCCAACACCTGAAATGCGGGAGGCTATGGCTCAAGCTGTGGTTGGGGATGATGTTTATGGAGAAGATCCGACCGTAAATAAATTACAGGAACTAGCTTCATCAATGTTGGGTAAAGAAGCCGGGCTTTTTGTTCCATCGGGAACAATGGGTAACCTGGTTGCCATGTTGACTCATTGCCAGCGAGGGGATGAAGTAATCTTAGGAAACAAAGCGCACACCTTCCTATATGAAGCTGGAGGAATTTCAGCACTTGGGGGCGTGCATTCCTGCCAGTTGCCTAACCAGGCGGATGGTTCCCTGGCGTTGGATGATATTTGCAGATCCATCCGGGAAAATGATCCACACCAACCGATCACCCGCTTGATCGCACTCGAAAATACGCATAATCGTTGTGGGGGAACTTTTCAAGATCCAACTTATACAAACCAGGTAAGCGATTTTGCCCATCAAAGGGGATTGTTTGTACATCTCGATGGAGCAAGGATTTTTAATGCCGCCATTGCTTGTAGAGTACCTGTAAAACAAATGGTGGATTCTGTCGACTCGGTTACCTTTTGTTTGAGCAAAGGCTTATGCGCACCAGTAGGATCCATATTATGCGGTAAAAAGGATTTTATATACAAAGCAATTCGCATTCGCAAGCAATTAGGAGGTGGGATGCGACAGGCGGGAGTTCTGGCAGCTGCTGGGATTGTAGCATTGGAAACCATGGTGGAAAGACTCAAAGAAGACCATGAACGGGCAAAATTCCTTGCAGAGGGACTTAAAAAGCTACCGAATTTGACCATTGATAAGGGGACTGCTATGACAAATATGGTTTTCTTATCTGTTAATTCACAAATAAAAATGTCAACCAATGAAATAGCAGGTTATCTAAATGAAAAGGGCATTCGTATTGGCTCGGTTGGAGAGCGACGTTTTCGATTGGTGACCCATTATTGGATCAATGATGATGATATCAGTCGAACCATAGAGGCATTCGCAGATCTATAATAATTCTATTTGCTTTTTGATCAGAATTTGCTTTCCAAAAAGTGAATAATGTGCATTATTTATGGTCTTATAAATTCTGTTAAACACACATGCGATATAATTTACCAGGGATAACTTGAATCCCTTAGGAGAGAATTCGATGGACCAGACTCTGCCAGGATTAGATCGAATAGTTGATTTGATACGATCCAATTGGACAGATCAATTGGAAGTTGGAATTATTTTAGGGAGTGGGTTGGGGGGGTTGGCTGAATCGGTTCAAGGAAGCGTAAGGATACCTTATGGTGATCTACCAAACTGGCCAATTTCCACTGTTATCGGACACGCTGGTCGACTTGTTTTAGGAAAATTGAGTAATAAGAACGTTTTGGTCATGCAAGGGCGTGTACACTACTATGAGGGATATAGTATGCAATTGGTGACTTTGCCAATTCGAGTTATGCAACTCTTGGGGATCAAAGTACTTATTGTGACAAATGCAGCTGGAGGAATTAACCCAAAATTTTCCCCTGGAGACATAATGTTAATTACCGACCATCTTAATCTGATGGGTATGGTTGGTTTGAATCCATTAAACGGTCCAAATTTGAATGAGTTTGGTCCTCGATTCCCTGATATGAGCCAGGCTTACGACCGTGACTTTATGAAAATTGCTCGCCTGGTTTCTAAAAAGCTCGGGATCCCCCTTCAAGAAGGTGTTTATGCTGGTCTAAGTGGTCCATCCTTTGAGACTCCTGCAGACCTTCGGTTCCTATTAGGTGCAGGGGTTGATGCAGTAGGTATGTCTACAGTTCCTGAAGTGATCGTTGCCCGACATGGAGGTATGCGAGTCCTGGGTTTTTCTGGAATCACCAATAAAGCCAGTTTGGACGGAACCTCCATGACAACACACGAAGAAGTATTTGATGCAGGTCAATTAATCGCTCCCAAACTCGAAAAAATTATTACTGATCTGTTAGGTGAAATCTAAAGAAAAATGGTTGAGATCATTCAATTTTTCTCCAGGTCCTCTCCCTGGGTTTACCTGATCCTGATAATTGGATTTTTGGTTTCTTTACGTAGTTTTTTAAATAATTTACGCGAGCAACGCGACCAGGTTTTCGGCCTTGAACGAGAAATAACCCATCAACGTCTTGTTCAATCGAGTACTGGTCTGATACTTATCGGAATTATTTTAATTGGAGAATTCTCATTAGTTACTTTTCTTTCTCCAGGATTGCCTGGTTCCTCAATAATTACAACTCCAACGATCAATCCATTAATGAATTTACATGCCACGATTGTCCCGGGACAGGCGACATTAACATCTGGAACACCATCTTCCTCTGCAAAAACAAGCCAAGCGACCGGTTGTATTCCAGGAAAGATTGCGATAACTTTTCCGATTTCCGGACAGGAAATTCTTGGCAAAATTACTATTACAGGAACGGTTGATATTCCAAATTTTGGCTTTTATAAATATGAATTTGCCTCTCAAGGAAGTGAATCTTGGTCTACAATACTTGCTGGTAATAAAGCTGTAATTAACGGTAGTCTGGGTTATTGGGATACTACCGAGATAACACCTGGAGATTATCAATTAAGACTTGTTGTCTCCGATAACACTGGTGTGGAATTACCCGCATGTAAAATTCAAGTTAGGATAACTAAGTGAAAATAATTAAAAGGAAGCGAAATGCCTGAAATTCAGATCCGCAATGCGGTTGCGACCGATATTCAATCGATTATGGCATTAGATCATTCTGTTAATAGCGATTACGTCTGGCAATTTGATCTGCAGCCAGGTGAGGACCAGATCGGAGTGATTTTTCGCGAAATACGCCTTCCCAGGTCGATCTCAATCCGCTATCCAAAAACGATTAACAACTTGGCTGATGAATGGAATCAAGTAAGTGCGATGATTGTCGCTGTTTTAGATGGTGGCGTTTGTGGGTACCTGCGTCTTTCGGATCATATCGTCCCGGAGACCTCTTGGATAATCGATCTGGTTGTTGATTCCAATTTTCGTAGAAAAGGAATTGGGAAAAGCCTAATTCTTGCTGCTCAATCTTGGGCAATTGATAGAAAAAAAACAAGGATAATTCTTGAAATGTCTGCGAAAAATAATCCCGCCATTCGTCTTGCGCAAAAAATGGGTTATGAGTTCAGTGGGTACAACGATAATTATTACGCCACGAATGATGTTGCTCTTTTTTTCGGACGTTCACTCAGATTTTAAAAAATATTACTGGAAGGTATGAATGACTAGTGTTTGGTTGAAAGATATCCTGGTGGGGATCGTTACTATAAATCAAATCCTCACTGCAGGGATTGCCATCACTGCTTTTTCATTATTCTTTTATTCCCTCTCTTTTAATTTACGTGATAGAGTCGCGCGATCATTTGCCATTATTTTGTTATGTGTCGTGATCGTTTTTACCAGCGAAGCCTTGGAAAGTGCCTCCCCCATTAATGAAGTAGTCGATTTTCTTCTAAGGTTGGAATGGATTGGTATTATCTTTCTTCCTGCTGCTTACTTGCATTTCTCAGACGCTTTACTGGTAACAACCGGTCGTCCCTCCAGGGGGAGGCGCAGAATTGCTGTACGATTTATGTATTTTGTATCAACCGTATTTCTAATACTTTTATCAAAGAATATCTTGCTTGGTCCTTTGGTTGCCAATGGTTACCCGGCTCCTCATTTACAAAGAACCATATTTACTGAATTATTCACAATATATTACATTGGTGCAATGTTGTGGGCGTGGATTAATTTTGGAAGATCATTCAAACATACATTAACTCATTCAGGAAAGCGAAGAATGATCTATCTTTTAGGAGGAGCTACCGCACCGGCAATCGGCTCGTTCCCCTTTTTGCTCTATGGATCAACCCTCGCATCCATGCATCCATTTGTTTTTTGGAGCGTTGCTCTGGTGAACAACTTATTGGTAGGGGGATTGATCATTCTGATGGCTTATGCTGTAGCTTTCTTTGGAGTATCCTGGCCAGACCGGGTCGTAAAAAGCCGTCTTTTCAAATGGATCATGCGAGGACCTGTAACTGCATCTGTAACTCTTGGAGTAATGACGATCGTCCGAAGAATTGGTGTAATTTTTGGTGTTGAATATACCAGTGCGGTCCCAACAACCATGGTAGTCATTGTTCTTCTCATGGAACATTCAATAACGCTTGCCGCGCCGTTTTGGGAAAGGTTAATTTTCTTTGGAAATGATCGTTCGGATCTTATCCTGCTTCAAAGTTTGGAAGAAAGGTTGATCACAAAAGGAGATCTTAGACAATTCCTTGAAGCAATTCTTGCGGCAGTGAGAGATCACCTTCAATCGCAATCTGCTTTTATTGCAGCATTGGATGAAGAGCGAATTTCTCTTCTTATCACGAATGGTTCTTCACCATTTCCAAAAGAAGAAAAACTAAATGAAGCGTTAATAATCTTGACTGATCCTGAAAATTCCCCCGGCAATTATTTTTCCTGGGGAGATTATTGGGTATTTCCTTTATATAAGAACCAGATAGCTGACGAAGACCGACCGGTCTTATTGGGTTTGATCGGAACATCCGCTCCAGAGGATCATCCCTTGTTGGAAGATCAACGCCAATCATTGGATCTTTTGCTCAAAAGAGCTACTGTCGCTTTGCAGGATCGAATCCTTCAAGAGAATGTATTTCAATCTCTTCAAGATTTACAGCCTCAAATTGACTTATTTCAAAAGTGGCGTGCAGTCGGTCGTTATGATAGTAAGGTAAATTTATTAACTGAAGAACTTCCTCCGGAAGCTGACTTAGCCAATTGGGTCAAAGAAGCATTAACTCATTATTGGGGCGGTCCTAGATTATCTCAAAGTCCTTTAATGCAACTTCAGATAGTTCAACAAGCATTTGATGAGCACAATGATAATCCATCCAATGCACTGCGTTCAATTTTACGAAAAGCCGTAGATAGTATTCGACCGGAGGGGGAACGACGTTTTACTGCAGAATGGATATTATTTAATATATTGGAATTAAAATTTATTGAGGGTCGAAAAGTGAGGGAAGTTGCTACTAAGTTGGCAATGTCAGAAGCTGATTTGTACCGAAAACAGCGAGTTGCAATTGAAGAAGTTGCCAGAATTATTATTGAAATGGAGAAACAGACTTATATAGAAGGAGACATGCGGGAAGGTGGATAAGGTTATGATAAAAATAATAAAATTCGATATTTCCATCCAACAGATTAGTTTAAGTATGATTCTCGATTGGAAGTAAGAAATTAATGTCACCCACTCAATCGAAACGACCTAAACAATTATCGAATCAAAATAGACAGATTGGACAGCCTCCAAGTGTTGATTGGCTGGATAATTTAAATCATTTAAAGGTTCATTTTGGACGTTTCTTGTGGGATGTGGTCAGTGTAATATTATTTGCTTTTGGTCTTTTGCTTTTGGTGGGAATTTTAGGAATATCGAAGGGATCCTTTTTATCCAGTCTTACTAATTTAATTTCAGTCTGGTTAGGGTGGGGAAGTTTACTTGTCGTTGTGATGTCCGGAGTGGGGGGGATTTTTACTTTTAGTCAAGGACGAACAAAAAAGCAAATTAAATGGAAGCAGATCATTTCTATTGAGATTTCATGCATTTTGTCCCTGGCAGTATTGTCCATTATAGGAGGATATTCGATAGACCAGGTGGATAATGGATTATGGGGAGGACGAGTTGGATGGGCATTAGTTATTCTATTTCAATCACTGATCGGTAGAATTCCCGCCATATCTTTAATAATAATTATGTGGTTGTTTTCAGTGATGGGAATTTTCGGTTCTTGGGAAAAATTGGAATCCTGGTTAAAAAATCAAGCGGGAAACGGTCAGGATGGTCCCAGCGAACCTGTCAATATTGCAGATGAAAAATCAAATGAATTGGAAGATTTAATTGAAGAACAATCTAAAAAACCAGCAAAGAAAACAAAAATAAACTTGCCTCTTGAATTTCGAAAAAGTCTGGCAATTCCGGGAAAATCTGAAGAAAAACCTAATAATCCTCCTCCTAGAGGAGAAAAACTACCACCAATTGGCATTCTGGCAGCTGAGCAAAATGTTCGACCCGATGAACGTAATATTAATCAAACAGCAGGGTTGATTGAAAAAACGTTGGCAGATTTTGGAATTCCTGCCAGGGTCGTTGGATTTCGCATGGGACCTACAGTAACCCAATTTGCAGTGGAGCCTGGTTTTTTTGAAAAAGGTGGTCTCGAAAATGGAGATGTCAACCGACAAAAAGTGCGAATTGCACAAATTGCCGGTTTGTCACGCGATCTTGCTTTGGCATTATCCGCCGAAAGGTTAAGAATAGAAGCGCCAGTCCCTGGTAGATCATATGTAGGAATTGAAGTTCCCAATTTGCGGGCAACTATAGTTAGATTGCGTCCGATTTTAGAATCCGAATCGTTTTATAAAGTCGGATCCCCTCTCGCCATCGCATTAGGGAGGGACGTTTCTGGTCAACCAGTAGTAGCTGATCTGGCACGGATGCCTCATATATTGATCGCCGGTACCACCGGATCTGGAAAATCTGTGTGTATTTCATCCATGGCTACATGCCTGGCGATGAATAATGCTCCGGAAAACCTGCGAATGGTAATGATAGACTCAAAAATGGTGGAGTTGATCCGATTTAATGGATTACCCCACCTATATGGCAAGGTCGAGACCGATATCCAACGGATCCTGGGTGTGTTGCGATGGATTGTTGTGGAGATGGAGCATCGCTATAAGCTCCTCGAAGCTGCCCGTGTGCGTGATCTTGATGGATATAATAAACGGCTTCTTCGACGAAAAGAAGGGCTGCCATTGCCTCGAATTGTTGTATTAATCGACGAGTTGGCAGATTTGATGATGTCAGCCCCTGATCAAACCGAGCATAATCTGGTTCGCCTCGCCCAAATGGCTCGGGCAACGGGTATTCATCTTGTGGTTGCTACGCAGAGACCGAGCACGGAAGTTGTTACTGGATTGATAAAAGCTAATTTCCCGGCAAGATTGTCATTCGCAGTTGCATCGAATATTGACTCTCGGGTAATTTTGGATTCTCCTGGTGCAGAAACTTTACTTGGGCATGGAGATATGTTATTCCTGAATCCGGAAGTTGGTAATCCCATTCGCGCTCAAGGAGTATTGATCACCGATCAAGAAATTGAACGAATGATTTCATTTTGGCAAAAAGAAAACGTAATTAAAGATGAACAACCTCCTTGGGAAACTCTACTAACCGAACCTGATGAAGGCGAGGATGGAGTATTAATTGAATATGCAATCACCATTTTGAAAAAAGAGCGTAGGGTAAGTGCATCCATGCTTCAAAGAAAGCTACGGATAGGTTACCCTCGTGCAGCGCGTTTATTGGATCGGTTGGAGGAAATGGGAATTGTTGGTCCTTCTGCAGGCGGCGGACGTGACCGGGATGTTTTAATCGATTCTGATGATGATCTTGGTATTGATAAAAATTGATATAAATATTTCCTAATGAGAATTAACCACACAGGTGGTATTATTAAAACTTGTATAATTTTCAATGAAAGGATTATTTTCACTTTACCATGGTTCAAGAAAAAAAGTCTTTTAGTGATTATTTACGCTTATGGTTTAAATTTGTAACCGATCCACTCGCGGCATTTTTTAACCGCTTGGGGATGCATCCAAATACCATGACAATCCTGGGGGTTGCAGGGACCACTCTGGGTGCAATTATGATTGCCCAAGGAAATATGTTATGGGGTGGGTTGTTTATTTTAATATCCGTTCCCTTTGACGCCCTGGATGGGACGATGGCACGACTGCGAGGAGAAGCAAACGAGTGGGGTGCATTCGTTGACTCAGTGGCGGACCGCTATTCCGAATTGATAACCTATGGCGGTTTGTTGTATTTCTACCTGGGCAAAGGAAATGATCTTGCTTGTATTTTGGTATTCATTTCGGCAGCTGGTTCCGTTCTTGTTTCTTATATTAAAGCCAGGGGAGAATCGTTGGGTTTGTACGCAAAAGGTGGATTACTAACTCGTGTTGAGAGATATATTGTTCTGGCACCAGCTTTGGTTTTTAATCAACCCATCATCGCATTGTGGATTCTAGCCATTCTTACCAACATTACCGCCTTTCAACGAATTTATAATGTGAGAAGAGATGCGTATCAAAAAAAAATAATTAGTATTAATGGAGAAAAGAATGCCTAATGGTTTTGATATTTCCCTACCGTTTCTCAGCCAACCATTTCATATTTATTTTTATGGGATCCTGATCACAATCGGTGTAATTGCCGCGGCATTTGTGGCACAGGTGGAAGCAAAAAGGCGAGGTTTAAATCCAGAAATAGTTCTTGATATGCTTTTTTGGCTTGTTATTGCTGGTATTCTTGGAGCTCGAATCTGGCATATATTGACACCCCCTCCTTCAATGGTTGAACGTGGAATTACAACGATGTATTATTTTACGCACCCGTTGGAAATGCTGGCAATTCGCAATGGAGGATTGGGTATTCCTGGTGCTGTTATAGGCGGAGCAATTGCATTATGGTTCTATTCCCGAAAATATAAATTGGATTTTCTAATTTGGACTGACATTGCAGCACCAGGATTGGCTCTGGCTCAAGCCATAGGAAGATGGGGTAATTTCTTTAACCAGGAACTTTACGGAGCTCCAACAAACCTTCCATGGAAAATATTTATTGATCCAGCCCATCGGTTACCAACTTTTACTAATTTTGATTATTATCATCCTCTCTTCTTCTATGAATTCTTATGGAATCTCGCCAATGCAATATTCCTCATAGTCATTGGTAGAAAATTGGTAAAGTGGCTAAAACCTGGCGATTTATTCGTTATGTACATGATCATTTACCCTGTCGGTCGATTCCTCCTTGATTTTGTACGACTGGACGCATCTGAGTTGGCTGGAATTAATGCCAACCAGACATTTATGGCAATTGTTGCGATTTGCTCTGTGATTACATTGATCATCCGCCATAGATCGCCCAAAATTACACCTGCTGCATAATTGGATAACCTTGGATAGATCAAATTATTCATGATTGAAACGAATGATCTAAGTAAGAAATTTGGAAATTATTGGGCTGTGGATGGGGTAAATTTGTGCGTGAAGCCCGGTCATGTATTGGCGTTATTGGGTCAAAATGGCGCTGGGAAAACAACAACCGTCCGATTACTAACAGCATTATTAGCTCCTACACGAGGATCAGCTCGAATCAATGGATATGATGTTATTAATAACCCTGAAAAAGTTCGTTCTCTTGTTGGAGTACTGACTGAACAACATGGTCTATATTTACGGATGTCAGGTTTGGATTACCTGGATTATTTTGGGCAGGTTTACCAAATTAACTCCTCCACAAGGGCGGAAAGAAGTCGCTCCCTTTTGAAATTATTTGGGCTTGATACTGTTGAATCTCAAAAAATAGGTGAATATTCCAAAGGAATGAAACAGAAATTGGCACTCGCGCGTACCTTGATCCATGAACCCCCGGTACTGTTACTGGACGAGCCAACTTCTGCGATGGACCCGGAAAGTGCACGGTTGGTTCGAGATTCAATCGCCAGTCTTCGGTCATCGAACAGAACGATTATCATTTGCACTCATAATTTGGCGGAAGCTGAAGCACTTGCAGATCAGGTAGCAATTATATACCGCGGCAAAATTCTGCTAGATGGCTCTGTAGATGAATTAAAAAAGAGGATATTGGGACCTGTCGAATATGAGGTTCAAATTAAAGGGGAATGGCCTCTTAAAACAATAAAATTACCAGCAGGGGTCTTGTGGGTGCAAAATGGAAATCTTCCTCGCAGATTTCAAGTCCAGGATCCCAAGAATTCGAATCCACTTTTAATGAAAGAGTTACTCAAGCAAAAAATCGAAGTGATTTCTTTCCAGGAAGTCACTCGTACACTTGAACAAGTTTATCTAAAGGTTATGGAACAGGCGCATCGTGATTGAAGATAGACGAAGTGATATTGGAATGGTTTGGTTAATTGCCCGCCGTGAACTGAACGACCAATTCCGTGATTGGCGAATAATTGTCCCGATGGTAGTTCTTACCATTTTCTTTCCGTTTCTAATGACTTTTACTGCCAAGCAGGCTTTAAATTTTGTTAGCTCATATGGAGGGGGGACGATCATTCCTGCAAGACTGGTCCCATTCCTTTTAATGGTGGTGGGTTTCTTCCCAATAACTGTCTCACTGGTGATCGCTTTGGAGACGTTTGTTGGAGAAAAAGAAAGAGGTACGATCGAACCGTTGCTTAGCAGTCCTTTAAAAGATCAGCATATTTATTTAGGGAAACTTATAGCTGCTGCAAGCGTACCTTTGATTACAGCGTACTTGGGAATTATTGTTTTTCTTATCAGTTTGAATGCTCAAAATATCCCCATGCCCGATTCAAATTTGTTGATTCAAACGATTTTTTTGACAACAGTTCAAGCCTTATTGATGGTAAGTGGGGCGATCGTAATTTCGACCCAGGCGACTTCTGTAAGGGCGGCTAATTTATTATCCTCATTTATTGTCATACCTGTTGCTTTGCTGATTCAAGGTGAAAGTATTCTTATGTTCTGGGGAAATAACCAAATTCTTTGGTTGGCAGTATTGGGGGTAACGATTCTCGCAGTGCTTATGGTGCGGGTTGGTTTAGCTCATTTTCAACGGGAAGCACTCCTTGGGAGAGAAATTGATATATTAAATTTTCGGTGGATCTTGCAGACCTTCTGGAAGTCCTTTTCCGGGAATGCTAAGAATATTATCAATTGGTATGGTACGGAGATCCCCAAAACTC
>Ga0334722_10005095_pt1 | contig 13403 bp, 17 predicted proteins | sample C3_bottom_MG_FD_207210 | JGI IMG/M metagenome (GOLD analysis project Ga0334722, IMG submission 207210) | Sediment microbial communities from Yellowstone Lake, YNP, Wyoming, USA - C3_bottom | ecosystem: Environmental > Aquatic > Freshwater > Lake > Sediment | place: USA: Wyoming | collected...
AACCCCTCCCCTGCATTCTCTCACCACCGCTATTCCCCAGAACCTGTTATTTCCCAAAAAATGGGTTAACCTCGGTTTGCTGCCCAGCGCGGCAGGGCCCCGTCAACGACCACCGATACCAGACCACGCCGTTCAAGATCGGTCACAAGAGCCGTGGTCGTGGCTCTGGCCAGGTAATATTGACCAGGGTTCCCGAAGGCCAATCCAAGCTTGCCGGCGATGGCCTCGAGAAGTTCGTCGGTCGACCGCGGGCGGTCCAGGGCGCCGTGGACGATCAGGCGCAATCGATCGAAGGTGGCCCGATTGACCGACGTTTCACGCAGCAGTCCGGTTCGGTCGAGGGAAGGCCCGTGACCGGGCAGAAAGGTATTCCATTCATCGGCCTCCCGCTCCAAACGGGCCAGCGTCTCTTCGGCCGCCGCCACATCGACGGTGAACGGCAGGCCGTGTTTCTCGAGGACCGCCGGCGGAAGGAAGGCGTCGGCCGTGAACAGAACGCCGTCATAGGCCAAGCCCACCTGGCCGTAAGCGTGGCCCGGCAATGGGACGACGCGGACGGGGAAACCGTCGGCCAATTCGAATTCGCCATCAGTCGGGAGTTCAACCACCGTGGGCGTGGGGTCGGCCATGAAGAACTTGGTCCGTGCGGCTGGTCCGGGCAGCGCGCCACCAGCAAGATAGATCGGTTCCCAAACCGGATGTCGGACGACGGCAGCCTCAAAGGCCGAAGCGTGAACCACTGCCCCGGTCCGCTCGACGATCGAGCGGTTGCCCCCAATGTGGTCAGCATGGGAGTGCGTGTTGAACACCGCCACCGGCCTCAGACCGGCTTCGGCCAGGAATCGCAGGGCTTTGCGGGCCGCACTCTCGTCAAGCCCCGTGTCGACCACGACGGCCCGCCCACCCGGCCCGGAAAGGAAACCGATGTTGGTGGGGCCGGTCAAGGCCCAAACCCGTTCGGATAAACGTTCCGCGGGCATTTCAAGCCCCTCCCTCACCCATCCCTCTGCCCACCGGCGATGGGCGACAGGATGATGATTTCGCCGTCGTCACCGATGATATCGTCCCGCGAGATCCGCTGTCCACTGAGAAGGGCGCCGATCGCCAGCTCGGGCCGAAGACCAATGGTCAGGAGCAGTTCCCGTAGACTGAGGGGCCCGTCCACGTCGACGGTGAAATCCCCTGGCTCTCCGCCCGCTCGCTCATAGACATGCCTCGGAACGTACTCTTTCAAATGCCCCGGGATCCTGACCCTCAATCGCATTGGAGACCGCCTCCACAATGACAACCGCCGGGGTCGATCCGCGACCACGGCGGTGGATCGCCGTCCTAGAGCCGCCCCTGCTCGACCAGGTCCTCGGCCACGTTCTCCAAGCCCAGCCGCCTGAGGGTCGCCTCGGTCGGCCGTCCGTCCTTGCTCCAGCCGCGTTTGGCGTAGTACTCATCGAGGAGGAGGTCCAGCTTTTCCCTGGGGATGCACTTCCCTTTCGCCGGACCATCCGGCACCGGGTCCTCGGAGAAGCGGGCCGGCGGGTAGTCGTAGGAGCGCCCGAAACCATCGATGTGCTTTATGTTGAACGCCCGGGTCAGGTTCCAGACCCGTTCGGACACCGTGAGAAGATCCTTCCAGGTGTACTTCCAGCCGGTGACAAGGGGGAAGATCTCCTCATAGTAATGGAGATCAAAACCGATTTCCACCCACTGCAGGCGGCACACGCCAAGGACGTCGAAGAGGGGGCGTGTATGCTGCAATTCAATCACCTTATCGGCCTTGCCCTCGAGGGAGTCCCGCCCGGTGGCCACGTCGTGGGTGATGGCCCAGGACCGATTGTGGTGGGCACCAACGTCGGCAGTCATGTAGGAGAGCATCATCGCCGGAGCCCAGCGCGGTTCATAACCGCTGACCTCAAGGCCCTTGACGTGAATGGCGAACCTCTCAGAGCCACCGCCGAACCTGGCGGCGGCGATCCTGACCCCGTCGGCCAAGGTATCGCCGATACCCTCGCGCCGGGCGATCTTCTCGAGGAGGTAGGCCACCGAGCCGGCATCCCCGAAAGCAAGGTCGCGGCCCACGCTCTCGCGATTGAGGATCCCGCGCTCGTAGCACTCAATGGCGAAGGCGGCCACGTTGCCGCCGGAGATTGTGTCGAGGCCCAATTCGTCGCAGACGTGGTTCAGGTAAGCCACATCCTCAATGTCCCGGATCCCGCAATTGCCGCCGAGGAGGGCGATCGTCTCATATTCCGGCCCTTCGACGTAGACGCTCTCCTTCTCCCTTCCGGACCCCCTGATTCCCTTGGTCCGCGAATACTTGCCGCAGGGTATCGGGCAGCCGAAGCACCCCTTATCGGTGACCAGTATCTTCTCCTTGAGCCGCTGCCCGTTGATTTCCTTGTGCCCTTCGAAAAACGAGCTTTGGAAATTGCGGGTCGGGAAGGCTCCGACTTCGTTGACCCAGTCGGTGACCCCCGCCGTTCCGTAGGGGGTCCATTCCCTGAACCCGGGCTTCGCGAAGCAGGCCTCGAACATCTCGCGGCCTTTTGCCAGGACCCCCTTTGGGTCGGCCAGGGGAATGGCCTTCGATCCCCTGACGGCGATGGCCTTCACCTTCTTCGAACCGAGGACGGCGCCAATCCCGGTCCGCCCGGCCTGGCGCCCGAAATCGTGAGAGACGCAGGCGAAGCGCACCAGCTTCTCGCCGGCCGGCCCGATGGTCGCCACCCTGAAGTCCTCTCCGAGGTCGTCGAGGAGCGCCTTCTCGGTTTCGATGGCACCGCGGCCCCAATACTTGGAGGCTTCGCGAATCTCAACCCGATCATCATCGATTGAGATGTAACTGGGCTTCTCCGCTGCCCCGGAAATCACTACGGCGTCGTAACCGGCGTACTTTAACTCGGAGGCCAGATGACCACCCATATTCGAGTCGCCGTAGCCGCCGGTGGCAGGAGACTTCGCGGCGAAAGTGATCTTTCCGCTGCCGGGTAGGAAGACGCCGGACAGAGGTCCTGAAGCGATGATCACCATGTTTGCCGGGGAGAGCGGCTCCGTGGCCGGGTCGAGCCCGTCATAGAGCAGCTTGGCGGCAAAGCCCCGGCCGCCGAGAAATTCCCTGGCCATTCGCTCCGGCGTGGGCTGAACCTCGAAGCGACCAGACGAGAGGTCGATCCTGAGAATCTTACCGCCATACCCGTTCATCATTTTTCACCTCCGTCTACTTGGGGGCGACGACCTCGCCATCGAGGTCGACGACGGCGTTCCGGGGGCAAAGCCGGACGCACTCCCCGCACAACTCACACTTGATGGGGGCGATCTCGGCCGGGTGGGTGAACATCGTCTTGGCCTCGCAGGCGTCCACACAGAGCCCGCAGCCGGTGCACTCCTCGCGGTCAATGATGTAGGCCTCGCCCTTCAGGGTGATCGCCCCCACGGGGCAAACCTCGGCGCACTTTCCACACTGATTGCAGACATGGATGTGGTATTTACCAGGGACGGGGAAGTCGCCGCTGATTCGGATGGCCGATTTCTTCGGGTTCTGCTCGCCCCGATTGTACAGGGCGCAAACCATCTCGCAGACCCTGCAGCCGGAACAGACGTCTTCAATCAAGCCAAGCTTCAAGACCGTGTCCTCCCCTCTCTCTCTCCATCTTGAGAATCATCAGGTGAGACCCAGAAGAAGAAAAATCAGACCACCGAAGGCTCTCGGATGAGTTCGCCCCGGGCGAAACGCTCCAGGGTCAGCATCGACACGTCCATTGTCGGTTTCAGCCCAAGAATCATCTCGGCCAAGAGGATTCCGGTCATCGGGGCGAGCATGAACCCGTGGCCTGAGAAACCGACGGCCACAAAGAATCCCGGGACGCCTGGTACTTCTCCGAGAATCGGCTGAGCGTCCGGGGTCATATTATAGAGGCCGGCCCACTGTCGCACCACCCGGATCTCCTTCAGTGCCGGCATCAACGCCGTCACCTTTGCGGCCACATTCTCGAGGAATTGCCATGAGCTACCGACGTCGAACCCCCGCGGTTCATGCGGGTCACCCAGGCCCATGATGAAGCTCCCGTGAGGCGTCTGTTGGCAGTACAGCCCATGAGCGAAAGAAAGCACCATCGGTCCCTGTTTGGGGGCCACCGGCTCGGTGACCAGAATCTGGTGCCGTTCCGAATGTACCGGTAGCTCGACCCCGGCCATCTTTCCGACCAGTTGTGAGTAAGGACCGGCGGCGTTAACCGCCACCCGGGTCGCGATCTCGTCTCCCCCGGCCAGGACGATTCGATTGATTCTGCCCGAGGCGTCGCGATCGATGGCCACCGCCTCGCTGAATTTCCTGATTTCCACCCCACGTCTGGCCGCCGCTTCGGCATAGGCCTGGGTTGTCTTGAACGGGTTGACATGCCCGTCCTTGGGACAGAAGGTGGCTCCGATGAGCCCACCCAGATCGAGATGGGGCACGATCTCGCCGGCTTCACTCGGGCTCACGAGCCGCGAGGGGATCCCCAGGCTCCGCTGGAGGGCCACATTCTTCTTGAATTGTTCCCACTGGCGTTCGTGGTAGGCCAGGATGAGATAGCCACCCTGCTTGAACTCGATGTCCCCATCGAATTCAAGCTCCTCGTTGAGACGCTCGAAGTGAGAGATGCTGTCCCGGGCCAGCCGACAGTTCATCTCGGTGCCCCACTGCATCCGCACGCCGGCCCCGCAGCGACCGGTGGACCCACTGGCCAGCGTGTTGCGCTCGAGGACAACGACTCGCTGGCAGCCGCGGACGGCCAGATTATAGGCGATAGCGACCCCGTTGATCCCGCCGCCGATGATGACCACGTCCGCCGTGCTTTTCACCGTCGGTCGCCCCCCTCGCCCTCCGTTCGGGCCCGGGCCAACAGGGCCAGTTTCACCGGTTTGGTCGGTGGCCGGAAGGTGGACATGGGGATCTCCTTGATCTCGCGGCCCGTGGCCGCGCTGATCTCCTGGAGGAGCAGGGAGCGACAGGTTCGTCCCTGGCATTGGCCCATCCCGCAACGGGAAAGGCGCTTCACTTCGTCGGGCGTCTGGTAACCCCTGGCGATGAGCGCTCGGACCTCTTCGACGGTCACATCCTCACAACGGCAGATGATCGTCTGCGGACTGTTCGTTTTTTGTTCCATGGTCTGCCTCCACCTTGATGTGCCGAACCGTCCAGGCGAACTCCTTCGGGACAGCGATCCAGACGATCGGCGTCTCCGCCTTCGTCTTCGGCCGCTGGACCCTGACGACCCGCGCCCGTCCCACTGGACGACCCGCCCGGTCAAGAGCCGTCACCATCCAACCCTCTTCGGGCTGAGGGAGGAACTCGTAAGCCAACTTGATCAGGGCCTCGCCGGGAGCATAGGTCTCATCGACGATAAAGATGGCCAGCCCGGGGCAACGGGCGACGCAGAGTCCGCATCCGTTGCACTTCTCCGCGTCGATCGTGGGAAGGTCGTTAATGTCAACGAAGGGCGCGATGGCCCCACGGTGACATGAGGAGGCGCAGGGGTCACACGGGATGCGTTGAAAACACTCGAGGACGGCCACCGGCCCCTTGATCAGCCGCTCCGCGCTGGGGCGCACCCGCGCAAGGTCGTCGGGACCGGGCAGTCCCGACCTCAACAGATCCTCGCTCGGTCCGACCCGGTTCGGACCCGGCCCGCCGATGTTCGATCTCATCCCGACGCTCATCATCCCCCATCCCCTTGACGGAGACGTTCGAGACCCCGCCTTATTTTCTCCCCAGTTGGGCCGGCTCTGAGAGCCGCCAGTTCCCGTCGGGCCTCGGCCAGCTTTTCCTCGACCCCGTGGTCATGGCCGAGGCTGCGCGCGGCCACCAGGCCGGCGATTCGCCCTCCGACCATGGCCGCCGAGGCCTCTTCGACCCCCGAGGCGTCGCCGGCCACGTAGAGGCCATCGACACTGGTCATCAGGTCATCGTCGTGCCAGGGGACGTGACCACCCAGCTCGGGCAGGTAGATCATCCGGCAACCGGCCTGCCACATCAGCTCGGTCAACGGGCTGAGCCCGGCTGCCAGGCAGATGACGTCGCAGGTAATCATCTGTTCAGTACCGGGAAGAGGACGCCACCTCTCGTCGAGGCGGCAAATGACCGCGCCCTCGACCACTTCCTCGCCCAGCGCTTCCTTTATTGTGTGGCCGGTGAGGATCGGGACCCCCGCCCGCCGGACCTTGGCGGCGTGGACGAGGTAGCCGCCGATGCGTGGGGCGGCTTCGACGATGGCGGCCACCTCCACTCCGGCCTGCAGTAACTGATAGCTCACGATGAGGCCGATGTTGCCCGCTCCGACCATGACGGCACGATGGCCGGGCTTGATTCCGTAGACGTTCATCAGGGTCTGGACGGCCCCGGCGCCATACACACCGGGCCGATCGTTGTTGCCGAAAGCCAGCATCCGTTCGGCCGCTCCGGTGGCGAAGATGGTCCGCTCGGCCCGCAACTTCACCAACCCATCCGGTTCCTCGAGATAAAGGACCCTATCGGAGTAATAACCGAGGACAGTCGTGGAGAGACGGAGGTCGATACCTGGCGCGCGTCGGACCGCCTCGCTGAGTTTTTGGGCGATGATGAACCCCCGCATTCCCGCATCCTGCTTGGATGAACCGAAAAACCTGTGGGTTTGCTTAATGAGCTGACCGCCGACGTGTTCATCGCGCTCGATCAGGGTCACCGTCGCCCCCTGGCCAGCGGCCGCCAGGGCCGCCGATAGCCCGGCCGGCCCGGCCCCGACCACCGCCACCTCGACCGATTTCATTTCAATTCACCGTGGCCTTCCTGCCGCTCGACCCGCATCCCGGCGCGGAGCTTCTCGGTGCAGACGCGGACGTTGGGAACGCCATCGACGACCATCAGGCATGATGAACAATTACCAATGGCGCAAAAAAGGCCCCTCGGTCGATGGAGCCTGGGACTTCTGCGAAGAACCCTGATTCCGGCCGCATGGAGGGCCGCGGCGATGGGCTCACCCTCGTAGCCCTCAATCTCCTCGCCCTCAAAGGTGAACCGCACCAGCTTGCCGGGTCTGAATTCAAGGATCGGGTGCTCGGCGATCCGCATCAAGGGTCACCCCTTTGTCTTCAATAACCAAGCTCTTGCTCTTCGCCGCCGACACCGAATAATCCTGCGCTCAGGGGCGCAGGACCATCGCTTCGGGGATCGGGCCGACGTCCCAGGACCAGGGGGCCGTAAGATAGGAGTGATGGGGCTTTGCCGTGGCGGGACCAATTTAGACGAGCCTTCGCCAGGGCTGCCGCAGTCTTGGTTTTATCCGTCCTCGTCGTCGGCGGCTACTGGGCTCTCCGGCCAAATAACCCGTTTCTCAAACACGATGGCCCGCTCAGCAAGGTCGTCGTGGCTCCACCCGGGTCGATCGGAATCGCCATGGCCAAGGCCGCGGCGAGCGTCCCTGGAGCGAAACCGTCGGTCGTCCTGATCGTCGGCAACGTCGCCTTTGTGGGGCTCGATCCAAGGGCCGGCGGCCAGAGCGAGGCGCGCGTTGCCGGCGCGGTGCGTCGTTCCGTTGGGCCCTGGCCGTCCGACGAGGCCAGGGTCAACGACCCGACTTCCCGGGCAATCGCCAAAGTCTATGTCACCGCCGATGCCGAGGTCGTCACGGGGCTGACCAATGCGGCCCGCCGATTGCTGGCCGGGGAACCCCTCGCGGCCGTCCTCCCCGATCTCTTGCCCTTCATCCTTAGGGTCAACGGGCTGAAACCACCGCCAGCACTGAAGCCGTAGGGTGGTCGTGGGAGGCGGGTTCGGCGAAGACCTCAGAAGACGCTAAACGAGGGAGCGCCCGAATGGGGCTCCCTTTTGCTTTCGGGCGATACGCCCCGGTCGCGCTCGGCCGTCCGGTGCGATCTTCCCCCGGAATCAGGCTCACGTCAATGGCAGGTCGAGCAGCTCCCGCCGGCACAGCCGGCGCAACCGCTCCCACTCCGCTCCCCGCCGCCGCGGGAGGCCGTGGCAAAGGCGGACAGCACGCGGATCAACCCGGTTCGACCGCAATTTGGACAGGTCAGGCCGTGGCCCTGCTCGCCCATGGCGCAGAGCAACTCGATGCGATTGCCACAGCTGGGGCATTTGAATTCATAGATCGGCAAGCTCAGACTTCCCCTTCGTGATCATTTCGGCCCTCGGCCACCAATCCTTCGAGCATGGCAATGACGGTCTCGGTATCGCCGGGGCCCGTATAGATCAGCGGTTGACTCGGCAATTGGTCCATGAAATCGGCAGCTTCCCTGGCCTTGGAGGCGATCGAATGGGCCGTCCGCCTGAGTTCCTCTTTGACTGTCGTTTTATGGCCACGCTTGGCGTATTGATAGAGGAGCTTCTTCCGTTCCGGCCCGCTCAGACCCAACAGTCGTTCCAGGTAGTCGGCGGCCTCGGCGATTTCTTTAAAGCGTTCACCGAGAAATCCCGTTCGCAGGAAATTCGTCATGGTTTTGATATTCGTTTCAGACTCGTTTTTTCCTGTTTCCATAACGGCTAAAGTCGTCCAGACAGAGACCGATGAAAAACCTGTCAAACATAAAATGGCCAGCTAGAAGCAATACTATCAGTGTCAAAGGAGGTGTTGTGATGGCCCAGAACGCGGACCGGCCAAAGCTTCTTCCTGACGACGTTCTCGATCGTTTCAAGTACGAAATTGCCGATGAAATTGGATTGACGGAGAAGATCGAGTCGACCGGCTGGGGCGATCTCCCGAGCCGGGAATGCGGGCGAGTCGGCGGCAAGATCGGCGGAAACATGGTTAAGGTAATGATTCGCTATGCCGAGCAGGCCCTCACTCAAGGCAACAGATAGGCCGGGTTGAATACTCCCGACGGGTCGACCCGTTGTCGGCGGGCGGTGACGCCCGCCATTTCTATTGGATCGCTGAACTATCCAAAGATGGCCGGGATCAAATCCTTTTCAAGGACTGGACCCAGGGCCTTTTCCGCGGCCTCCCGCCCACACGCGATGTATTCATCCTGATGATCCAAGTCCAGCAGGCTGAAGGCTTCCATCTTCGGCCGAATGACCAGGTCGGCCTGGTCTTTACGGCACTGGTACCCGGCCCATTGCATGATTTCAATTGACCGAATGACGATTTGAAAGATCCCCATGGGCATCCGGGCTGGTGGTGGATCGCCGTTGACGTCAACCCCGATGACAATCTCGGCCCCCATCTCTCTGACCACGTCCGAAGGAAGGTTATTCAAAAGCCCACCGTCGACGAGGAGCCTGCCGTCCCGTCGGACCGGGCTGAAGATGCCCGGTATGGCGCAACTGGCCCTGACGGCTTCGGCCACCCTCCCCTCCCTGAGGACGACGACCTCACCGGTGATGATGTCAACGCTGACGGCGGCGAAGGGAATCCCCAGCTGTTCGAAGGTGCGTCCACCGATAAGCCGGTCCAAGTACTCCTCAAGCCCACGGGCGGCGACGACCCCTTCCCGCGGGACGGTCAATCGGAGAAGGTTACGCCACCTGATCTTCTCACTCGCGAGACGGATCTCGCGCAACGATAGTCCGGCCGCATAAAGGGCCCCCACCACACTTCCGGCACTGGTCCCAGCGATATAGTCAATCGGGATACCCCTTTCCTCCAGGACGGACAAGACCCCGATGTGAGCGAGGCCCCTCGCCGCGCCGCCTCCAAGGGCCAAACCGACCTTCCGGCGCTGCCTGCGATCTTCCAAACGATTTCCCCCCGTTAGCCACATCCCGCTGCGAGTTCCATCTCTATTCTGTTCCAAAACAAGTCTTTCTGGTACTCTGATTATCGATAAAGGCTTGTCCACAAATTAAAAAAAGTGGGGTGAACTCCAACCTGCCACCGGTAATAAAGGGTGCCGGCCGGCCGCCTGCCGGGACATCCTGGAGGCGGTAGGTTAGAGATTGACCCCAATGGTTCCGGCGACCAAACCAACCGCCGAGCCAATGATGGTTCTCTCGATGACCGCCATCGTGTTGAGCGGTTCAGGGAAGAGGATCAGGCTGATGACCATGGAGACGATGATGTAGGCGGCGCCCGTGGCCGCACCGTGCAGCCAGCCTGCGGAGCGGGCCCTCAATGCCGCGTAGCCGGAACCAATGGCGAGGCTCAAGAAACCGACGCCGCTCATAATGGAAGGGACCGTCTCCTGAGCAATCGTGGTCTTCAGCATGATCGCGCCCAGTGCGGCTGAACAGACAAGCGAGGCCAGGTAACCAGCGACGACCCCGGTCAGCACCGCCTCCCAGTGAAAAACCTTACCCCCGCCGTCCCCGTCGATTCGGAGCTTTCTAGCCACGCGCTCACCCCCGACCGGCGATATTGCCTCCGGGGGTAATCCTATTTGTCCACCGGGTCGTATATGTCGGTCAGTCAGCGTCAGCCGGATCGGCCACCTTCTGAATCCCCGATGAATCCCCGATGAGCGCTTCCGCCAGAAGCTCGACCGTGTGACGGACGACCACCTCAGAACGTCCGGCTTCAGCCAGGCCCTGGCCAATTTGGATAAGGCAGGCCGGGCAACCGGTGGCAACCATCCGAGCCCCGGTGGCGTTGATCATTTCGACCTTACGCCGAGCGATGCGGCGGGATAGATCCGGATGGAACAGCCCGAAGGTTCCACCGGACCCGCAGCACCCGCCAGGATCGGGCATCTCTCCCAGAGAGATTCCGGGAAGCTGTTTCAGAAGGGCGCGCGGCTCCGACCTCACCCCGAGGGCCTGGGCCAGATGGCAGGAATCATGGTAAGTCAGCTTGATTGGTTCCGCCTGGGCCACCTCCGTCGGGGCGGCGGAGGCCCTCTTCCGGAAAAGGCCGGCAGGCGCGTGTCCGGCCACGAAGACGCTGATGTCGTAGACCCTCGCCGCCATTTCCCGGGCGGACGCGTCTCCCTCTGCCGACAAGAGATCGGGGTAGCCTCGCCAGGCTTCAGCGCAACTGGGACAGGAGAAGACAAGGGGCAATCGGCCCCGGGGGCGATCGGCATCGACCGAGGCCAGCCAAGAGAGGTTGGCCTTGGCCAGCCGGACCGCTTGATCCCGACGGCCATTGACATAATGCGGCATACCGCAACAGACCGGCGCCGCGGGGATGACTGTCTCGATCCCCATTGCCAGGAGAAGCTGCACGGTCGCAAGACCGACCCGCGGCAGGACAAGGTTCACGAGACAGCCGGGGAAAAAGACCGCCGCTCCCTGCCGAGCTAAGGGAGAGATCGTTATCTTCCCTTTGGAAACGAACACCTTTACGGGATTTCCGTCTCGGGTCGGGCGTTTGGCCAACTCACCAAGGATCAGGCTGTTGATCAGCGAGCGGCGCGGGGGTCTGGGGAAGACCTGCCCAGGAGGTAACCTCAGGCGCCACTGCTCTCTTCCGTTATTGACCGGGGCGAAACCGAGCCGCCAGAACCGACCGGCGATCCAGGCCGCCGCGGTCAACAACCGAGGGCGCCGCAGAAGGGAAAGGGCCACCCTTCTCCGGGCACCAAGGCCGTAACGCTCAGCCACCAACTCTCTGGCGGCAGAGATGATGGCGTCAGTGCGAACGCCTGATGGGCAGGCGGCCCGGCATGACTTGCAGACCAGGCAGCTTTCGACCACGTCGCGGATTGGCCGGCTCAACCGGATCTTGCCATCCAACGCGGCTTCGATCAGGATGAATTTGCCTCGGGCGACGCTGAATTCCTTGCCTTCTTCCCGGTAAATCGGACAAACCGCCTGGCAGAAGCCACAGCGCCCGCACTTGGACAAGTCATTGAGGAGCCGCGCGCGCGTGGTGTCGTTCACCCTCGGTTCACCAGGCTTTCAGGCGGGATGACCTTCCCGGGATTGAGAATCCCTCGTGGGTCCAGCGCCTGCTTAACCCGGCGGAGGAGACCGAGGCCAACCTCGCCGAATTGGGCTTTCATGAAGCCCCGCTTGGCGAGGCCGATGCCGTGTTCTCCAGTTAAGGTACCCCCGAGCTCCAGCGCCGCCGAGAAAATCTCGCCGACAGCCGCCTCGGCCCGTCTCATCTCGTCTTGATTCCGCCGGTTGGTCAGGATTGTCGGATGGAGATTGCCGTCCCCGGCGTGTCCGAAGGTCCCGATGGGTAGGTCGCGGCGACGGGAGATTTCCTCCACCGCCCGGACCATCTCGGGGACCCGGCTCCGTGGGACGGTGGCGTCCTCGAGCATGATCGTCGGGCGGATCCGGGCCAGCGCCGATACGGCCGCCCGGCGGGCCGTCCAAATCTGGTCCCGTTCGGCATCGTCTCGGGCGATCCTTATTTCCTCCGCCCCTTCAGCCTTGAAGGCCGCTTTGACGCGCTCCGCCTCGCGGGCGACAGCCTCAGCCATCCCATCCACCTCAGCCAGCAGGATCGCCGCCGCCGTCACCGGCAATCCGCAGTGGGAGTATTCCTCCACCGCGCGCATGGTCAATGAATCAAGGAGTTCAAGGGTCGCTGGCACAACTCTGTCGGCAATGACCCGGGCGACGGCGCGAGCCGCCGCCTCCACCGTCGGGAAAACTCCGAGCAATGCCCGGCGAGCTTCGGGGGCGGGGATGAGCCGCACCGTGACCTCGGTGATCACTCCAAGCGTTCCTTCCGAACCGACCATCAACCGAAGGAGGTCATAACCGGAGACATTCTTCACCGTCTTCCCACCGAGGCGGACAACCTCTCCGCCTGCGCCGACCACTTCCATCCCCATTATGTAGTCCCGGGTCACGCCGTATTTCAACCCGCGAAGTCCGCCGGCCCCCTCGGCCACATTTCCGCCGATGGTCGAAACAGCCATGCTCCCGGGATCGGGCGGATACCAGAGCCCTCGGGCCTCCGCCGCCCGATGCAATTCGGCGGTCACCAATCCGGGCTCGACGGTGGCCGTGAGGTTAGCCTCATCGATCTCCAGGAGCCGTTTCAACCCATTCATGGCCAGGACCACATCGCCCGGCCCGGTCGCGACGCCGCCGCTCAGGTTCGTCCCGGCCCCCCTCGGGACCACTCCGATCCCCTCCTGATTACAGAAGGCCAGGACGGCGGCGACCTCCTCCCGCCTTGCCGGTCGGACCACCGCCAAGGGGGTCTGCCCGCCCATTCCCGGCGTGGCGTCCTCGGCATATGGCAGGGCCAGTTCGCCTTCAAAGACCTCGCCCGTCTCCACCAACCGTTTCAACGCGGCAACCGGATTTTTCCCGCCCATCGACCCCAGCCTCCTTCGCCATTTGGATGGATTCTCCATTGGATCCATCTTCCCTTGCCCGATTCCCACGATCTCGGCCAACCCTTACTTTGAATAAAACGGAAGGGGCCTTTTCGACCCCCTCCGCGCTCACGGGTGCTCTGGACAGTCACCGCCGGTCGTCATCGGTCAGGTGCTTTTCGGCAAAACCAACCATCCGCTTGACCATTTGCCCG
>Ga0334722_10005096_pt1 | contig 13397 bp, 8 predicted proteins | sample C3_bottom_MG_FD_207210 | JGI IMG/M metagenome (GOLD analysis project Ga0334722, IMG submission 207210) | Sediment microbial communities from Yellowstone Lake, YNP, Wyoming, USA - C3_bottom | ecosystem: Environmental > Aquatic > Freshwater > Lake > Sediment | place: USA: Wyoming | collected...
GGGCAACATCGCGCAGCGCTGGCGAATGGCCCTGACTTCGTCTCGCAGGCTCGGCTTCCCTCTGCGGGTGCGAGCGCGCTCCCGGCGGAGTCGCTCCTTGAGGGCGTTGAGAATCGCCGTCGTCAGGCTCTCGCCCGTGCGGGATGCCAACTCGCGGGCCAGGCGGTCCACCTCAGGGTGTTTGAGGCTCAGTGCCATATAGAATATATATAGATATCTATAAGATATAGCAAGTGTGATTGTCCTGATGCCGCTCTCAGAAATCGCGCGGGGAAGAGATTCCTGAGAACCCGCTTGGGCCGCGCCGCGATCGTGGCGCCGATTCCCGATCCCAGGCGCGCAGGTGTAAACACTCCCGACTCATTTGCCGTAGATTCATATATCGGGGTGTTTCTTCCCTTCGTGCGTGTGAAAACCACTCCCGGAGTGGTTTTCTGCCCCGAGAATTCCCAGGAAAGCCACGCCCGGAGTGGTTTTCATCGACGACGCCTTCCCACGTGTGGAGTCCGGAACAGATGAGGATTGTCTGGACACAGCCCGCGCTGGCTGTGGTCTACCTTGCGACTTGCGTTGTTGCCGCGCCGCCAGCGGCGGCGTGGGCCAATGCTGTGCAGGAGCCTTCTCCTGCGATCGTCACGCAGACGCCTTCGGTGGTTTCCACCGCGCCTCGCTCGCTTCTCGCCGACGTGACGTTCGATGTGCCGGATGCCGCGCAATCGGAGGCGAAGGGGCCATCCGTGCTCCAACCTCGTCGCCGCCACGTCGGTCGAGGGATGCTCGAGATGGGAGCGTTCCTGACCTACTCGGCCACGAACTACTGGCGCAAGTACGCGTCCTTCATCGAGGATTGGCAGTTCAAACTGAACTGGCGAGACCAGCGGCGGAAGTTCTTCACATCCGAAGGCCTCCGGCTCGACTCCAACAACTTCCGTCTCAATTGGACACACGGGGCGGCCGGCGCCCTGTACTACTCGTTCGGTCGAACCAACGGTGTCGGGACGCTGGGCTCATTCCTCTTTTCGGCAAGCGGATCACTGCTCTGGGAATACGGCGCTGAGTGGCGCGAGATCTCCTCCATCAACGATCACATCTACACGGCGATTGGCGGCGTGGCCATCGGCGAGTCGCTGTTCCAGATAGGCAATTACTTCCGCAATCGTTCCGGCGCTTCGAACCGCCTCGCCATGGTTGCGACAAACCCTCTCGTCGCCCTCAACGACTTGCTCGATGGCAAGAACCGACCTCCTCGGGCACCAATCGACACCTGGCACGACTTCCGACTCTCGGCCGGAGTCGTGCGCGGGGCGGTACTGCCGGACAGGGCAACCCTGAGTCAGGGCGTTCTGGTTCTCGATTTGCAATTGGTCACACTGCCCGAATACGGCAAGAACGGCATCGGCAGCGGACGCGCACGCAGCACCATGGACAGCGCCTTTCATCTCGACGCACGAGCGATCGGCGGACAGATCGAGGAGTTCCACATCAGCACGCGCGCCACGCTCTTCGGCCGGTGGTGGAAGAACGTCCAGCGGGATGCGCACGGTCTGCCGCACGGGCACGATCTGTGGGTTGGGGCGCAGGTCGCCTGGGACGTGCTCCAGAAGAGGCCGATTGTCTCGTACGACGGCCACGACCTGGGGATGAAGGACCAGTGGTTCGTTCGCGAACGGCCGACGCAGTACACCGACAAGGTGTCGTCGGTCCATTTTCCAGGTCCAACGGTGAGCCTGACGACGTATACCGGGAGGCTCCGGACAAGGCTCGATCTGGGAGCCGCGCTGAACTTCAGCACGGTCAATTCGCTGCCCTTCAATTTGTACTCGGCGACCCATGACACGTGGGGCGTCAAGACGACGCTGCAGAACTGGGGCTACTACTACGCGCTCGGCACGACGCTCACGGGGCGAGCGGAGGCCGAGATGGGCGTGTGGCGAGCGACGGCCGGCGTCGACTACCGGCGGTTCGGGTCGATCCAGGGCCTGGATCGCTTCCAGGATCACGTCACCGACGACTCTCGGCTTCGCGACTCCCGCTTCGAATCATCGGCGAGCCTCACGGTCCGGATTCCGCGATCGACGGTGTTCTCGTGCGTGAGAGTCGAGCACGTCGACAGGCGCGGCTGGTTTCATGCGACAGCTGCGCACGCGCACGAGACGCGTGTCTCCTACGAGATTGGGGTCAGGTTCTAACGTGCCTTCTTCACTTCGCTCCATTGTGGCCGCGGTTATGGTGGCGGTCTGCCACGTGCCCGTCGCGATCGCCCAACTTCCCGGCGCGTTCTACGTGACGGTCCAGGAAGCGTTCTGATGTCGCTTCGTGGTCTAATCGCTAGGTCAAGACAATCGATGGCATGACGAGCACACTTCTTCTCCTGATCGTCGCGACCGGATGGGGCCTGACCCTTGGGCTGGGGTACTTTCTCACGCCGCGGCCCGTCTTCTCGTCACGCCCCATTGGCGCCTATGCCATTCATCTCGGTCTCTGGCTCTTGGCGGTTGGAGTGCCCCTGATCGTGCTCCAGCGGCCGTTGCTGATCCTCGTGCTGGCGCTGGGATTGCTGGTGCTGATGGTGACGGTCAGCAACATCAAACACGATCGGCTCAAGGAGCCGCTCGTGTTTACCGATCTCGAATTCGTGACCTACGCCATGCGGCATCCACGGCTGTATGTGCCGTTTTTCGGCGTCGCGCGATTCCTGCTCTACGGCGGCGTCCTGTTCGCCGCGGCCTTCGGCCTCTGGCGCGTGGAGGAGAGCTGGACCAGTTCCCTGCCCGACGCCGGTCTCGCGCTGCTTGCCGCCGGGACCGCGATTTCCGGGGCGCTGTTGCTTTGGATGGGCGACCGGGCGACTGGCGAGCCGACGCTGGATCCCGTGGTCGATCTGCGCCGCCACGGGATGATTGCCACCCTGTGGCTGTACGCCCGGGCCGAACGACGCCAGCGCACCGGTCCAGTCATCACGCCGTTTACGTCTGCCAGCCTGGCGCCGGCCGCTCGCCCGGACATCGTCGCGATTCAGAGCGAGTCGTTCTTTGATGCGCGTCGGCTGTACGCGGGCGTTCGCCCGGACCTGCTCGAAAACTTCGACGCGCTCCGCCGCACAGCCCGCGCCGAGGGACGATTGCTGGTGCCCGCGTGGGGCGCCAACACGCTGCGCACGGAATTCTCGTTTCTTTCGGGTCTGGCCAATGAGACGCTCGGCATTGATCGCTTCAACCCCTATCGGAGGCTGGCGCGCCAACCGCTGATGACCCTGGTTGGCCACCTGCACCGCCTGGGGTATCGCACGGTCTGCGTGCATCCCTATCTGTCGTCGTTCTACGAGAGAAACGTCCTGTTTCCTCAACTCGGATTCGACGAATTCGTGGACGTGGAATCGTTCTCCGAGGCCGACAGGTTCGGACCGTACGTCAGCGACGCCGCCGTAGCCGCGACCATCATGCGACTGGTCGGCGACAGCGACAGGCCCATCTTTGTCTTCGCCATCACCATGGAAAACCACGGCCCGCTTCACCTGGAAACGGTGGGGCCGGACGAGGCGTCCGACTACATGACCGATCCGTCCCCGTCGTCGTCGGTTCACGATCTCACGGTGTATCTGCGCCACCTGAAGAATGCCGACCGGATGCTGGCCACGCTGAAGGACTGGATGGAAGGCCGATCGCGTCCCGTTCACCTGTGCTGGTACGGGGACCACGTGCCGATCATGCCGAATGTGTACGAAGCGATGACGCAAACGAGCGGCGATACCGACTATCTCGTCTGGAGCAATCGACAGACCAGCGGCGGGAGCCACGGAGCGGTTGCGATTGACGCACTCGGGCCCCTGCTGCTCGAGGTGGCCGGGCTCATGGACGCGCCGGCTGCTGCCGCGATCGCGCGGTAAACAGAATCATCGCCACGCCGACAAGCACCAGGCGCCGGATTCTCCTGATAATCGACAAGCTCAAACCCACCGCCGGCGGATAGCCGAGGCTTTGCACGACGAGGATGTGGACGCTCTCCATCACGCCCCATTGTCCGGGCAGCAGGAAGAAGACGGTGTTGCCGACGGTGACGATCGTGCTGATGAACAATGCCTGCACCAGGCTGACCGGCGCACCAAGCACCGCCAGGACGACCATGAATTCCACCGCGCCGAGCAGTCTCGAGCCCAGATGGAGCAGCAGGGGCGGAAGCGCCCTGGTCATGCGTCCCGAGTAGAGCAGCCGGAAGTTCTCGTCCATCGCGTGGAGCTGGCTGTCCCTGCTCTTGATCCACTCAATGGCCTTCGGAAACGGAGCGCCCAGCTTCAGCAGGCTGCTGGTTACGCCTCGCCGCTGCATGCCCACCAGCACGACGATACCGGCGGCGGTTACCGCGACGGAGACGAAGGAGGGAATGATCAGTGCCTGCGGGAGCCGCAGAAAGAGCAGGCCCAGCCCGAGACCGCTCATCAGGAACACCACCGATGCCGCAAACTCGACGGTCTTGTCGAAGAGCACCGCCGGTACGCCATCGCGCAGCGGTACACGTCCCCTGATCAGGAACGCCCGCATCGCGTCGCCCCCCATGCTGGCTGAAGGGAGAATCAGATTGAACGCGTCGCTGATCATCTTGACGCGGAACAGCTCCAGCAGCGGGACGCGTTCGAAGAAGGTGTCCTGGATCTTCCACCAGGCGCACGCCTGCAGAAACAACCACGAGACGCCCAACGCGCAGATCAGGGCGAGCCACCAGCCGAAGTGCGCGAGGTTGTCGCGGACGGCCGCCAGGCCAATCCGATGCAGCAGGTACAGCAGGAAGATGAGACCGATGGCCGTCAGCGCGGTTTGAATCGACTTCCGCGCGACCTGCGCAGTCACGGCGCGGCCAGCACGACCGCCTTCTGAAGGGCGTTGACGTCGTCGACGTCGATCCAGAATCCGCCGAGAATGTTCATGACCCGGGCGGTTCGGCGCGCCGCCAGGACGCGCACCCCGCCCGAGAGACGGAAGTCGCCCCGTTGCTGGCTCTCGCGGAGCGCATCGAACAGCGCCGTCGTGCACAGGAAGATCCCGGTATCGAACGCATCGTAGACGGGGATTCGCTTGCCGATGTCCGCAATACGGCCGTTCTCCACGCGCACTCTCGTGACGTCATCGAGATCGACCGTCGGGTTGTCTCCGATGCGATAGTCGACAGCCAGGACCAGATCCGCGGTCTCGAGCGGCTGAGCCATCAGTCGGGTGAGAATCTCGGCGTCGAAGATGTGATCGGACATGAGCAGCACGAATGGATCGCCGGCTGCGTGTCGAGCCGCGTACACCGACAGCCCGTTTTCCTTGTCCCACTCGTCGTTGGGCACGAACGAGATCGTGAAACCCTTGCCGCGGCTGAAGGCACTGAGGTGACATTCGACCTGGTTCCGGGCATACCCGGTGACCACGATGAACTCTCTGATGCCGGCCTTGTGGGCGGCGAGAATCACCCATTCAATGAGAGGGCGACCATTTACCGGACACAGCGGCTTGCTGACGGGAAGACTATCGAGACGACTTCCTCTCCCTGCGGCGAGAATAACTGCCTTCACTGGACCCTTTCCTTCGCTTGCACCTACATCCCAATCTTGACACTAAACCCGGCCACGAGCGGCAACGCCTTTGTTTTGACGTGCAGCACGCCCCGGCGGTCGGTCGCGTCGAAATACCAGCCTTCGGACGCCGCCGCGAAATCACTCCGGGCCTTTTCCCGGGCGGCCCGATCCGCTTGACCGGTGATCTCGAAGGCAGGCAGCGCCCGATCTCCCAGTTTCACACTGGCTGGCTTGGAGGCGACGTGAACATCCACGACGTACGATCGGCTGGCTGGCATGTCTTTGTACTTGCCCCTGGCCGCTCCGACCGTAATCGTGATCTGTGCCCCGGGCGCGTCGAGCGTCTTCGGCGCGTCCACCTCGACGAGCGTCTTCGCGAAGGCGCTGCCGCGATATTCCTGGGTCACGCCGTCATCTTCGTAGAGGCTGAAGCTCGTTCTGCCTGACGGGTAGAGATCCAGCGTCACTGGATCCTTCGGCTTGTCGCGATCGTGCAGCATCTCCGGATACATCGGGACGATGGCGCCGGCTTTGACGAACAGCGGCAGCTTGTCGAGCGGTGCCGCGTACCCGTTCAGCACCATCGGCCCGTTGAATTCCTGGCCGTCCCAGTAGTCGATCCAGCGGCCGGCCGGCAGGTAGATGTCGTTCCGAATCGGCGAATCTTCGTAGACCGGCGCCACCAGGAACCACTCGCCGCTCATGAACTGGTACTGCGTTCGCTTCGACCAGGTGACCGGATCGTTCGGGAACTCGAGCACCATGGCCCGAACCGCCGGCACACCGGTATCGAACGCCTCGCGGGAGTAGGTGTACATGTACGGCGTGAGCCGCATCTTGAGCTTCATGTACTTGCGGTTGTAGGTCGTGTAGGGCTCGCCGAAGATCCACGGCTGCTTCATCAGGTTGGTCTGCTTCGACCAGCCGCTGATGATCATCCATACCGGGGTAAACACCTTCCACTGCAGGTCGCGCACCTGCGTCTGGGCGCCCCCGCCAAAGATGCCGTCCACATCACCGGTGGCGGCGTTGAAGCCGGACAATCCGGCGCCGATGATCGTTGGGATGTGAAAGCGGATGTACTCCCAGTTGCCGGCCTGGTCGCCCGACCAGATCGTCGAGTAGCGCTGGCCACCGGCCCAGGCGCAGGTGGTCCAGACGAACCCGCGCGACGCGCTGTTCTTCTCGATGCCTTCGTAGGCGTCGCGCATGCCGTTGAACGCAAACTGGTAACCCCTGCCGACCCACGCCACGTCGAGCTTCATGACGCGCGAGCCGCTCACGCTGACTTCGTTTGCGATGCGTTCGAGGCCCTTCTCCGTCCAGAGGCCCGTATAGAAGCCGCGCTTGTGCAGTTCCTGTATGGTCGTGTCCAGCTCGGTGTAGCCGCACCCATACCCGTCGTTGGGCAGGATCCAGCCGCCGGGCATATCGTTGGCCCGGTACTTGTCTGCGACCTTCGCAATGACGTCCGGCGTCTTCCCCGTCTTGTTGTAGCAGTCGGCGTCGCCGAACTCGAGGCCCCAGCGCGGTGGAAAGAACGGCCGGCCCGTGACCAGCGTGTACCCGTCGAGAATCTTCTTGAGCGACGGTCCGTAGAAGAAATACGCGTCGAATCTGGGTTCCTCGTGCGAGAGCGTCGTCGGCGATACGAACGCATAACTGCCAGGCGACATCGTGTTACGGAACGCGCCGTATCCGGCCGTGCTCATGTAGAACGGCGCCGGATTCGGTGTCGTGCCGTCGCCCCAGCCACGCGTGTTGAGGCGGATGTTGACGGTGGTGTCGCGGTGCGAGAAGTAGCCGTTCTGCATCCCACCGCCGTAGAAGTGCTCCGCCTCGCCGCGACGCAAGGTCTGGACCGTCGATGGGCCGTACGTAATCGGCCGGGTTTCCTGCCAGATGACAACCGTGTTGTCTTTGTCGAACAGTGCAAACCGCAGCGGCTTCTTGTACGCGCGCAGCACGCACTCCTTGCTCTCGAGCCGGTAGTACTCCCCCGCATCTCGCCAGGCGATGGCGATGGCCGGGCCCTTGAACACGACAATCTGCGCGTCGTCCGGGAGCGGCTGTGCTTCGGTGAACACACCGTGCGGCCCGACCTGGATGCGGAAGATGTCGTCGCGATAGAACGCCACGCGAACCTGATCGGCATCACCAACGGCTTTGGGCCCTTCCGCGGTCTGTACCGGAGGATTGGCCATAACCAGGGTGAACACGTTGCCCTTCATGTCCCCGGTGGCCACGTCGCCAAGCGTGACGCTCGGCCCGCGGGGAGCCGCGGTCCCCTGTCCTCGCCCTCCCTGCCCCGCCGCCGGGGCCGCAACGGGCGCCTGCCCCGCCGAAGGCGGGCCGCCCTGATCCGTCGGCGCGTCCGCCTGGACCAGACAGAGTTGGAGACCAATCAGGACCGTCGCCAGCGCGGTATACCGCTTGCCATTCATGGGAATGAGAACTCCTTCTGCTGTCTCTATCGTCGCGAGTCGTGTCGTCGGCGGACCTGTTTTGGCGGGCTCCCGCTGCGAGGAGGTAACGCGCCGTCCTCTATCATCCTTACGCCAGCGCACGACCGCCGTTTACCCCAGGTGCAAAACCACTCCCGGAGTGGTTTTGCACAAGCAGGCCAGTGTTCGAAACCACTCCGGGAGTGGTTTTGTCGCTACCGCATCCGCACCGGCGGTGCCGGTTTCGATCGGTCCTCGTAGGGCCGAAGGACCCACTCGAAGAACACCCACGTGCGGTTCCACGAATCGATCTGCTCAGCCGAGTCGACCCGCTCGAGCGTCTGCGCATCAACGCGTCGGCTGAAGGCGTGTCCAACACTTGGTCCCCACGGCGCGGGATCGACGTAGACCTTCGTTTCGGCGAGATCAGGTTTACGCGATCGCAACGCGTCGACGATCTGCTGGTCTTCGACGAAGTTCACATCCTCGTCGTTGGTCGCGACGTGGACCAGCAGCGGCACATGCAATTTGTCCACGTGATAGAGCGGCGACCGCTCGATATAGGTCTTCTGTTGTTCGAAGGGCAGCCCGCCAATCCGCTTCTGCGTCGCAAAGTCCCACTGATAACCCGGTCCTTTGTACGACAGACGGAAGACAAGGTTGGTGACAGGCACAATGGCGGCTCCGACGGCAAACGGCGTCTTGTCGCGGAACACCGAAAACAGCGTGATATAGCCGCCGTGGCTCCATCCCATGATGCCCAGACGCGCCGGGTCGACGTGTGGAAGCGTCTTCAAGTAATCGGCCGCCGACACCACGTCGTCGACTTCGTAGCCGCCGTAGTCGATCGCCTGGTGATACTTCTCGCCATATCCCGTGCTCCCGCGGTAGTCAGGCGCAACCACGACGTACCCGCGCGCCACGGCTTCCTTGACGAACGGGAACATGTTGATGCCCCAGTTGCCGTGCACGCCACCGTGGACCCAGACCATAGCGGCATGGCCCTTTGCGCCCCGCTTCTGCAGCGGCTGGAAAAGGTAGGCGGGAATGTCCATGTCGCCCACGCTGCTTCGATAGCTGACCTTCTGAAAATCGATGATGCCCTTGCACAACTCCGGGTAGCGGGCTTCATCCTTGACCCGCGCATCGATATTGGCCTGGTAGTTGGTGCTCAGGGACTGGTGGTCGGGATCCTTCGACACATAGAGTGCCCGCGCCCGAGCAGGGTCCATCGGGACGTTCGCCCGGGGATTTTGCCTTGGAGGTTGCGCGCCCGCGGGTTGCGCGCCTGCAGGCTGGGCAGCCGGGGGCTTCTGTTGGGTAGCCGGTGGCTTCTGGGCTGCCGGGGGCGTCTGGGTAGTTGTGGGCTTCTGGGCTGGCGGCGGGGTCTGTTGCGGGCTCGCGCCGAGCAAGGCCATGGTGCAGACGGTGGCTGTAGCAACACAAAGAGAACGGAATGCTCTACCTGCGGTCATCTTGCCCTCCAGTAACATTGCGGTATCTTTGGGGAGCCACAGCCCGGTGGTCTGATCGCGTCCGCGCGGAATCCCAGGCCGGCTGGAGTCTGCATGATATGCGGGTCGCGGTCAGGCCGCAATTGCCCCTTCAGGTCATCGGATGGACCAGACGAGGCGTCTGGTGATAACTTTCAGACAACGACGTCGAGGCGGTTCACGTGCGAGAATGCGCGCCACACGTTCGGAAGACCATGAGCCCTATTCGGCCTCGATGCGTCGTTGCAACTCTCGCGATCCTGGCGGCGGCCGTCATTGCGGTCCCGGCCGGCACTTCCCTGTGGCCGTCGAGCGTGGTGGCCGCGCAGCAATCCCAGACGGCACCGCCACAACAGCCCCCGGCCACCCCTCAGCAACCCCCGGCCACACCACAGCAGCAACCGCCGGTGTTCAAGACCGGCGTCAAACTCGTTCGCGTAGACGCGACGGTGCTCGGCAGGGGCGACCTGCCAGTGGCAGGCCTGAGGATCGGCGATTTCGACGTCGCGGAAGACGGCGTGCCGCAGAAGGTCGAACAGTTGCGATTCGTGCGGCTCGACGGCAATCGGCCGCTGGGCGACGAAGAGTCGCTGACGATTCGATCGCCAGAGCACGCCGAAGCCGAAGCCGCGCGCGAAGACGTGCGCGTGTTCGTGATCTTCCTCGACGACTACCACGTCGACAAGCACCCGGCAATTACCATCCCCATCCGTCGCGCGCTGAAGGACTTCATCGGACGACTCTGGCCCACCGATCTTGTTGCGATCATGGATCCACTGACACCGCTCGACGCGCTTCGATTCACGCGGGTCAAGCAAGACCTGCTGGATGTGGTGGCCAAGTTCGAAGGCCGTCAGGGCGAGTACTTTCCCGTGCGCAGCCTGCTCGAGGAGGCCCAGCTTCGATCGGAGAACCCTCGCAGAATGCGCGCCCAGGTGACGTTTTCGGCGCTGACCGGCTTGTGCGTGAAGCTCGGTGGATTGCGCGAAGGGCGCAAGACGGTGCTGTTCGTGAGCCAGGGACCGCCGACCAATTTCGGTTTTGCCCAGGGGAATCTCCGCGACGACATGCAGGAGGTGATCGACGCGGCCGTCCGCGGCAACGTCACCATCGATCCCGTTGATCCCGAGAGTCTGGGCATGGCGATCCGCGAAGACGCCCGCTCGTCGCTCTTCCAGCTTGCGGCCGAAACCGGGGGACGAGCCGTGGTCAACACCAACGCGATGGAAATCGGCATGGCGCAGGTGCTCACCGAAACGGCTGCCTACTACGTGCTCGGATACACGCCGACAAGGTCCACCGACGACGGTAAGTACCACAAGATCAGCGTCAAGGTGCGCCAATCCGGCACCCGCGTGGTGGCGCGCCAGGGCTATTGGGCGCCCAGCACCAAGGAGATGGAAGCGGCCGCGATCGCCGCGGCCAAGACGCTGCCACCTGGCGTCGCGAGTGCGCAGGTGGCGCTCCAGACAGGGGAGCCCGGCCGTCGCCCGGTCGAAATCTGGATCGGACTCTCGCGGGGTGCCGATGGCAGGCCCAGAGCGGCAGTAACGTGGGACTTGCCGCAGATTGCGCGTCCGCTCCCCATCACGAAGCTGGACGTGGAGATCGCGCCGGCCAAGGCCGGATCGCCGGTTGAGCCAGCTCGCACGGTGACCGCCTTAGCCGGAGAAAAGACCGAGCGCCCCGTGGAAATATTCGCGCTCAATCCTGGAGAGTACGAATTCCGCTACACCGCGCGTACGGCCGACAACAGCGTGGCGGACCGGTGGGCCCAAGCGGTCGCTGTGCCGGATTTTGCCGGGCTCGCTGTGTCGTTGGCGACACCGAAGTTCTACCGATCACGATCACTCCAGGAATTCCGCGTGCTTCGCGCCGCCCGAGATCCCGTGCCCTCGGTGGTGCGGCAGTTTGGTCGCACCGAGCGCGTGTTAGTTGATGCGGAATGCTACACGGCCGCACCCGGCGACGCGCCGAAGTTGGACGCGCACGTGATGACCAAGGACGGGCGCGAACTGACAGCGCTTCCCGTCCCCGATCTGGTCAACGGACGAGCGCGGTTCGAACTGCCGGTCGGGAGCCTCGGCCAGGGCACGTACCTGCTGAGGATCCGCGCCAAGCTAGGAACGACGGAGACGGAGTTGCTGACAGCATTCAAAGTTGTGCCGTAGAGGCGCCCGCCGTAGCCGTCGGGATTCGGGATTGGGGATTCGGGATTCGTGAGCAAGCACAAGAATGCAGGCCGGGTCTTTCCGCCTACGCGCGAAGCGCTACGGCGAGACCTCGACGAAGCTCAAAGAGCGAAGTCGGGCAGACCCGGCACTCAGCGACAAACATACGAAACCGCTGTCCTGGTGGCGTCAGACTGGGCGCCGATCCGCGCGTTCGATTCCCTGGTTCGCGATAATCCCGAAGCCGCGTACGGTGACCTGCTCCCCGCACTCCGCGCTGCCGACCTCCGCATCGTCAACTGCGAATGCGCCCTCACCACAGCCGCGGAACCTGTGTGGAAGAGCGGCGCGGTATTCAAGGGCGCCCCGGTGCACGCCGGGGGCTTGACGACCGTGCCTTTCGATGTCGCGTGTCTCGGCAATAACCACGTGCTCGACTACGGCGTGCGGGGGATGCGCGAGACACTGCGAGTGCTCACGCGTGCGGGCATTCAGACCGTCGGCGCCGGACTGACCGAGGATCAGGCGTATGCGCCGCTCACCGTTCGGCGCAACAACCTGACCATCCACCTCGTCAATGTGAGCGAGGGCGAGGATCTCACCGCGTCGCGTGGTGGACCAGGGGTCTTCGGCTGGGACATTCCGCGAGCGGTCGCCACCATCCGCCGCTGCAAGAAGGCGGGGGGCGTCGTCATCGTGATCGCGCACTGCGGCCTGGAATACGTGCCATACCCGCCGCCGTACGTCGTCGCGGCCTTTCGCGCGATGGCCGACGCGGGCGCCGACGCCGTCATTGGCCATCATCCGCATGTGCCTCAGGGCATCGAGTATCGCGACGGCCGACCCATCATCTACAGTCTCGGCAACTTCCTGTTCTACCAGCACACCGATCTTTGGCATCGGAAGACCGGGTTCTGTGTGTCACTGGCGTTCGACGGGAATCGCTTTGCCCGCGTCGACTTGCATCCGTACCGCATCACCGACGCCGGTCTGCGCCGACTGGATGCGTTGCAGGACGCGGCGTTTCGAAAGACGATGGCGGTGTTATCAAAGCCGTTTCGAACGGCGTCCGGGCCGGATCGGGCCTGGCAGGCCTATCTCGCGCATTATGGGCCGAGTGGGTTTGACACCGAGGTGTCGGGCATCCTCGAGCGGATGAAGACCGAGCCGCAGAAAGCCGCGGCCATGTTCCGCAATCGCCTGACGACGATGCAGCACGTCGAGTTGTGGAAGGATCACCTCACCGCAACGATGGCAGGTGGGACGAGCCCCCATCCGCGCGGTCCCGTAGGGGCACGGCATGCCGTGCCCGGACAGAGCGAGGCGTCGCGGATGGTGGAGGAATACTTCACGCGGACGGTAGACGGCAACTGGACACCGAGCAGTCCCGTAGGGGCACGGCATGCCGTGCCCTAGAGTCCGTACCGTCCGAGCGCCGACTCCACTACGGTCTTCACCAGGCGCTGGTAGTCTTCCGTTTCGCCGCCCGGCGAATGGTGATGCAGCGTGTAGAGCTGAGGGCCCCAGCTCTTGTGCGGTTTCAGTCCCGGGATCCCGTTCACTTCCATGATGCGAAGAGCGCCCGCTGCGTCGGTCTTGATATCGATGCGCACGTGATCGAGGCAGTTCATCGCGTTGGCGGCCTGGATGGCAAGGTCCGCGGCTTCGTCGGATCGGGGCCCGGGCGGATGGATGTGCGTGAGCCCGACGCCCCGCAGATCGGCTCGCAACACCT
>Ga0334722_10005097_pt1 | contig 13397 bp, 9 predicted proteins | sample C3_bottom_MG_FD_207210 | JGI IMG/M metagenome (GOLD analysis project Ga0334722, IMG submission 207210) | Sediment microbial communities from Yellowstone Lake, YNP, Wyoming, USA - C3_bottom | ecosystem: Environmental > Aquatic > Freshwater > Lake > Sediment | place: USA: Wyoming | collected...
AATGGCACCGGGATCATCAGCACCGTCGCGGGAACGGGTGCGGTTACCTCCAATGGGGATGGGGGACTGGCAACATCAGCGGCGCTTTGGTATCCGAATGGGATCGCAGTCGATGCCTCCGGCACCCTCTATATTTCCGAGTACAACGGGAACCGGGTACGCAAGGTGGAGGCGACGGGGGGAACAATTTCGACAATTGCCGGTTTATCAACCACCGTCATTTCCATATCAACCACCGGATACGGGGGCGACGGCGGGATCGGGACCAATGCCTTCCTGAACCGGCCCGCCGGCCTGGCAGTGGATTCCACGGGGAACTTGTATGTAGCTGATTATGCGAACCATCGGATCAGGAAGGTCAATTCTTTTGGAATAATCTCCACATTTGCCGGGACGGGAGTGGATGGATTCAGCGGGGATGGCTTGTTGGCCACAACGGCGCAAATCAATAATCCGGACGGTTTGGCCCTCGATGCAGCCAAGAACCTGTATATTGCCGACCGGAATAATAACCGGGTCAGGAAGATCGATGCTTCCACCCTGAGGATGACGACGATTGCCGGCGGCGGGATCGGGGGATATTCCGGTGATGGCGGCGCCGCGGTCTCGGCCGATCTAAGGAAGCCGCAGGGAGTTTATGCCGGTCCCGGGGGCGATGTTTACCTGTCCGATACCCGGGGATACCGGATTCGCAAGATAGCCGGGGCCACCGGGGTGATCAGCACGATTGCGGGCACCGGGGACACGGGTTTTGGCGGTGACGGGATTCCTGCGGTAAATTCCGCGGTTAGCGGTCCGGCCGGGCTGGCATTGGGACCCGACGGCAACCTGTACTTTGCCGACTCCGGTAATTACCGGCTCCGGATGATAAATGCGGCCGGGAATATTTCCACTGTCGCCGGCGACGGGACCCCGGGTTCCACGGGTGACGGCGGGGCGCCGACCTCCGCCAAGGTGCATCCCGACAAGATATGCATTGCCCCCAACGGGGACATATATATCGCCGATTCCACATATAACCGGGTAAGGTGGGTGAGCGGTGGAATAATAAATACGGTGGCGGGGACCGGGGCAACGACTTATAACGGGGACGGGATAGCCGCCAGCTCGGCCCAATTAAACAATCCGGCGGGGGTCCGGCTTGATAAGGCCGGCAACCTGTTCATTGTCGAGGGGAATGGAAACCGGGTCCGCCGGGTGGATGTCGTCTCCGGAAAAATCAGCACGGTGGCGGGGACGGGAACGGGGGGATACGGCGGAGACGGGGGTTTGGCCACGGCGGCCAGCCTGAATACACCTTCGGATGTCGAGGTGGATGTGGCGGGCAACCTGTATATTTCCGACAGCCAGAACTGCCGCATCAGGAAGGTGGATGCGGCAACCGGGATTATAACGACTGTGGCAGGGACGGGTTTCTTTGGTTTTAACGGGGATGGTTCGGCAACCTCATCACAATTGTTCGCCCCGGAGGGCCTTTCCCTGGATTCCAGCGGGAATTTATATATCGCGGACTATTCCAATTACCGGATCCGCCGGCTAACCAACGACCCTCCTGTCCTGGCCTGGACGGGTGAAAGCGGATATACGGCGGACGGGGTTTCTCCGGACAGCCTGGTTAAGGGGTCCGGTGTGTTTACTTTCCGGGTCAAATACAGCGATGCGGAGGGGACTGAACCGGCGAATGGCGGTCTGCTCCTGCACATCAAGCGGGGAGCGGCCGTGGTTGCGGGGAGCCCGTTTGCGATGGCCAAAATCTCCGGCGACATGGTGTCCGGCGCAATATATTCCGCGACTGTTTTGCTGGACACCGTAAGCAGCGCCTACAGTTACCGGTTTGAGGCGAAGGATTTGTACCTCGATGCCGTGGGGACGGCAACCCCGTGGACCGCGGGGCCGGGTGTGGATATTGTGGCGGTGGATACGGTGCCGGCTGTCGCTTCGGTATTCGACCGGGTCAAGGCGCGGATGTCGAAGGGGGAGGTGCTGGTGGCCCCCAACAAACTGGACCTGGGTGTCCTTCCCGCCAAAATCGTCTTTTATTTCCGCGGCGATTCAGCCGGAACGGTTGCCCTTAAATTATTCGATGCCACCGGGAAGGTAGTCAAGGAATTCAAGGTGGCCCTCGGGGCGGACGGCTTTGGTTCACAGGAGTTCGATGGTACCGGGATCCGCCCGGGCGTCTATTGGGCATATGCTTCCGGCGCTGGCGTGAAGGGGAAGAAGGGGTTCATTGTTAAACCGCGGAAATAATACCCTGCGGGCCTGCGCGCTGGCGGCCGTGTTTTTGACGGCCGGCGCTGTTTTGGCGGCTGCCCAGCCTGAAAACGGCGCTGCTTTCCTCGACCAATCCATAAGCGCCCGCCAGTCGGGGATGGGTTCCGCCAGTTTTGGCCGGAATGACCTGCTGAGGTCCTGGATGAATCCCTCCCTGTTGGTTGAGCGGGAGAGCCGCTATGAGGTTGCCGCCAGCGGGGTCTCGATGTTCGACAACACCCAGACGAATGTCGGGCTGGGTTTTGGCTGGCTGGCCTCACCCGCGATAGCCGCCGGCCTGCTGGTTTCCTACATGAACACCTCGATTGATGAAGTGAATGAAATCGGGGTCCCCACCAAGTCCGCGCTTTCCGCGCTTGGGTACAGCGCGGGATTGGCGGGGGCCTACCGGTGGCGCTTCCTTGCCGGGGGTGCAACGGCCAAGTTTGTTTCCAGCAGTATCGACGGGGTGGGAATAAGCGGCATGGCTTTTGATGCCGGGTTTTCCGGCCGGTGGCAGGCCCTGCTGTTTGGCGCTTCGCTGCGGAACCTGGGCCCCATGAGCCTGCCGGTCGAGTCCCGGCTTAGTGCCGGTGCCGAGCTCATGGGGATCCAGGCCATGGGTGAATGGACGCGAGCCGCCGGGCAGGAGGGGGGATTGGGAATTGGTTTGGAGTGGTGGCCGATCCGGAGGCTGGCCCTGCGGGCGGGTGTTTCCGGACTGGCTTCCTCCCAGATGCGGGTGACTTTCGGGATAACGGGCGCGTTAAAGGGCGGGGCCCTGGATTACGCCGCCGCAACCCATCCCCTGGGATTGAGCCATCAGGCGGCTGTTTCTGCCGGGTTTGGCGGCTCGCCGGAGGGCGGGGCGGAGGATTCAGGTTCCGGAGAATCCCCGGCGGCGCAGATGCGTACACCCCTGCCGGAGAAGCCGGTTGAGGAACGGGTAGCCCTGGCGGTCATGGACCTGGCCCCGCAGAATGTCCCGGCGGGCGATGCGGCGGTGGCTACGGACCTTCTTCGCAACGCCATCGTCAACACGAACGCCTTCAACCTGGTGGAGAAGGGGAGCATGGAGAAGATAATGGCCGAGCAGGCTTTTCAACAGTCCGGGTGCACTTCCCAGGAATGCGCCGTGAAGCTGGGCAAATTGTTGAATGTGAAGCGGATGCTCGTCGGAAGTTTCGCCAAGTTCCTGGGGAATTATGTCATGAGCGTGCGCATGGTGGATGTGGAGACCGGCATGGTGATTTCGGCTGACCAGGCCAAGGGAAGCGGGGAGGAGGCCATCCAGGGCGAGGTCCGGAAGATGGCGAAGCGGATCGCCGACAAGCGCTGATTTTCCCGCCCACAAAACGGTACGGTTAGTTTCCCTAAATCCCCGCCAGACGCCTCGCTTGCCTGATATTCAGGAGGTTTCCCTGCCCGCCAATTCCGGATACCACAAGCCCGCCCGCCGCATTACCAAGCCGCAAGGCTTTTGACAGGGGAAGGCCGCGGAGGATTCCGGCGAGGAACCCGGCATCGAAGGAGTCGCCGGCCCCGGTGGCATCGACGGCCTTGACGCGGAATGCGGGGACCCGGATTGGCGAAGATGATCCCCGCGCCAGCGCCAAGCATCCTTCCGCCCCCATTTTCAGCACGACGGCTTTGCGGACTCCGGCGGCGAGGGCGGCCCGGGATATCCGCAGGGGGTCCTTGAACCCGAATGTTCCCCGGGCTTCCTCGATGGAGGGCAGGTAATAATCGGCGAAAGGCAGGCACATCTTGACGAGATTCCACCGGCCGCGGGGGTCCCAGCAGGTGTCCAGCGAGGTAGCCAGGCCCAGCCGGAGGGCGCGCTGGAGCAGGCGGCGGGCTGGGGCTCCGTCCAGCTTGGGGAGGAGGAAGAAACCGGAAAGGTGGAGCGCCCGGTGCCGGCTCAGCAGGCGGTCAGGAAAATCCCCGTCGGACATGGCCCCGCTGGCCCCGATGACATGGAGAAAACTGCGCTCGCCATCGCGGGTGATCGCGACTACGGAGGCCGATGTCTGCACTCCGGTCCTGGCCCGGTGCAGGCCGCTGGTGTCCACCCCCTCCGACCGAAGTTTAGCTTCAAGGAAGTCGCCAAAGGCGTCCCGGCCCACCGCGGTTCCCACCCCGGTGCGGAGGCCCAGACGCGCTCCGGCGATGGCGCTGTTTATGGCGCAACCCCCCGCCGTTAGGCCGATCGAGTCTACGAGCGCCAGGTGCCCCCTCCTGGGGAGTGATTCCACCGGACGGGTGCCGGTGTCCGCCACCGCGTTGCCGATGCAAAGCAGGTCGAGTTTTTTCACTTTATTTTTGTCGTGCGGCGGATTTCCGGGTCCTGGAATATGTCGGTGGGGTCATTGCTGGGCGAGGAGAACTCCGACACGATGGCCCCCCGGGGTCCGGACTGGAACCAGTGCATGGTGTCGGGCGGTATGGTGAACTGGTCTCCGGGTTTGAGGATGATCTCCCTCCATACCGTGTAGAAATTTTCCCGTCCCCGGGGCGGCCGGGCGTGGGGCCTTTTCGCCGGCTTGCCGGGGATATAAAGGTAAACGATGCCCCACCGGCACCGGAAGGTCTCCTGCTTGCCGGGTCTGTTCCCGGTCCCGGGATGGCGGTGCTGGGGGCAGGTTTGGCCGGGGAAGAGGATGAGTTCCTTGGCGCAATAGCGCGAATTGTTCTCGTACACGATGATTTCCAGACCGGTCCGTTCCAGTTCGCCGAGTCCCAGGTCGACGACCTCAATGTTGGCGGATTCCGCGGGGGTTATGGTGATGCCGGCCATTTTAAGCATATTTCTGGCCCTCTGGCGCGCCCGGCTGGCTTGAGTTTTGGTTATCATGTCTTCCCCCTGAATATACGCCTCCCGGATTGGTGCGTGCACAGGAGGCAGATACCGGCAACTTGAATAATATATGCCGGTACGGGGCTGGCCGGATAAAACCAGGCAAATATCCGGGTCTGATGCCTTCCTGTTCCCCTTCAATTATCGGCTATGAATATCCCGAAAGGCTTTTCGATCCCCTTGAGTTTCGCCATTCCCAGGAAGCGGAATTTACACAGGATGTCGTCCGGTTGCTTGGCAACGGTGGAGAAAAACTTCCCGGATACCAGGATGCGGTTGGTGGCGCGTAACCCCGGGGGCGGGGTCAGGAAATCAGGGGCGGTAAGCCCCTCCAGTCGGAAGGCTATATTCACATCATTGCCGTGGCGGTCCTTTGACTGCTGGTCGATTATGAATGTCCTTCCACAGTGGAGCGCGATCCGGACCTCGATGGGGGGATTGGTGGAGGCGCTGTTCCGTTTTTGAAGCCGGTCAAGTATTTCCCTGGCGGCGCCCAGCGCCTCGAATGAGTCCTCAAAGGTGGCCAGAAACCCGTCCCCGGTCCCCTTCCTGAAGTTCATTTTGTAGCGTCCCAGAACCTGGTCGGTTATCGCCTCAAGGCGTTTTTTCATGTGCAGGGCCATGGCATCATCCGTGTGGGCCATTTGTGAGGATCCGCAGAGATCCAGGACCATTATGGCCTCCTTACAGGACCTGCCGGTGGCCTGAAGATCGACGATTTCACGCGAATCTGAAAGGCCGGGCAATTTGTCGGGGCCGGGATCCCATGGATAGTCGGCCTTCATTATGAAAACGATGACGCTGTTGCCTATCCGGATCGATCGGGGGACGGTGAAGGTGGAGTCCCCGGTAACCCGGACCCATTCCTTTCCCTGCTGAACAAAGGTCCCGTTCTTGCTTTTACTGTCCTTGACGGATATCTGATCCGGCCCGGCAATCAGCGTGGCATGGAATGATGAGACATAGTCATTGTCTATGGCCACATCGTTTTCAGGGTCGCGGCCCAGGCGTATGGAGGGAAGTTCAAACCGGTATTCTTTTTTGGTATCGTTGTCCCGGTTGAAGACCGTCAAGAACCAGCGCATTGACCAGCGCATAAGGTTTCAGGCCTCCCCTTGGCGTCCCTGCTCGGATTCAGGAAAGCTGGCCGGATATGTGCGCCGACAGCCCGAAATATTTGTCCTGCCGATGGATGGCGTTGCCACTTAAACCCTCCCCCTGGCCCCTCCTGGGGCATCCGTCGAAACCTATCTTACCCCCCCTGCTTCGGGGCCTGAATGGCTCGTGAACGGCTTCGTATCAATATCAATGTTCCCGAAGGTATATCCCTGTCCACGAATACATTTTGAATGCCACGGACGCCGGTTTCGCCCCCGAAGGGGGGGCAAATTCAGCAGTGCAGTCCCAGTCCCGGCAGAAGAACCACCGTTCGTTTTCGGGCCAGAGGACGGCGATACCCCCCCTCTTTTTCCCTTTCATGAACAGGGCCTTGAGCGCCTTTCCCTGGACGGATATTTTTACCCAGGATTCCCCGTCCAGCCGCCAGGCGCCGGCGTAGCGAGACAGTATGGCGGGGGGCAGTTCAACGGCGAGGCGGGGGCGGGGGAAGTCCGGCCTCCCGCCGGAGAGCGCCTCCAGGATTTCCAGGCCGAGGTTTTCGATGCCCTGGTATCCGGCCCCGACGATGAGGACGACCCCGACTTTTGTCCTGCGGTCGATGCCGATGAAAACATTGGTCAGCCCGGCATGGTATAGCCGGCCGGATTTTCCGTCCACCTGCCAGCCCAGCATCAACGGCCTCCCGTCCGCGTCCTTTCCCTGGGGCTTGAAGGTGATGGCGAAGTCTTCGGCCAGGGCGGGGGGAGTCCCCATACCCAGCGCCGCCCGGACGAGAATTGCCAGGTCTTCCGCATTTGAGTGCAGTCCGCCCGCCCCGGCGAGCGGGCCCAGGTCGATTTGCACCCGGGGCTGGGGCGTTCCCGGGGGCAGTAAAAGGGAGGTCTTGTTCATGCCGAGGGGCCGGCAGACCCGGGCGAGGACGGCTTCCTCGTAGGTTGTCCCTGCGCGGACCGCCACCGCATGGCCCAGCAGGCCCATCCCGATGTTCGAGTATTCGAATCTGGTCCCGGGTGCGCGGGACAACCTGGCCCGGGACAGGAAGGCGAAAATGTCGTCCCAGGTTACCCCGCCCAGCATGCCGGAATTCTGGCGCAAAACGAGGCGGCGGAAAAAAATGCGCCAAACCCGCGGTGAATACCAGCTGGCCAGCCCGGTGAACGACTCCGCCTGCCCCGCTGGCAGGGCGGATGTGTGGGTGGCCAGGTCGCGCAAAGTAATCCTGCGGTTCTCCCAGCGGGGGAGGGCGGAGGCTTCCGGGATTACGGAGCTTACCGGAGCATCAACGAGCAGTTTGCCCTCCCGGACCAGGTCAGCCAGGGCGAGCGTGGTGAGGACCTTGGTTACCGATGCTATCCCGGTTATTTCGGTGGTGGACAGTCCCCCGGCTGTGAGCGTGGTGTTGCCGGAGGGGGTGATGAGGATGGCCGCATACCCGGGGAATGTTCCCCCGGAAACAAAGGCATCAAGGGCCTTTTTTACCTGCCTTGGCGCCGGCGCGGGAGAGGCTTCAGCTCCCAAAGTAATTCCTGCCAGCAGGAGTACCAGTGAAGTTTTCCACATTAAATAGGTTATATCATTCGCGAATCACCGGCCGGCCTGGCGGTGTTCAGTCTGGCAGGATTGCGGTGTTTGCCCGGAGAACGGCGTCGGCCGCGGCCATTCCGCTAGAGACTGTCCCCTCCACCGTTGCGGGGAGCCGGGTCTGGGTCCAGTCCCCCGCCAGGAACAGCCCCGGCAGGGCGGAGACTGGATCCGGGCGGGAGGCGTCGGTACCCGGGATAAGCGATACGGTCGCCCGGGCGTCCCAGACCACCCGGCGGTGGACGACCGAGAAACCGGAGGAGGGGAAGCGTTTCAGGTCGCCGATCGCCAGGTGTTCGAGGTGGTCCGCCTTTTTGCCTGCGAATTCCCGGGCGCCGCTTCGAACGAGGCAAACGCGCTGGACGCCCATTTTTGTGGAACCCGTCATCTCGCTCAGGTTCATCACCCAGTCGAAGGTCCCGCCGGGCAGGCCGCAGACCACTCCGTCCACGACCTTCCGGTCCAGCCAAAGGTGCACAGTCAGGATGGGCGAAGGCTGGAAAGCGGCCGCCTGTTTTGCCAGTACGCGGCAGGAATGGAGGCCCTTGACGAGGGGGAGCAGGTCCCAGGGCGGCACCGCGCTGATGACCGTTCCGGCCCGGATTTCCCTGCCGTTTTTCAGCCGGATCCCGGCGACCCGGCCGTCCCGTTCCAGTATGGCTTTCACGGGGGAGCCCGTCTGGATGTCCCCTCCGGCAGATTCTATTGCCGCCCGCACCTGTTTCACATACAGGTCGCCAAGCCCGACCCGGGGCCACGCCAGGCCGCTCCATTGCCCGCTTCGAAAGCCCATGCGCCGGATAACCTGGGCGAATGGAAGGGCCGAGGCGAGGTCGGGGTGCTCGTTCACGGCCGCCAAAGCCAGCGGATACATGATGTAATCGCGCACCGGGGCGGGCAGGCCCAGCTTGTCGGCCCAGCCGACGATGGTGAGAGTGTCGAAACATTTAAACCGTATTACCGCTGCCGCCAGTCCCAGCGACTTCAACCATCCGGTCAGGGTCATGCCGGGCAGTTTCCACAATGCACCAAGGAGGTGGAAAGGGGCGGGTAACCGGCTGGCGCGCAGGACCACCCTTTCGCCGGACTGGCCGGTGTAGGGAACATCCAGATGGGACTGGAAACCAAGCAGTTTTTCCGTGCCCATCTCGCGGAACCAGGTGCGCGCCGCCGAGTAGCAGCCCATGAAAATGTGGGCGCCGGTGTCGACCGGATCGCCTGTTTTGGGGTCGGGGGCGGATCCGGCCCGTCCGCCGGGGGCCGCTTTGGCCTCGAGGAGCAGGACTTCACGCCGGTTCCGGGCCAGGCGCCAGGCGGCGGACATTCCGGCCACTCCGCCCCCAATGATAATGACGCGATTGGAATGGTTGCCGGATGTCATCGGGATATTTTCCGGAATAGCCGGAAAAAACAGTTCGCTCCCCGCAGGTTCAGCATGGTCACGGGATATTATAGTTGAATAACAGCCCTAATCTGGAATCAGGATGCCCGGGGATATATAATTAAACGGTAATGATTGACCGGGGAGCCGTGGCCGAATACGACAAATACTGGCAGTCTTTCACGCCCTGTGCCCTGGAAACCCGGGAAATCCGGACCGGCCTTTGGAGAAAGGCCCGGGTCATAAAAGCATCCCCCACAGAAGGGCCTGATTGTGAGTCCTACGATGCGGTCGTGGCCGGCGGCGGGCCGGCGGGCATTTTGCTGGGAAGCATCCTGGCCCGGCAGGGATTCCGCGTCCTTCTCCTTGAAAAGAACACCCGGCTCCACTGCGGCTCGACCTGGAACCTGTCGCGTCCCGAGTTTGAGGACCTGAAAAAGACCGGCACTTTGGCGGCGGCTGAATGGGAGGGGCTGGTGGAGGGGGAATTTACCGAGGGGGTTTCCCGTTTTTACGACGACTCCGCTTCACCCGCCATCCAGAGGGAATTCCGCTGGGATGAAATACTTAATATTTCCATTAATGAGGCGGATTTTTTCCGCCTCCTGGCGGCCACGCCGGGGCTGGAAGTACGCATGGGATGCCGGGCCAGCCTGGCGTTGATATCGCCCTCGGCCGCCTATGTGGAATGCGGGGATGCGGGACTAATGGTCCGGGGAAGGCTGTTTATCGATGCCACCGGCTGGCGTTCTCCGCTGGCCGCCCTGGTCAACGAAGGCCTGCAGACGGAATCCGTCTACAACATGTTCGGGATCCACACCTCGAAGAAGCTCCCGCGCCTCATGGGTGGGGCGGGCAGGCCGCTCGGGCTGATCTGTGCCACCTATGAGAACGAGATTAATACGGGAGCGGGCATGGTCCAGCCCATCCTGGAGCGGTTCACCAATTTCGTTCCCGGCCGCGTTGACGGGGGCGATATTGTCTACTACTTTTCCCGTACAGCCCGGCCTGCCCCCATCCTGCCCCTGGTGGACGAGATGCTCTCGCGTATATCTCCCGTGCTCGAGGGTTTCACCGAGGATGTCGTGGACCGGACATATTTTGGCCATGGCCCGGGTTACTACTATCCGGGTCCCTTCGCGGGATCCGGAATCCAGACCAGCGTGGGTGACCGGGTTTACCTGGCGGGAGCCGCGGGACTCCAGTACAGCGGCCTCACTGGATGCGTTTTCGGCGCGCTGGCGCGGAACGCCGCCGGCCTGGGGATGGCGCTGGCCCGCAATTTAAGGAGGAACCGGCTCTCCTTCGGCGATTTATGCGCCGTCGATATCGACCCGCGGGAGCGGATATCCATGGCTATCGGCGGGCTTTTCGGCGGTTCCATGGCGCTGGGTGTGGACGAAAAGAGGGGGACCGTGAACCGCGACTGGATCATGTTCTCGGACATGCTCGGAGGTCTGGATCCCCGCCTCAAGAACGAGTCCTTGCGGGACAAGATAACACTGGTAACTTTGAACCGGCTTGTGGCGATATGCGCCGGGAAGCCGAAAGTCATTGAGGCGGTCCTCCGCAACAACCGGGGCCATGCCGGGATCGTCGTTTGGACTTTCATCTCCTCCTATGCGAGACTTCTTTGGCAGGAGCTGAAGAGGCTGATTCTGCGTAGAAAATACAAATATGCCGCAGGCAGTGGCATGGGGATGGCGCGACTGCCGCTTTATGCGGTCAATGTAACCCGGTTTTGGACCGGGGCCCGGGGCTTGAATGGGGCAGAGCCGACCAACAAAGGAGCAGAAAGGAAATGAAAAGAACATCGTCGTTGTCGGGCAGCCTGGTGGGATATTTTGCCGGGAAACGCTGGCTGTTATGGTCCGCCGGGATACTGGCGGTTACTTTGGCCGTTATGGCCAGGACCGGGTGGATCCATGTCCAGGGGAACGGGCGGCCGACCCTGTATGAACTCAGCCCGATATTGGGGGCCGTGGTCACCTGGCTGTTCTTCAAGCTGGTCTTGAAGCAGGACCTTATCGAGGAATTCTTCATGGGCTGGATATTCGGTATCCAGTGGGAAATCATGACCGAGCCGTACTGGACCTATCTTCCCGGCAAATTCAACATCCTGTTCTGGCCGGGAAAGGACATACCCCTCCTCGGGCTGGCCGGGTGGGGGCCGGCATTCACTTTTGCCATACTCCTTTCGGAGGCGATCGGGAAAAGGCTTTTCGGCCTCAATCTCCGGAAAATAGTTTTTGACTGGAGGACCCTGGTCCTGGACGCCGTTGGGATCCAGGTCGTCGGTTCCCTGCTGGAATGGTTCTATGGCATCAAGCTGCATTGCTGGGATTACAACATCAACTACGGAATCGGCAAATCCCCGCTGGGACTTGGATGGGAAATCCACTTCGGTTACATGATAGTCATGTTCTGGTATGGAACCACCTTCCGGGTTTGGAAGATGAAACTCGAGGGTAGAATATGATGACCGTGGATGCGGGGGATGCTGAATGAAGATATTCCAGTCGGGGTGCCAATCGGTCTGGAAATATTTCCAGGCTCGCCTATGGCTGAGGATATGGTTCGGCATCATGGTGGCGGCGTCCGTTCTCCTTTATGCCACCGGGCAGATTCACACCCAGGGCGGCGGCTGGCCGACCAGCTATGAACTATACGCGCTGGGCAACGCCATCGGCGTGTATGTGGTTGCCAGGATATTTTTCAAGCAGGACCTGATAGAGGAGTATTTCCTGGCGTGCCTGTTTGGGATCCAGTGGGAAATCATGACCGAGCCCATGTGGACCTACCTTCCGGACAAGTTCAATATCCTGGTGTGGCAGGGGAAGGATATTCCCCTGTTTGCGGTTTTCGGATGGGGGAACATTTTTGTCGTCTCCATTCTGGCGTCGGACTGGCTTGGTAAAAGGCTGTTCAGGATTGCGCCGCGCAAGCTCCTTTTTGACTGGAGGATACTGGTTTGTGATGCCGTGGCGATACAGGTGCTGGGTTCATTTTCGGAATGGCTGTTCGGGATCTATTTCCACTGCTGGGATTATGTGTATTCGGCGGGCATCGGAAAATCGCCCCTTGGCCTGGGGTGGGAGATCCACCTGGGATACTTTTTCATAATGTTCTGGTATGGAACGACGATGCGCGTTTGGAAGCTGAAATTGGAGCATAAACTGTGATATTGCCCGATGTAAAAAACCGGCTGAATAGGCTCATGAATGCTGCGGCGTCTGATCGGGACAACTTGAGGCATATTATTTTTACGGTGGTTATTATTTTTAGCGCGCTGGCATCATTGTTTATCGTGTTCGGCGGGCAGGATACATTTTCATCCCCTGTGCGCCTGTGGCCGATCCGCTGGATGATGCTGGGCTGGGCCATGCTGCATATCCCTTTTTACCTGTTTTCCAGGGGAAGGCACTCTCAGTCGGCGTATTTAGCATATTCCTGTGGAGCTTTCGTGATACTGTCCGTGCTTTATCAGACCAGCAATGCCCTGCTGATCGTAAGCATTACCACGGAAATATCGCAGGTCCATACCCTCCTTTTCCTTTCTCTGCTCCTCCTTCCCATCAGATTATTCATCATCTTTTCCTCGGCTGTATGTTTTATCTCCCTGTCCTGGATCCAAATGATGAGTGGAAGCCTTGACCGGGTTCATGGAAGGGAGGCTTCGACCGCCATCAGTTTTATTGTCGTGGCAATGTGGTTCATTACCTCCCTGGCAGCCATCCTTCTCGAATCCTATTACCGGCAGATCACCCGGGCGCATGCGGAATTGCACGGATTAAATAAAAGGCTCCGTAAAGATGTCGAAGCGCAGTCCGGCTTGATACAAAAGCACCAGGAAAATACAGCCGAAATGCAGAAGATGAATGCCATCGGCCTGCTGGCGGGAGGCATTGCGCACGATTTCAACAACAAGCTGACAATTGTCCGGGGATTTGGCGAGCTCATATCCGACAAAGCGGAGCCCGGTTCGGAGATGTCCGGCTGGATCCGGAACATACTGGCCGCTTCCGGGGAAGCGAGCATAATGACACGGCAATTGCTTTCATTCAGCAGGCGGGAAATGATAAATCCCCGGAGCGTCAACCTTAATACGGCGGTGGAGACCCGGTGCGAGGTATTCAGGCACCTGCTTGGCGAGAATATCAGGCTGATAGTCGCGCTGGAGCCCGAGTTGGGCAACTGCATGTTCGA
>Ga0334722_10005098_pt1 | contig 13396 bp, 14 predicted proteins | sample C3_bottom_MG_FD_207210 | JGI IMG/M metagenome (GOLD analysis project Ga0334722, IMG submission 207210) | Sediment microbial communities from Yellowstone Lake, YNP, Wyoming, USA - C3_bottom | ecosystem: Environmental > Aquatic > Freshwater > Lake > Sediment | place: USA: Wyoming | collected...
GCTCGCTGCATCCGCGCGCGGTCGCGGTCGAGAGTGAAGGCCCACCCGGCGAGCTTCAAGCCGAACGTCGTCGGCTCCGCGTGGACGCCGTGAGTGCGCCCGATCGTGGGTGTCGCGCGATGCTTCTCCGCACGGGCCACGACGGTGTGGAAGGCCCTGTCGATCCCCTCGAGAACGACTGCTCCCGCCTGCTGCACCGCGAGCGCCAGCGCCGTATCGACCACGTCGGACGATGTGAGGCCGTGGTGGAACCAGCGACCGTCCGGCCCGAGAGTCTCCGCCGCGGCATCGACGAACGCGGCGACGTCGTGGTTGGTCTCGTGCTCGAGCTCTGCGACGCGCTCCTCCGACGGCGGAGCGGCCCGCTCACGGATCGTCGCGACCGCGTCGTCCGGAACCACCCCGAGCTGCCCCCACGCGTCAAGCGCAGCCAACTCGACCTCAAGCCAGCGCGCGAGCTTGGCCTCCTCCGACCAGATGCTGGCCATGGCCGGGCGGGAGTACCGAGAGATCACCGAGCCCATTGTAGATGTGGGGCCGAACGACCTCTGTGGACGAACTGACACACATCTGGCACAACTTCGTGTGTCACTTGTCGCTGTTGTCACGATAGAATAGAAAGTGGGTGGTGGGTTAGGGGTGCCCGAGGGGCACGTCCGCAAAGGACAGGCTGTTCGAATGGTCGAGCGGAGCCCGTCAGCCTCCGAGTGCGATGTCCGTCCGGTAGCGCATCCCGGGAAACGAGATCCGCTCAGCACCCGCATAGGCGGCGACACGGGCGGCCGCGACGGACTCACCGCACCCGGTGACGGCCAGGATCCTGCCGCCGTTGGTCACTACACGCCCTCCCCGCCGCGCGGTGCCCGCGTGGAAGACAAGCGCCCCGGCCGCGTCCGCCCGATCGAGCCCGTCGATCGGGGACCCACTGTCGTCCGATCCCGGATACCCGCCCGCCGCGAGCACCACGGTTACTGCGGCGCCCACCACGTGCCCGAGCGACACGCCTGCCAACTCGCCCCGCGCCGCGGCCGCGAGCGCCTCGAGCAGGTCGCCGTCGACCAGGGGCAACACCGCCTGCGTCTCGGGGTCGCCGAAGCGGCAATTGAACTCGAGCACCTTTGGCCCCTCAGCGGTGAGCATCAAGCCTGCATAGAGCAGCCCGACGAACGGCGCTCCACGGCGCGCAAGCTCCGAGATGACCGGTCGGTGCACACGCTCGACGAGATCCTCGATCTCCGAAGAGACGAGGTCGGGAACGGGCGCAACTGCCCCCATGCCGCCCGTGTTGGGCCCCACGTCACCGTCGTAGGCGCGCTTGTAGTCACGCGCAGGAGCGAGCGCGACCGCCTCGCGACCGTCGCAGATCGCGAACAGCGACACCTCCGGGCCTTCGAGCAGCTCCTCGATCACGAGCGGACCCCCAAACCCCGAGATCGCGGCCAGGCCGTCGTCGAGCTCTTCCTGCGTCCGACAGACGACGACCCCTTTGCCTCCGGCGAGCCCGTCTGCCTTGACCACACACGGCGGTCGTGCGATCGGCATGGTCGCCGCCGTCGGAACGCCCGCAGCCTGCATGACGTCCTTTGCGAACGATTTCGAGCCCTCAATCGCAGCTGCACCCGCACCCGGGCCGAACACACTGACCCCGGAGTGCCGCAACTCGTCGGCAACTCCAGCGACGAGAGGCGCCTCCGGGCCGACGACGACGAGATCGACCCTGAGCGACCCAGCCAACGCCAACAGACCCTCCGAGTCCTCGGCACGGACCGGATGGCAGTCGCCGAGAGTCGCGATGCCGGGATTCCCTGGAGCCGCATGCAGTGCGGTGAGCGACGGGGAGAGCGCGAACTTCCACGCGAGCGCATGCTCACGCCCGCCCGACCCAACCACGAGCACCTTCACGCGACGAGTCTATGCGGACGCACTGGCAGCGACCAAGCGAACGGCGCGCTGCGTCAATCAGCGCAAGGCGAGCACGCGCTCGCGCTCCTGCCCGGTGCCCACGAGCCCGACCGGGACCCCGAGAGCGTCCTCCACGAAGCGAACGTAGCCGCGCGCGGCACCCGGCAGCTCAGGGCCGTCGAGCTCCTCGTTCCAGCCCGGCAACGTCTCGAAGACCGGCCGGCAATGGTGGAAGTCGGACTGGTGGGCCGGGAACTCGTCGGTCTCGGTACCGTCCGGCAGCGAGTAGCGGACGCACACGGGTATCTCGGCAAAGCTCGACAGGACGTCGAGCTTCGTCAGCGCAAGGGACGTGATCCCGTTGACGCGAACGGCGAAGCGAAGGGCGACGAGATCCAGCCAGCCGCAGCGACGCTCCCGCCCGGTGACGGTGCCGAACTCACCGCCGAGCTCGCGCACGCGGTCCTGTGCGTCGCCCTCGATCTCGCTCGGGAAAGGGCCCTCGCCGACGCGTGTCACGTACGCCTTCGAGACACCGAGCACCTGGTCGATCCGGTTCGGACCGATGCCGAAGCTCACGGCCGCGCCGGCCGCGATCGGGCTCGACGAGGTGACGAACGGGTACGTGCCGTGGTCGAGATCGAGCAACGTTCCCTGCGCACCTTCGAAGAGAACCCGCTGACCGTCGCGCAGTGCCCGATCGACAAGAAGTGACGTGTCCGCGACGTACGGACCCAGCCGCTCGGCGTGCACCGCAGAGGCCTCGTAGATCTCGTCCGCGTCCAGCGGCTCGATCTCGTAGACGCGCTCGAGCCAGACGTTCTTCTCCGCGACGGCGAGGTCGATCTTCTGGCGCAGGATCTTCGGGTCGAGCAGGTCCTGCACCCGGATGCCGATGCGCGTCGCCTTGTCGGCATATGCCGGCCCGATGCCGCGGCGCGTTGTCCCGATCTGGAGCTTGCCGAGCCGCCGCTCGCGGGCGCCGTCGAGAGCGACGTGCCACGGCATGATCAGGTGTGCGTTTCCCGAGATGAAGACCAGGCCGGAAGTCGCGTGGCCCCGCGCTTGGAGGTCGTCGAGCTCCGCGATGAGAACGGCCGGATCGACGACGCAGCCGGCGCCGATCGCGCTCGCCTTGCCCTGAATGATCCCGGACGGGATCGCGCGGATCTTGTAGACCTCGTCACCGACGACGATCGTGTGCCCGGCGTTCGGCCCACCCTGGTAGCGGCAGACGAGGTCCGACTCAGCGGCGAGCAGGTCGACGATCTTGCCCTTGCCCTCGTCCCCCCACTGCGCGCCGACGATCACAGTCGAAGGCACGTGCCACAGTGTTGCAGACGCGGGTGCTGCTCGGCGCTCTCATGACTAGTGGCCGCGTCCACTACCGCGCTGCGTACCCGACCTGCTCGAGCGCGACCTCGATCTCGTCGAGGATGACCGGGTCGTCGATCGTCGCGGGCGTCGTGTACTCCTCGCCGTCGGCGATCCGCCGCATCGTGCCGCGGAGAATCTTCCCCGAGCGGGTCTTCGGCAGGCGCTCGACGACGACGGCTGTCTTGAATGCGGCCACAGGCCCGATCCTGTCGCGGACAAGCTGCACCGCTTCGGCGGCGACGTCGTCATGCGATCGCGTCACACCGGCCTTGAGCACCAGCAGACCGAGCGGCAGCTGACCCTTGAGCCCGTCGGCGACGCCGAGCACCGCGCATTCGGCCACGTCCGGGTGAGAGGCGAGCACCTCCTCGATGGCGCCGGTGGAGAGGCGATGCCCGGCAACATTGATGACGTCGTCCGTGCGAGACATGACGAAGACGTAGCCCTGTTCGTCGACGTAGCCGGCGTCGCCGGTCTGGTAGTGACCCGGGAAGGCAGAGAGGTACGCCTCGCGGAAGCGCTCGTCGGCGTTCCAGAGCGTTGGCGTCGCACCGGGCGGCATCGGCAAACGGACGGCGAGCGCGCCCGCCTCCCCGGGAGCGACGTCGCGCCCCGCGCTGTCGAGCACGCGAAGATCCCAGCCGGGAGCCGGATGGGTCGCCGAGCCCGGCACGACGGGGAGTGGCTCGATACCGAAACAGTTCGCCGCGATCGCCCAGCCGGTCTCGGTCTGCCACCAGTGGTCGATCACCGGCACGCCGAGCTTCTCCTCAGCCCAGCGGAGCGTCTCCGGATCGCAGCGCTCACCGGCGAGGAAGAGCGCACGGAAGCAGCTCAGATCGTGCCGGTCGACGAAGGTCGCCTCGGGGTCCTGCTGCCGGATCGCGCGCAGCGCGGTCGGTGCGGTGAACATCGTCGAGACGCCGTGCTCTGAGATCACGCGCCAGAACGCGCCCGGATCGGGAGTGCCGACCGGCTTGCCCTCGTAGAGCACGGTCGTGCAACCGTGCAGGAGCGGCGCGTAGACGATGTACGAGTGCCCCACCACCCAGCCGACGTCGGACGCCGCCCAGTAGACCTCACCCGGCTCGACGTCGTAGATGTTCTTCATCGTCCACGCGAGCGCGACCGCGTGACCGCCGTTGTCGCGAACGATCCCCTTCGGCTGTCCGGTCGTGCCGGACGTGTAGAGGATGTAGAGCGGGTCGGTCGCCTCGACCGCAACACACTCGACAGGCTGCGCGTCTGTAAGCGCCTCGTGCCAGTCGATGTCGCGCCCGGAGACGAGCGCGGCCGGCTGCTGCGGCCGCTGCAGGATCACGCAGCGCTCCGGCTTCGAGTCGACCAGGTCGATCGCCTTGTCGATCAGCGGCTTGTAGGCGATGACACGGCCCGGCTCGAGGCCGCAGGAGGCCGAGACGATCACCTTCGGCTTCGCGTCCTCGATCCGGCTCGCGAGCTCGTGCGCTGCGAAGCCGCCGAAAACGACCGAGTGAACGGCGCCGAGCCGCGCGCACGCCAGCATCGCGATCACCGCCTCGGGCACCATCGGCATGTAGACGATCACGCGGTCGCCCTTCTCGACGCCGAGGTCGACGAGAGCGCCGGCGAAGAGCGCGACCGCGTCCCGCAGCTCGCGGTACGTGAAGCTCGCCACCGTCTCGGTCAGCGGCGAGTCGTAGATCAGCGCCGGCTGTTCGGCGCGACCGCCCTCGACGTGCCGGTCAAGCGTGTTCCAGCAGGTGTTCAGGCGCCCGCCGGTGAACCACCGGTAGAACGGCGCGCGCGAATCGTCGAGGACGCGCTGCCACGGCTCGACCCAGTCGATCGCGGCAGCCGCCGCGCCCCAGAACCCTTCGGGGTCGTCGAGCGAACGTCGATACGTCTCCTCGTAGCGCGCCACTGGCGCCCGAGTCTGCGCCTTCACCTGCCCGGGGTCAAACACCGAGGGCTACGGGTCACAGCGGGCGAGCGCGGCGCGTGCGCGCTCGACCGTCCGCTCGACGAACGCAGTCTTCGCGTCTGTGTAGACCTGCCGATCGTCCGTGTGTCGATCGGCAAGCAAGCGCTTCAGAGCCTCGTACTCTGCGGCAGCGTCGGCATGGGAACGGAGGTAGTCGCGGAACAGCAGCCGCGGTTCCCACCAAGGACCGCCGACTTCGACGAGGATCAGATGGTGTGTCCGAACCTCCGGGGAAGGCTTGCAGAACCAGTGCATCTCCGGCCGGTAGTCGAAGTAGCAATACTGGAGCGCTTCGAGCCCCGGGAGGGCCGCGCGTACCTCAGAAAGGGAGCGGACGCAGGCCATGCTGTCGATGATCGGCTTCGCGGCAAGACCCGGGACGGCGGTGCTGCCGACGTGCTCGATGCCGCGTTCTAGCACCGGCGCGAGGACCGCCAGCAGCTGCTTCCTCTCCTCCTCGAACATCGTCGGCCAAGCCGGGTCATAAGGAGAAAGCTGGACAGCAGGCCCCGTGCTCATGGGAGCTGCTGACGGTTACGCAGCCGCGAGGTCGGCAAATTTCGCGAACCGCTTCAGGAAGCTGAGCTTGATGCTGCCGGTGGGGCCGTTGCGGTGCTTGCTGAGGATCAGCTCGGCGATGCCCTGCTGGTCGGTCTCCTCGGGGTTGTAGTACTCGTCGCGGTAGACGAAGAAGACGAGATCCGCGTCTTGCTCTATCGACCCGGACTCGCGCAGGTCGGAGAGGATCGGCCGCTTGTCGTGGCGCTGCTCGACGGCCCGCGAGAGCTGCGAGAGCGCAAGGATCGGCACGTCGAGGTCGCGCGCGAGCACCTTCAGCTGGCGCGAGATCTGCGACACCTCCTGGACGCGGTTCTCCATCGTCGTGCCCGAGGTCATCAGCTGCAGGTAGTCGACGACCACGAGCCCGAGCTTGGACTCGCGGGCCTTCAGGCGTCGCGCCTTCGAGCGGAGCTCCATCATCGTGATCGAGCCGGAGTCGTCGACGTAGATGGGCGCCTTCATCAGCTTGTCGCAGGAGGCGGTGAGGCGGGACCAGTCGTCTTGGGCAAGCCGGCCGTTCGAGACGCGCTGGGACTCGACCTTCGCCTCGCTGCACATCAGCCGCTGCGTCACCTCGATCTTCGACATCTCGAGGGTGAACAGCGCAACCGGGACCTGCTTGCGGACGCCGAGGTTCGCGGCGATGCAGAGCGCGAGCGCCGACTTCCCCATCGACGGCCGCGCCGCGAGGATGACGAGGTTGCCGGGCTGGAATCCGGACGTCAGCTTGTCGAGCTCCTTGAAGCCCGACGGCACGCCCGTCACGTCGGCGCCGGACTCGTACAGGTGCGTGATCCGCTCGAAGCTCTCCTTGAGCAGCTCCTCGATGTGCGCGAAGTCGCCGGTGACGCGTTGCTGGGCGAGCTCGAAGATCCGCTGCTCGGCGCGGTCGACGAGATCGGCTATCTCACCGGGACGCTCCCAGCCGAGACGCGCGACGTCTTCGCCGGCGGAGATGAGACCACGCAGCGTCGCCATCTCCTTGACGATCTGCGCGTGGTAGCCGATGTTCGAGGCTGCCGGCACGAGGGCGACGAGCTCGTGGATGCGCTCGCGGCCGCCCGCGCGCTCGAGCTCGTCACGCTGCTCCAGCAGGTCGACCAGCGTGATCGCGTCGACCGGCTCGCCTTTTTGCAGGAGCTCGCGCGCCGCGACGAAGATCGTGCCGTGGCTCGGTCGGTAGAAGTCGGACGGGTGCAGGAGCTCCGCGGCCGTCTCCGCCGCCTTGGCGGAGAGGAGCATCGCCCCGAGGACCGACTCCTCCGCCTCGGCGTTGTGCGGCTGGACGAGACCGGCTGCGCGCCGCTCTCTTGGCTCCGCCAGATCAGTCATCGGAACGCTCGGCCCCGCTCACGGTCAATGTGCCCGCCCCTGTCACCGGCGGGAGTCAACCTGTCTCGAGAGGCCGACGCCAGCTGTGCAAAACAGCCCCGCTGGAACCGTCTCCTCTCAGCCGGACCCACCCGCGCGGGGGGGTCGACCTGACCCTCAGGACGGCAGACGTGACGACGGAATCAGGTGCGTGACGCTCCATGGCGAACATGTGTTCTGACCATGATTCCACATGCGCGCGACGTCACCCACAGATCTCATCCGAACGTGGGGAGAAACGGTGTGGACGAAACCGCCGCTCCGAGCAAGGAGTTCGAGCAAGATTCCACGCGATCCACAGCCTCGGTGGGGCGTTGGGGAGAACAGGCGAAGGTGGCCCCCACCTCCCCGCCCGATCGTCAATCGTCGTCGCTTTCGGAGAGTGAGTCGTCGCTTTCAGAGAGTGCGTCGTCGCTTGCCGGGGCGATACTCTCGAGCTCGGCTTCGTCTGCTGCGGCAATGACGGCCTCGAGATCGACGGCGGGCTCGTCGCCAGCGATTGCGGCCGCTTCAAGCTCCGCCGCCTCCAGCGCGGCGAGCTCTTCCTCGGGCGGCAACTCGCCGCCCTCGGGCACGACCAGGGTCTTCACCTCGGCAACGACGCCCTCGTAGACGTCGATCGGCACGGTGTAGCGGCCGATCCGCTTGATCGTCTCGACGCCGATCTTGCGCCGGTCGACGCGCACCTTCCGTGCCCGCCAGATCTCGTCGGCGATGTCCGTCGGTGTCACGGAGCCGAACAGCGCTCCCGTCGGCCCAGCCTTCACCTCGAAGCGAAGCACCGTCTTCCCGAGCAGCTTGGCGATCTCGGCGGCCTGCTCGACGGAGCGGGCCTCGTGACGCGCACGTTGTGTGTCGACACGCTCGATCTCGGCGATGCGTCCCGGTGTCGCCACCTCGGCGAGCTGCCTCGGGAGGAGGTAGTTGCGGGCGTACCCGCGCTTCACGTCGACGACCTCGCCGCGGAGACCGAGCTTCTCGACGTCCTTGAGCAGGATGATCTGCATCGCCTACCCCGACACGTACGGCAGGAGCGCCATCTCGCGGGCCCGCTTCACCGCCACCGCCACCATCCGCTGGTGACGCCGACACGCGCCGGTGATTCGACGGTTGCGGATCTTGCCCTTCTCCGAGATGTAGCGCCGCAGCTGGTTGACGTTCTTGTAGTCCACCTCCGACACCTTGTCCTTGCAGAAGTGGCAGCTCTTGCGCCGACCTGGAGCGGCGCTCGAGCCGAGGCGCTTCCGCGGCGCCGATGTGGTCTTCTGAGCCATCGAATGTCTCCTCGTAGGGGCGAGTCTTGGGCTCGCCTTAGAACGGGATGTCGTCGTCGGCAGGCGAGCTCGGGAAGTCGGCCGTGGTGCCGCCGGTGGTCTCGGCCGGAGGCAGGTACGACCCGCCGCCGCCCTCCCCGCCGCCGCCCTCCCCGTCGCCGCGGCTGTCGAGGAACTGCACGGCGTCCGCGACCACTTCGACCGCCTGACGCTTGGAGCCGTCCTGCGCCTCCCACTCGCGCCACTCGAGGCGACCCTGGACGCCCACGCGGCGGCCCTTGGCAAGGTACTGCGCGCAGTTCTCGCCCTGCTGGCCCCAAACGGTGATGTCGAAGTAGTTCGGTTTCTCTCCCCATTGGCCGGTCGCCTGATCCTTGCGGCGCGTGTTGACGGCGAGACGCAACGAGCAGACCGGCATGCCGGCGGGCGTGTGACGGAGCTCTGGGTCCTTCGTCAGATTGCCGACGAGGACGACGCTGTTGATCGTGGCCACTGGTTATTCCTCCTCGAACGCGGGTGCGGCTTCGTCGTCCGCATCCTCGCTCCCGGGAGCCCCCACCGCTATTGGCTGTCCTGGGCTTCCCGCGTACCGGCGTGTCGCCATGTGACGCATGACGGTGTCGTCGATCTTGAGCACCCGCGAGACCTCGTCGAGCGTCTCCGGGGTGGTGCTGAAGAGCAGCAGGTGGTAGCTCCCCTCGCCCTTCTTGTCGATCTCGTACGCGAGCTTCCGGCGTCCCCACACATCGTGCCGGTCGACGGTTCCGCCGCCCTTCTCGATCAGCTCGCGCGTGCGGGCAACCGTCTCCGCCTGCTTCTCCTCTGGGAGCTCGGGGTCCAGCAGCAGCAAAATCTCGTAGTCGATCACGTTCCCTTGTTTCTCCTTCCTTCGGTCTGAATCGGCCTCGTCGGCAGGTCTCGCCCGGGAAGAGACGAGACGGGACGAGGCAGGAAGCCGGTGCAGTGTACCGGCTCAGAGCTCGTGTCAGAATGACGAAGCGTCCTGAAACGAGCCTCGTCTAAGGACCGCGCTAGGATCGGCGTGTGCGCAAGGCGGTGAAGTGGCTCGCCGGGGCCGTCGGATTGGCGGCGCTCGCCCGACTGCGGTCGCAACGACGGGTCGCGGCTGTAGCGCCCGCCGAGCTTCTCGTCGAAGAAGACCCCGCAGGTGAGCTGCGCCGTAGGCTCGCCGACCAGCGCGGCGACGAGACGGAGAGCGACGAGCCAGGCTCGGGCGCAGAACCCATCGATCTCGAGGCGCGCCGCGCACAGGTTCACGCCCGTGCGCAGGAGGCGATCGACGTGATGCGCGACGGCAAGACCGAGCCAGACGGTCCGGACGGCGATTCGGTCGCATGAGCAGTCCCGCCGGCGACGCTCGGGTGACGGCTGACCAGGCGATCTCGCATGAATTGCGACAACTGACCGACGCGGTCACCGAGTTGCGGGCGGAGCTGCGCCGAAGTGTGGGCGCCACGCTGCCCCGCGAGGAAGCCGCAGGTTGGGACGAGGACAGGCCGATCGCCTCGCACGCCTGGGTCTCGTCGCTCGCAGCACCTCGGCGCGCGTCGGTTCGCATCCCGCGGCTTCCGTTCGAGCTCGCACTCATCGCAGGTGCAGCCGTTCTCGCCGGACTTGCGGATCTCCGGCCGGTCGAGATCGCAGCTGTGATGGGCATTGCGTGGGTGATCGTCGCGCTCGCGGAATGGGCGGGCTCGCGTGGCGACCGCATGCGCGCACAGGTCTACCTGTCGCCGATCGCGACACCGCAGCCGCCCCCTCAGCCCGCGGTGAAGGCCGATCCGACATGGTTCACGCCGCCGGTCGAGCACACGCTGCTCGCCTCGGTCGACGACCAGGCAACTGCGATCGCCAGGCTGCCCCCGGTCGAGGATCCCGAGACGACCGCCGAGCGGCACGCCGGCGCCTAGCCACGGCGGCGGGCCTTCGAGACCGCGCGGGACCGCGCATCCTTCGGCGACCGTAGCCTTACGCCCGCGTGCTCTTCCCCACCGCCACCTTCGCGATCTTCTTCCTGCTCGTCCTGCCGCTCTCGTGGCTGACGATGCCGTGGCCTCACCGCTGGCGCCCGTTCATCGTCGGCGCGAGCTACGTCTTCTACAGCTGGTGGGACTGGCATTTCGTCTTCCTGCTCGCCGGCTCGACGCTCTGGAACCACGTTCTCGCCACCGCGATCCACAGGTCGCGCGTCCCGTCACAGCGGAAGCTGCTCCTCGTTCTCGCGCTAGCCGGCAACGTCGGCGTGCTCGGCTACTTCAAGTACTACGACTTCTTCGTCAGCTCGACCGACAACCTGCTCTCCGTCGTCGGACTCACCTTCCCGCTCGGACTGCGGACGATCGTGCTGCCGGTGGGCGTGTCGTTCTACACGTTCATGGCGATCAGCTACATCGTGGACACGTACCGCGGCGACTTCGTGCCGGTCACGCTCGAGAAGTTCGCCACCTACCTGTCCTTCTTCCCGCACCTCGTCGCGGGCCCGATCGTCCGGCCGAGCGAGCTGATCCCGCAGTTCGACGCGCCGCGCGACCCGCGCGCCGTGGACACGAGCCGCGCCTTCTACCTGATTGCCACCGGCCTCTTCAAGAAGGTCGTGATCGCGAACTACCTCGCGGGGGCGATCGTCGACGACGTCTTCGGCGCCCCCGGACAGCACTCGTCGCTCGAGCTGCTCGTCGCGATCTATGCCTACGCCGTCCAGATCTACGCCGACTTCTCGGGGTACACGGACATCGCGATCGGCGTCGCGCTGCTGCTCGGCTTCAAATTCCCGCGGAACTTCGACTCGCCCTACGCGGCGGTATCGATCCAGGACTTCTGGCGTCGCTGGCACATGACGCTGTCGCGCTGGCTGCGCGACTACGTCTACATCCCGCTCGGCGGGAACCGGAAGGGCGGCCGCCGCACCTACGTGAACCTGCTGCTGACGATGCTGATCGGCGGCCTCTGGCACGGCGCCGGCTGGACATTCGTCGTCTGGGGCGGCCTGCACGGCACGTACCTGGCCGTCGGGCGCCTGCGGCGCGGTCGCGACGAGGCGCAGCCGACTGGGTTCGCCCTCTGGCGACGCCGCGTAGTCACGTTCCAGCTCGTCTGCCTGGCCTGGGTGTTCTTCCGTGCAGACTCCTTGGGGACAGCCAAGGACGTGCTGGTGGGGCTCTTCACCCGCTGGGGCGACGCGTCTCCGCTCGTCAGCTTCGGCGTCGTCGTCGCGATCATTGCCGGCATCGCGCCGCAGTACTTGCCGGCCCGTTGGCCGCACGCGCTCATGGAGCGGTTCGCGAGACTGCCCGTGGTCGCCCAGGCCGGCGTGCTCGGCGTCGGCCTCATGGTCACGAGTGTGATGGGCCCCGAGGGCGTGGCACCCTTCATCTACTTCCGCTTCTGATGACGGTCGAGACACACCCGACGCCGCGCCGACGGCGGAGCCGCAGGCACGCCACCGAGGACGGCCGTCGCGCGCTGACGGCAGGGCACGCGCTCGTGATCACGCTGCTCGCGCTCGTCGTCGGCTGTCTCCTCGACGCGCCGGGCCTCCACAAGTCGGCGTTCAACCAGCCCGCCGGCTGGAAGCGCGACGTCGCGCTCGCGATCACGGGCCCACTTGCGGACGTCAGCCACGCGCTCCTGCTCGACCGGCCGCGCAAGCTCCTTCAGGACGCACTCGGCAGAGGAGACGAGGACAAGATCGACACCACGATCACGTTCACACCCCCTGCGCCGGTGACGACCACCGCGGCGCCGACACCGACGGCTTCGCACCCGACCGCCCGCCCGCTACCGAGGACGCATCGCGCCGCCTTCAGCCCGAAGCACAAGCTCCGCATCTGGGTCGCGGGGGACTCGCTCGTGATCACACCCGGGTGGGCGATCATCCGCGCCGCAGGCAAGGCGCGGGCGATCCTGCCGGTCGGAGGAGGCCCCGACGGGCGCGTCGCGACCGGCCTCGAGCGACCCGACGTCTTCAACTGGTTCACCCACATCACGCGGCAGATACGGAAGCTGCGGCCGAACGCGATCGTCCTCGAGTTCGGCGGCAACGACGACCACGGCTATATGACCGGCCTGCCGAAAGATGTGTCGATCGGCGACTTCGGGACAGCGTCGTGGACGGCCGAGTACCGGCGCCGGGTCGCCGGCCTTCTGGACACCACAAACCGCGCCGGCGTGTTCGTCGTCTGGATCGGACTGCCGATCACCCGCGATCCTGTCCAGACTCAGCGCTTCGACACGATCAACGCGATCATCTCGTCCGAGGCTCGCAAGCGGAAGGGCGGCGTTGAATTCGTCGACACCTACGCGACCTTCGCGAGCGACAGCGGCGGCTTCGCGCAGTACCTCACAGACGCCTCAGGCCGGCAGATCCTCGTCCGGGCCCCCGACGGCGTGCACTTCGAGCTCGCCGGCGGCGACATGATCGCCCGCATGGTGCTGCACGCCCTAAACGAGCAGTTCGACCTCACCAGCTGGCGGAAGAAGACGCCTCGCACGTGATCCGGCAGTCGGCGTCACGGTGGCCGGCGGCGAGCGGCTCAACTGCTCTCCGCGTGCTGCCGATACGAGCCTCATGCCGGCGGCCACCGATGAGCAAGCCCGACTCGACGAGCTCGAGCAGCAGGAGCGATCACTGTCGTCGGCCCGCCGCCGCCTGCACGAGGTGATCGACTTCATCGGTGGGCTCCGCCCCTCCGACCGCAGCCCACAGGGCGAGCAACTCCGCCATCTCGTGGTCAAGGAGCGCGAGCTCTCGAGGCGCCGGCAGATCCTGCACGGGCTGATCGACACCCTGCGCGGCCGCCGCAGCAAGCACTAGTAGGACTTTGTTACTCACGCCGCGGGATGAGGATGAGCTGGTCGAGGTCGACTGGTTGTTGGCAGGTGCGGCAGCGGCTGGCCCAGCAGCGCAGGACGGGCTGTAGGAGCAGCA
>Ga0334722_10005099_pt1 | contig 13395 bp, 12 predicted proteins | sample C3_bottom_MG_FD_207210 | JGI IMG/M metagenome (GOLD analysis project Ga0334722, IMG submission 207210) | Sediment microbial communities from Yellowstone Lake, YNP, Wyoming, USA - C3_bottom | ecosystem: Environmental > Aquatic > Freshwater > Lake > Sediment | place: USA: Wyoming | collected...
AGCCAGGAGTGAATCCCCGCCGATGGCTTCCGTCGCCGCCTCGGCCAGGTTGGCCACCATGATGCTGTGGTGATAGGTCCCCGGCGCCTCGACCAAAAGCTTTTGCAGCAAGGGTTGTCCGGGATTGGAGATCTCAAGGAGCTTGACCGCGGTGATGATCCCGAAGAAGTTCTCGAAGAAGGGCAACGAGCCGATGGTGAGGATGGAGGAGACGAGGCCGTTGAGCATCCCCCAGAGGTAGCTCCGCCAGGTCTCGACTTCATAGAGGGAGCGGGCCCCGATGAGCTGCAGGGCCAGGATGGTCGCCAGGTTGGCCAGGCCCACCAGGAAGCCAGCCCGCATGACGTCGGAACGCTGCCCGACGTGGGCCGCCGAAAACACCCCGGTCAAACCGCCGATGAGGGCGACGGTCACGTACCGAAAGTCGTTGCCGTTGACGAGTCCGGTGACGATGGCCAGGATCAAGGCGAAGACGACGGCCGTGGGGCGATCGATCAGGATGGCCACGAGCATCGTCCCGAAGGCCGCCGGAACCAGGTAGCCGGAAACGGTGTTGACCGCGCCGGCCAGGAAGGCCGTGACGACGAGGATGATCCCAAGGATGACGACGGTCGCCTCGTGGTCGTAAGCCTTGCGGTTCATGACCCTGAGGTGGAGGCCAACGGCGCCAATGATGATGGCGGCCATGGCCGCCGAACCGGCGAAGTAGGGCAGGTCAAAGCCCTGGCGCAGAATGCCGAGGTCCTGAAGGATGACCAGATCGTCCTGGGTGACGATCTCGCCCTTGCGGACGACCCGCTGACCCTTGAGGACCTTCACCGGTTCGACTGAATCCATGGCCTCCTGGCGGCGCATCTGGGTGGCCTGTTCATTGAGGGCCGTGTTCGGCCGGACCATCGCCTCGGCCAGTTCGGTGACGAAGACCCGATCGGCGCCGGCCAGCTGAAGGGCCCCAACCTCGGAATCGACCTGCTTCCTGGCGGCCTCGAGGGTGTCCTGGCGGATGCCGGCCTGCATCACCCGCGCGACGACGTCGGTCGTCCAGTTCTCGAGGTTGGTCAGGCCGGTTGGGCTGGCCTTGAGGACAAGGGCCAGGGATTGGGGGCTGAGGCCGACGTTGAGGTCCGTCTTGAGCTTATTGAGCTTGTCCTGGTAGGTGAGTCCGGTCTGGCCCCGCACCTCCCTGACCTGGGCGAAAAAGGCAGCCACGTCGGCGGCGGCCTGCTTGGCCACGGACGGGTCAAGCTCGTAGACCTCGGGCACGGCGGCCGCCTTCTCCTGGCGCAACCGGCTTGTCTCGGGCCGATTGACGATCGTCTTCGGCGCATCGATGTCCCGCGGCGCCGGTTGTCCAACCTGCACGGAGACCTTCTCCGGGCGGGAATAGGCACCGATGATCACCGTCAGGAGGACAAAGAAGATAACCGCCCACGCGAAGCGCCGTTGGGCGGGGTTCGGGAGCAGGCGTTGTTTGAGGAAGTAAGTCCATTTCTGGCCGATGTCTTCAAACGAGGGCAAGAGACTCAGCTCATTTCCTCTCGACCGGTTTCTTCTTTCCGGCGGACCTCGTCGAACCGTTCGTAGGCCTTGATTATTTTCTGGACGAGCTCGTGGCGGACCACGTCACGATCGCTGAGGTAGACGAAGGCGATCCCCTCGATGTCCTTGAGGACGGTGCGGACCTCCTCCAACCCGGAGAACTTCCCGCGGGGCAGATCGACCTGGGTGATGTCCCCGGTGACGACGGCCTTCGAGCCGAAGCCGAGACGGGTCAGGAACATCTTCATCTGTTCGGGCGTGGTGTTCTGGGCCTCGTCAAGGATGATGAAGGAATCGTCCAGGGTTCGACCGCGCATATAGGCCAGCGGCGCGACCTCGATCATCCCGCGCTCCATGAACCGCTGGAAGGTGTCCATCCCAAGGATATCGTAAAGGGCGTCGTAGAGCGGGCGCAGATAGGGATCAACCTTCTCCTGCAGATCGCCGGGGAGAAAGCCGAGTTTCTCACCGGCCTCGACGGCCGGCCGGGTGAGAATGATCCGGTTGACCTCCTTGTTCTTGAACGCCTGGATGGCCACGGCCATGGCCAGATAGGTCTTGCCGGTGCCGGCCGGACCGATCCCGAAGACGAGGCCGTTTCGGCGGATGGCCTCAACGTACTCCTTCTGGCCCAGGGTCTTGGGCTTTATCGGTTTGCCGCGGGTGGTCACGCAGACCACGTCGGAGAAGACATCGCCCAGGTCGGCCTGGTGTCCCTCCTGGGCAAGTCGGATCGCGTACTTGACCTCCCGCCCGGAAACCTCGACCCCCGAGCGGAGCAGGTCCAGCAATTGTTGGACGAGAGCGGAGACCTTGGCAACGTCGGGCGGCGAGCCGGTGATGGCGACCTCGTCGCCCCGGCTGACGATCTTGACCGGGAAACTCTCCTCGACCATCTTGAGGTTCTGGTCAAAGCGGCCGAAGAGGTTTCGGGCCTCGTCGTTGCTGAGGATTGGAACCCTCGTCTCCGTCTCGTTGTGCTCCAAGACCAGACCTGGTGACCTCCTTTTCGTCAAGGGGCGACCGGTTCGGAACGACCGATGTCCTCCAGGGTTTCGATGATCACGTCGGCGAAGACCCGGCCGTCTTTCGAGGTCACCGTGGGACGGACGTCGACCAGCTTGGCACCGGGCGGGACGGCGGTCATCGCCTGGACGACGGCGCTCTCGCGGGCCTCCTGCTCGGCGACCTCAGGCGGAACTGACTTCGGGACCAGTTGAACTTCATAAAAGGTTGTCATTTTAACTTCGACAGGAATGTTGATATTCCTCCAGATCAGCAGGGAACGCCTGACGGTCTCCTGATCATACTCCGCGAAGGGCACGTCGCCCTGGCCTTTGACTATTATTTCCTGTCCCCCGATTTTGATGAGGATTCGGGTGGCCGTCCGGCCGGTCCGGACCCGGAGCTGCTGTTCGAGGGTGGCCTCCCCGTGACCGCGGTACCACACCCGGGCCCGGACCACCCCCAAGGCGTGGACCAGCGCCGTCCTGGGGGGCAACCCCCCGGGCAGCTTCCTCGGCTCAACCAGCCCCAGCTGCTCTTCGGCGGACAGTCCGATGATTCCGGAGATGAGGATCTGCCCCGGGCTGACGGTCTGCCCGCGGCGCACCAGGGCCACCCCCCTGAGGGCGATGACCTCGGTGACGAGCCCGCCCTTGGCGGCCACCACGTGAGCCGGCGTGGTCGCCGGAATCTCCGCCGGCGGCAAGGCCTTCTCGACCACCTCGAGGACGGCCCGCGTTCCGTGAATCTCGAGCCCGGCCCAGGACAGCTCGCGGACATTGAGGATCAGACCGTTTTCGATCCGTCGGGGATCGATGGACCGCTTGAGCACCCCCGGTCTGAGCCCGAGGTCCGCCGCGCCGCGAAGGACGACGTCGGGGGGAAGGGTCTCCAGACCGGTGACCTCGATCGTCCAAATGCATGACGACAGCGCATACAGACCGGCCAGGAACAAAAGGCCCCCCACCACCAGACCCTGGCGTCGCAGGAGGCGGCGGACGGCGAAGGGCAGGCCCCGGCGTTCCTCGACATGGACCATCACCCGAGCCCTGCGAGCCAGATGGCGCAGGCCTTTGAAGTGGCCCACCGGGACACACATCCGCAGGAGATGCCGTCCGGCCTCGATCCGCCAGACCGGGACGCCATCCTGGATGGCCAGGTTGACCAGCCGCTCGGGGTTCTGGCCCTCGACCCTGAGAACGAGATAGCCAATGATATAGGCGACGATCCGGGAGATCAGCATCGTCAGATCGTCCCCCCGGCCCGGCGGCGCCGGATGTCCAGCCGGCCCGCGGCGTTGGGTGCCTCGCCCGGTCGACGGCCCGCGGCGGGCTAAGCCCGGTACTCCAGGCCGGTGATGCGGCCGAGGATGATCATATCCTCGGCTCCCGCAGTCCCAATCACCAGGCCTTCGCCGGTGAGGACGACCTGGCCGGCGTCAACGCCGACGCGGATCCGGCCCGGCGAGTACTCGATGAGCCCCCGATGGTTCTCGATGACAACCTGGATGTTGCCGACGAGGACGATCCGAGGCAGGTCGAGGACCACGTCGCTGGGCAGCTCGAAGGCGTTGGCGAGACGCTGCCGCAGGCGGCGGCTTCGGACGCGGTAACGGGTCAACCTCTCCTCGATGGCCCGGTTGGGCCGCGGCCGTTCGGCCCGGCTCGGCATATTCGTACCCCCACGTGTGGGACCCACGGCCCGCGACCGACTTCCTTAGAACCTATGCGGGCAGGGGCAAGCCGATTACCGCGGGGGCCGGGGATCCCTCAGGCCAGGAGCTCGCGGACGATCTGGTTGACCAGCTTGCCGTCGGCCCGACCCCTGACCCTGGGCATCAGGGCCCCCATCACCTTGCCGATGTCCTTGCCGTCCCTGGCCCCGACCTGGTCGACGACCTCCCTGGCCAGGGCGCGGATCTCGTCGGCCGTCATCTGCTGGGGCATGTACCCCAGGACGATGGCGATCTCACGCTCCAGGGCGGCTACGGCATCGGGCCGGTCGACCTTCTGATACTCGAGGATGGCCTCCCGACGCTGTTTGACCTCACGGGCGAGAACCTCGAGGACCTCCTCGTCGGAGAGCTCGTGACCGCGGTCGATTTCGGCGTTCTTGATCGCCGCGCGGACCAGGCGGATGACCGAGAGCCGCTCTCTGCCGGCCTCGCGGGCTTTCATCGCCTCCTTCATGTCCTCGTTGAGCCGTTCCTTGAGGGTCACCGGAAACACCCCCGGTTTGTTTGGATTTGCGCTTGGTTTGGATTTGCGCTTGGTTGCCATAACAAAAGCTGGGTCCGATGGACCCAGCTCAGGCTGTTTCAACGGTACCGACGTTTCCGCGCCGCCTCGGACTTCTTCTTCCGACGGACGCTTGGCTTGTCGTAATGCTCCCGCCGCCGGGCCTCCGCGAGGACGCCAGACTTCTGACACTGACGCTTGAAGCGGCGAAGCGCGCTTTCAAGGGTTTCGTTCTTGCCGATCTTCACTTCCACGATTATCCCTCCCCTCGCCAAAGGGGGTGGGCCTGGGAAGGCCGTTTCAAGAGTCGTTGCCGCCCGTCGTGAAACGCGACGCGTGGGCAGACAGAGAGATTATACTATGCCGCTTTTCGTTATGTCAATCAATGGCCCGGCTATTTGGGGCCCCGGGTGCCCCGGCCATTTGCCGGCGGACGCAGATCGAAACTAACCCGGAGGCCAGGCCAACGACCGGCCGCCGAGGACGTGGAAATGCAGGTGCGGCACGGATTGACCGGCGTCCGGGCCGTAATTGACGACGATCCGGTAACCCCCGGGGACCAATCCGACCTTCTTGGCCTGCGCGTTGATAACATCGAAGATATGCCCGAGAAGGTCGGCGTCGTGCTCGGCCAGATCCCTCACGGAAGCGATGTGCTCCCTGGGAATGACCAAAAAGTGGACCGGGGCGCCCGGGTTGATGTCCTTGAAGGCCTTGACCCGGTCGTCCTCGTAGAGCGTCTCGCTGGGGATCCGGCCCGCCGCGAGGCGGCAAAAAAGGCAACTCTCCGCTTGTCCCATGGTCACCAATCCTTGCGGCCCGGTGTTTTTCGGAAGGTCCGGCGGTCGGGCCGGTTCACGTAGAGTATCCGAAAGGACCGTCCTAATTATTCGATTCCCGGGGGAGAATCCCTCTCTTGGAAATCTCAAACCCGGTGGACGACCTTGCCGCCGACGACCGTCATCAGTACGCGGGTCTCAGGGATGACCTCCGGCGGCTCGCGGAAGATGTCGCGCGAGAGGACGACCAGGTCGGCCAGCTTGCCCGGGCTCAGGGTGCCCCGCCGGCGCTCCTCGTAGGAGGCGTAAGCGGCCCAATCGGTGTAACCGCGGACGGCCTCCTCGACGCTCAGCCGTTCCTTCGGATACCACGGCTCGCTCGCCGGCTCGTCCTCGCGCTTCCGCGTCACGGCCGCATAGATGCCCTTCAGCGGGTCGATCGATTCGACCGGGGCGTCTGAGCCGAAGCACAGGCGGGCCCCGGAATTCAGCAGCGATCGGAAGGCGTAGGCCAAGCGGGCGCGGGCACCCCAGTGGCGGTCGGCAATGTAGCGATCGGAGGTGGCATGGATGGGCTGCACCGAAGCGATGACCCCAAGTGCGGCGAAGCGCGGTAGATCGTCGGGGTGCAGGAGCTGGGCGTGCTCGATCCGATGCCGAAGCCCCCGGGCGCGGCTCTCGCCGGCGACCGCCTCATAAGCGTCGAGGACCAGGCGGTTGGCCAGGTCACCGATGGCGTGGACGGCCATCGACAGGCCGGCCCGGGTGGCCGAGGCGACCAGTTCCCTCATGGCTTCGGGGGTGGTCGTGGGGATGCCGCGGTAACCCGGCCGACCCTCGTAATCGGCGATCATACAGGCCGTCTGCGGGCCCAGGGCACCGTCGGCGAAGGCCTTGATCGCGCCCACCCGCAGGAACTCATCGCCGAAGCCGGTTCGCAGACCGACGGCCGCGGCCGCCTGAAGCTCCTCCGCCGGGATCATCATGAAGACGCGGAAGTCGAGCTCGCCCGCGGCCCGGAGATCCTGGAAAGCCCGGAAAGAGGCGGCTCCCTCGGGGCAGTGGACACCGACCAGGCCCCTGGCATGGGCTTCGCGGATGCCGCGCCTCAGGAGGCGCGCGTTGTCCTCGGGGGTCCGCGGCGGGACATGACGGTAGACGAGTTCCTGAGCGAACTCGAACAGGATCCCCGTCGGCTCGCCGTCCGCGCCACGCTGGATGGCGCCGTTGGGCGGGTCGGCCGTCTCGCCGGTTACGCCGGCTGCGGCCAGGGCCTTCGAGTTAACCCACAGGGCGTGGCCGTCCTTACTGCTCAGGGCGACCGGCCTGGCGGGGACGACCCGGTCGAGGTCGAGGCGGGTTGGGAAACCGCCCCAGAGGTTCTTGTTCCAGCCGCCGCCGGTGATCCAGGCGGCGGCCGGCGCCGCGGCCGCGCCTTCCCTCACCCGCCGCAAGGCCTCCTCGAGGCTGGCCGCCCCTTCCAGGTCGACCTCCTCGAAGCGCTCGCAGAATGACAGGAAGTGGGCGTGGCTGTCGGTGAAGCCGGGCAGGGCCGCCCGGCCCTCGAGGTCGATGACCTCGTCGCCTGGACCCTTGAGGTCCAGGATCTCCTGATTCCGGCCGACGGCGGTGATCCGGCCGCCGGATACAGCGATGGCCGTCACCTCGGGCTTCCCTGGGTCCAGGGTGTACACGCGGCCGTTGACGAAGAGGGTCTTCACGCGCTTGGTCCTCCCTTTTTGTGGAAATCGAGCTGGACTCTCCGCTTTGGGAGACTCGACCTGAACTCCCCGCAATGACATCAGCCAGCCGGCCGCGGTCGGCCGGCCAGGGGCGGGCAGCCGCGCTGGTGGTGGAGGCAATCGCGGCAGCCGGAGCAGACCCTGATGTCATCGTCGAGCCCAGCCGCGGCCTTGCGGACCCACAGCGGGTCGGCCAGAAGGGCGCGGCCGAGGGCGACGAGGTCGGCCATCCCGGTCTCGATGATCCTGCGGGCGGTCGCCGGGCGGACGATGCGCCCGACGGCGATGACCGGAGCCCCCAGGCCGTTGACCGTCAGCACCTGTTTGACGCCTTGGGCCAGGAGGACGGTGGAGCTGATGTCGCTGCCCGGGAGGTCGGGCGGAGCATGGCCGCCGGGCACGCCGGCCGAGACGTGGATGTAGTCGGCCCCGCTTTCGACGAGGCGGCGGGCGACGACGGCGCTCTCGGCCAGGGTGTGGCCGCCGGGGACGTACTCGTCGGCGCTTATCCGCACGCCCACGGGGAAGTCGGGGCCGACGGCCCGGCGCACGGCCGCCAGGACCTCCAGCGGGAAACGCAGGCGGCCCTCGAGGTCCCCGCCGTATTCGTCGGTCCGCTGGTTGGATAGCGGCGAGATGAACTGATTCAGAAGGTAGCCGTGGGCGGCGTGGAGCTCGACGGCGTCGAAGCCGGCGGCCACCGCCCGCCCGGCGGCCCGGGCGAAATCGAGGGCCAGGGCCCGGACCTCGGTCGCGGCCAGCTCGTGCGGCGCCTCGAACGACGACTGCCGTCCGGCGTGATGGAGCTGGACGGCGATCCGGACCCCGGCGCCGTGGACCCGCTCGACCAGGTAGCGCAGGCCATGGAGCTGCCCGTCGTCCCAGATCCCGAGCTGGTTGGGGCTGAGGCGGCCGTCCCGGGCGATGGCGGTGGCCTCGACGATGATCATCCCCGGGCCGCCGTCGGCCCGCTCGCCGTAATAACTGATGAGGCGCAGGTTGACCTCCCCGTCCTCGGTGGCGTAGTCGCTGACCATCGGGGCCATGACCACGCGGTTCCTCAGCCTCACCCCGCGGAGCTGGAAGGGATCGAACAACGACGGCACTGGCCCCACCCACCTCGGCCCACCGGCCATTTTCTAATCTTCGCGGCCCGAACCCTCTGGACCTGCCGGCAGCCACCGTTCGGACGTGGCTACCGGTCATCACCGTCGGTCATCATTCCAAACTCGCGTGGACACGCTAAGGCTACGCCCGGCCGGCAATGGCCGGCCGGGCAACCTGGCGAGCGAGGTGAACCAGATGGAGACAGTCACCGCCGAACCGCTCAAACTCGACGTCCGGGCACGCTGGGAAGGCAAGGCCAGGACGGCCGTCTACGTCCGCGACTTCCCGCCGATCTACATGGACGAACCCCCGGCGATGGGCGGGGGCGACGCCGGCCCGAGCCCCATGGAATACGTCCTGGCGGCCCTGTGCGGCTGCACGGCGATCATCGTTCGAATGATCGCCGGCGAGCTCGGGGTGGCCATCACGGACATCGAGATAACCGCGAAGGGAACCATCGACCCCCGCGGCTTCAAGGGCAACCCAAGGGTCAGCGAGCACTTCCAAAAGGTCACCGAACGGGTCACCCTGACCACGGACGCCATGCCCGACCGGCTCGACCAGCTCCGGGCGGCCTGGGAAGACCGCTGCCCGGCCTACAACCTCCTGAAGGACGCGGGCATCCGGATGGACGTGGAGTGGGACATCAGGCGGCCATAGGGCGCCTGCGCTCACAGCCTGACCGGTAGCTCAACCTCGAGGTCCACCCCGTCGAGGCCGACCCGGCAACGATAGGCGTAAACCTCAACCCCGGCTCTCGCGACCCGTCGCAGGGCCCGGCCGAAGCCGGGGTCGGTCGCGTCGTTGGGGACGAACCTGGTCGCGTCGGACCGCTGCACGCAGAAGACGACCGCCGCCCTGGCCCCGCCTCGGCGAGCCCGGCGAAGCTCGTCCAGGTGACGGGCCCCCCGCTCCGTGGGGGCGTCCGGGAAGCGGGCCTCGCCGTCCACCACCAGGGTGCACGACTTGACCTCGATGTAGCCCGCGGGCGGGGCCTGCGGCCCGCCGACCCCGAGGGCGAAGTCGAGGCGGCTCCGACCCAGCCGGTGCTCGGCCCGAATGACCGGATAGCCGAAGAACGGCGGCAGTTGGCCGGCGGCCAGGGCCTCCCCGATGACCCGGTTCGGAACGCGGGCGTCGATCGAGACCAGGTGGCCCCGGTGCTCCACCAGGGCCAGATCGTACGGGCAGACGCGGCCCTCGCGCGGGCGCGCCTGCAGATAGACGGGCGCCCCAGGGGTCAGGAGCTCGCGGAGGCGGCCGGAGTTGGCCACGTGGGCCAGGACCTCGAGCCCGTCCACGGCCACGGCGGCGGAGAAACGGCTCCGTCTGGCGATGAAACGGCCGGGGACGAGCGGGCTCTCGAAACGCACCCCTCTACCTCGCCTGGTATCCTGTCTGGCTGCGGTTCTTGTCGGCATGACGCTCGAAAGCCAGCTCGATGAGGCGGTCGACGAGGGCGCCGTAAGTCAGGCCGCTGGCCTCCCAGAGCTTCGGGTACATGCTGATCTTGGTGAACCCGGGGATCGTGTTCAACTCGTTGATGTAAAGCCTGTTCGTGCCCCGCTCGAGGAAGAAATCGGCCCGGGCCATGCCCGCTCCGTCGATGGCCCTGAAGGCCTCGACGGCCAGCCGCCGGACCTCGGCCGCCACCTCCGGCGGCAGTTCGGCCGGAATCCTCAGCTCCGAGCGGTCGTCGAGGTACTTGGCGGCGTAGTCGTAGAACTCGTTGCATGGGATGATCTCGCCCGGCACCGAGGCCACCGGGTCGTCATTGCCGAGGACGCTGCACTCGATCTCCCGGCCGTCGATCGCGTCCTCGACCAGGAGGCGACGGTCGTAGCGGGAGGCCAGGGCCAGGGCCCGGCGAAGCTCCTCGCGGTCGTGGGCCTTGCTTATTCCGACGCTCGAGCCGAGGTTGACGGGTTTGACGAAAACCGGGTAGCCGAACCTGACCTCGATCTGGTCGAGCACGGCCTCGGGCCGTTCCTCCCACTCGCGGCGGAGAAAGAGCAGGTGATCGACGACCGGCAGGCCGCGTTCCCGCCAGATGGCCTTGGCCATCGCCTTGTCCATGCCGACCGCCGAGGCCAGGACGCCGGCCCCGACGTAGGGGATGTTGGCCAGCTCCAGCAGGCCCTGGACGGTGCCGTCCTCGCCGTAGGGACCGTGAAGGACGGGAAAGACGACGTCGACAGACTCAGCCGCCGTCTGGACCGACGCCGCGGCCGGGCGGGCCGGTTCCCCCGCCGCGACCTCGGCCAGCTTCACGAGACCCGGCTGCTCGGGATCGGTCAGGACGGCCAGGGGCGTTCCGGGGGCCTCCTCGATGCCGGCCTGAAGGGCCTTGAGCGGGTCGCCCGAGAGGAGCCACCGGCCGGATCTGGTGATTCCGATGGGAACCACCTCGTACTTGTTCTTGTCAAGGGCGTTGATGATCGAGGAGGCCGACATCAGTGAGACCTCGTGCTCCCCTGAACGGCCTCCGAAGATCACGCCGACCCTGATTTTCCTGGACAAACCGCAGACCTCCCCGACCGAGCGTGCCAGTACTAGACTATTCAACGGGGAGAAGGTTATCCCTTTAACTGGGGCGCCGGGGCTTCAGCGCCCCGGCGCCCGTCTCTCGCCATTCCATGCGTTCCGTCACAGCCTGAACCGGGTCACCAGGCCCTGCAGGTTTGTCGCCATCTGAGCCAGCGCCTGAGCCGAGGCCACGATCTCCTCGACCGAAGCGTTCATCTCTTCGGTGGAAGCCGAAACTTCTTCGGTCGAAGCCGCATTCTCCTCGGCGACGGCGGCGGCCTTGGCCACCGACTCGGCCACCTGGTTGGAAGACGCGGCCATCTGCTCGGTCGCGGCCGTGTTTTCCTCGGTAATGGCGGCCACCGTATCGACCGACTTGACCACCTCGGTGCTGCCCGTGGAGGCCTGTTCGGCGGCCTCGACGATGGCCCTGATCCGAGAGACCGTCTCGTCCACCGTCGAGAAGATCAGGTCCAGCGCCTTGCCGGCCTCGGCGGCCTGGCCGACGCCCTTCTCGACCTCGGTCATCCCGACCTCCATCGCCTTCACCGCGCTGTCGGTGCCGTGCTGCATGTTCCCGATGAGCTCCCCGATCTCGCGGGTCGCCCGCGACGAGCGTTCAGCGAGTTTCCTGACCTCCTCGGCGACAACGGCGAAGCCTCTGCCGGCTTCACCCGCCCGGGCGGCCTCGATGGCCGCGTTCAGGGCCAGGAGATTGGTCTGGCCGGCGATCTCGTCGATGACCTGGATGATCTGACCGATTTGTTCAGAGTTCCGCCCCAGTTCCTTGATTCGCTCGGCGGTCTCGAAGACGGTCTTCCGAATCAGCTCCATGCCCTCGATAGCGGCTCGGACCGTCTGCCCGCCCGTCCTCGCGGAATCGGCCGTGGCCCGCGAGGCCCGCTCCAGGTCGCCCGCCGCCTGGCTGATCCGCTGCACGGCCCCGGCCATCTTCTGGACGTCGCCCGACGCGTCGCTGGTCGCCCTGGCTTGCTCCTGAGCCCCCTTGGCGATCTGGTCGATGGCCTCCTTCAACTGGGCCACCCCGGACGCCGTCTCACTGAGGCTCTTGGACTGCTCGGTGGCCCCGCCGGCGATGCCGGTGATGGCCAGGCTCACCTGGTTCACGGCCTGCCCTACCTGGTTACTGGTGGCCGATAGTTCCTCGCTCGTCGAGGCCACCTGCTCGGCCGTCTTGTTGATCTCCCCCAGGAGCTCGCGCAGGTTGTGGAGCATCTTGTTGAAGGCCTTGGCCAGGTCGGCGATCTCGTCGCCGGAATTGACCCGGAGTTCCTGGATCGTCAGGTCGCCATCGGCCAGACGCAGGGCGTTCCTGGCCGTGGCCACCACGGGGACGCTGATGCCACGGGAGATGACCAGGGCGATCCCCAGCCCGGCCAGGATGGCAATGGCCCCGATCAGGGCCGAGATCAGGGCCGCCTGACGGTAGGTGCGGGCCGCCTGGGCCGTGTCGTCATCGGACTTCTTGTCGTAGATCGCAATGATCTTGTTGATATCCCCGTCGGCCTGGTCAAAGGCCTTCTTCCCCTCGTTCTGAAGGAGGGCCTCCGCCTGGGCGGCATGGTTCTGGTCGACGAGGGCCGTGAAGCTCTCATGGACCTTCAGGTAATCGCCCAGGGACTGCTGGAAGTCCTTGAACGCGCTCCTCCCATCCCCGGTCGACGGCAGAGCCTTGTCCAGATCGGCCGTGACCGTGGCGAGCTGGGTCTTGACCTGTTCCATGCCGTCGCCCGCGGCCTTCCTGGCCGCGGCGTCCCTGGCCGCGGCGTACTCGAACTCGAAGCGTTTCAAGTCCGACAGGGCGGTGTTGATCTGCCCCAGGCGCTGGACGTTGGGCAGGAGGTCACCGCTGAGGTTGTCCACCTCGCCGTTGACCCTTCCCAGCATGACCAGGTTGACCATGACGAGGACCAAGGTCAGAAGGAGGACGATGACGAACCCCCCGGTGATCTTGGTCCCAACCTTGAGACGCCCTTTGAACATTTTCTCACCCCTCTTGGCTGGACCTTTGAAAGGTTCCGCCTTTGCGGGTTCAGGCCATTATTGGCATCGGGGTGCTCGTTGACCATAGACCTCGCGCCCTTTCAATCGTCCAAAAGGGGGCAAAACTTTAGCCGCCCAGCCAAAGCCCAGCCTGACCGCCGTCACCCCCGGCCGGTGATCGCCCGTCCGACGGCCTCGCCTGGGGCAGCAGCCTCCACGAGGGTGACCGGGACGAGTTCGTTCCGCCATTCGTCGGGGCCGTCGAAGCTGACCCGGATGTAATTATCGGTCAGGCCTTCCAGCCGGCCGCGGTGGATCGAGGGGCTTTCTACGAGCACCTCGGCCGTGGCTCCGAGCTGTCCGCGGACGAAGGCCAGGCCCAGTTCCTGGCCAAGGGCGATGAACCTGGCGGCACGGGCGGCCTTGATCGCCGAAGGGACCTGGCCCGGCATTGAC
>Ga0334722_10005100_pt1 | contig 13394 bp, 4 predicted proteins | sample C3_bottom_MG_FD_207210 | JGI IMG/M metagenome (GOLD analysis project Ga0334722, IMG submission 207210) | Sediment microbial communities from Yellowstone Lake, YNP, Wyoming, USA - C3_bottom | ecosystem: Environmental > Aquatic > Freshwater > Lake > Sediment | place: USA: Wyoming | collected...
GCAGCGAATACAGCGCCACTGTCACCAACGGCCATCAACTGCAGCTGATGGCGATGAATCCTGGCGCCACTTACCGGCTGGCGAACGACCTCGACATGGCCGAAATCACCCGGTCCTCCGGAATGTGGAACACCACCAGCGGCTTCGTGCCGGTGGGCGACAGCGTCAACAAATTCGTCGGCAGCTTCGACGGGCGCTATCACACGATCAGCAATCTCCTGATCAACCGGCCTGCAGCAGATAATGTCGGCCTGTTCGGCTACGCGGGCGCTGGTTCCAATGTGAGCAACGTCGGGTTGGTAAACGCAAGTGTGATTGGTGCGAGCAATGTAGGCGCACTGGCGGGGAGCAACGACGGCGCAATCAGTAAATCCTACAGCACCGGTTCGGTAATCGCGTCGACCGACGGTTCTGCGACCCGCGTCGGCGGTTTGGTAGGAATCAACACAGCGTATGCAAGCATCAGCGACGCTTACAGTACCGCCTCCGTTACAAGCGGGGCAATCGAGCGCTCATCCACATTGGTTGGGGGACTGGTTGGCGAAAATGGTGGTTTCGTCTCGGGATCCTACAGCACGGGTCGAGTAAGCGGCACGGACGATGTCGGCGGCCTGATCGGCGGCAATTACGGCCGAGTCCTGAATTCGTATAGCATCGGCAATGTAAGCATGAGCAGCGGCGTCTCCTACGCATCCCGGTTCGGCGGACTCGTGGGTGACAATACCGGCAGCATCAGGAGCTCCTATGCAACCGGCGCCGTGGCGGCTACGGATAATGTCGGTGGCCTTGTCGGGAAGAACAACTACGGCACGATCGATGACGCCTACAGCACCGGGACTGTGAGCGGTAACGACAATGTTGGCGGGCTGGTGGGGCATAATTTGGGCGCCATCAGCAACGCCTACGCTACCGGCAATGTCACCGGGCTCACGGAATTTGGCGGCCTCGTTGGATACAACGCCGGCACACTAGTCAACGCTCACTACGACATCGACAATGTCACCATCAATGGCGCTCACTATGTGACAGAGGCCGGCCTATATGCGACGCAATACCAGGACTGGCTGACGCATGGCAAGACATTGGATATCGCCAACTACAGCGCGAGCCTTCCCTTGAGCGGTGGCTACAACACCATTGGGAGCATCCAAGGCCTGAAGGACCTGCTTGGATTCGCGGATAACACCGGCTACAAGTTCCGGCTGACGGGCAACCTGGATCTGGCCACTCTGCCGGACTGGCACATTCCGATGTTTGCCGGATTGGAGTTTGATGGTGCAGGGTATACCGTGGCCAATGTGTCGGTGAACCAGCCTTCCAATTCCAATATCGGATTCATCGGGCGCTTGGGTATCGCCAGCACCTTGACCGGCCTGGGACTGACAAACGTCAGCGTGGCGGGCAAGGACAACGTCGGTTCGCTGGTAGGCTACATGAACAACGGCGGCGCTGTCAGCGCCAGCTATGCCAGCGGCGGCGGCGTAAGTGGCCGCAATTACGTCGGCGGGCTGGTGGGGTACAACTATCATGGCACTGTCGGCGCGAGCTATGCCACCGGCAGCGTCACAGGCGATTCGAATATCGGCGGACTGGTCGGGTACAACAGCTGGGGTGGCTCTATCACCGATGCACACGCCGGCGGCAACGTGACCGGCAGCGGTGGCTACGTCGGCGGGCTGCTAGGCTACAACGATGGCGGCACTGTCGGCACCAGCTACGCCACCGGGAGTGTCGGGGGCGATTCCTCCGTCGGCGGGCTGGTCGGATACAACAACTATGGCACCGTCAGTTCCAGCTATGCGACCGGCAACGTGAACGCGACCGGGGACGCAGGCGGTCTGGTGGGTCAAAACCTCGGCACTATCGACTACTCTTACAGTACCGGCGCGGTGAGCGGCAGAAACAATGTCGGCGGTCTGATAGGGTATGAAGGCGGCGGCACCATCACCAATTCCTACAACACCGGCAGTGTGAGCGGCGCCAACAACGCAATCGGCGGGCTGGTGGGGTATAACTACTACGGCACGATCAACAATTCCTACAACACCGGCAGCGCGGGCGGCGGCAACAACTATGCCGGCGGGCTGGTGGGGGCGAACCAGGGCGGCACCATCACCAATTCCTACAACACCGGCAGCGTGTACGGCAGCTACTCTGTCGGCGGGCTGGTGGGGCAAAACGTAGACGACTCCGGCGGCACCATCAGCAATTCCTACAGCACCGGCACGGTGAGCGGCTACAATGATGTCGGCGGGCTGGTGGGGGGGAACGGCAGATTCGGCACCGTCACCAATTCCTACAGCACCGGCATCGTGAACGGCAGCATCCATGTCGGCGGGCTGGTGGGGTACGCCAACGGCAACATCGCCGATTCCTACAGCACCGGCAGCGTGAGCGGCATCAACTACGTGGGCGGGCTGGCGGGGTATCGCAACGACTTGACCATGTACGGCAGCTTCTCCATCACCAATTCCTACAGCAGCGGCAGTGTAACCGGCAGCAGCTCTGTCGGCGGGCTGGTGGGGTATAACGGCGACACCGTCAGCAACAGCTACTGGGACACGACCACAAGCGGTCAACCGACGGTAGGCATTGGGGGGGGCACAACCAACGGCGCCACGGGCAAGACCACCGCACAGATGCAACAACTTGCCACCTTCAGCGGCTGGAGCATTGCCAATACCGGCGGCAGCGAGAACACCTGGCGCATCTACGAGAACAGCTCTTACCCACTGCTCAGGTCCTTCCTGAAACCGCTCGCCATAGCGGCGGCGAGCGGCAGCAGGGCCTACGACGGCACCGCGAACGGTGCCGGAGTGAGCTATTCGCTGACACCGGACACGACCAAGTTCCTGGGCACCCTGACCTATTCCGGCGCGAGCAAGGATGTGGGTTCCTACACCGTCACCCCAGGAGGACTCTACTCGAACCAGCAGGGCTACGACATCAGCTTTGCGAGCGGCGCGCTGACCATCGAACCGTATGTGGTCAGTCTGACGGGAAGCAGGGTCTACGATGGCGCGGTGAACGTGGCAGGAAGTGCCTTGAGTATTGGTACGCTGGTTGGCGTGGAGACGCTGACTCTCACAGGGGTCGGCAAGTTCGCGGATAAGAATGTCGGGGCTGGCAAGCCGATCATTTTGGAAAGCCTTGCATTGGGAAGTGGCACCAATGGCGGTCTGGCGAACAACTACACTCTGACTGGCGGCGCCCACACGGCCAGCATTACGCCGCGCTCCCTGGCAATCGCGGCTGCGGGCGTGAACAAGGTGTATGACGGCCTGACCAGCGCGAACGTGACCTATGCCGACAACCGCGTAACAGGCGACGTGCTCACAATCGGTGGCAATGCGGGTTATCTCGACAAGAACGTGGGCGTGGCCAAGACTGTCAACGTCAATGGCATTGCCTTGTCCGGGACGGACGCAGGCAATTACACCTTCAACACGACGGCGACGACGTTCGCCGACATCACGGCCCGCGCGCTGAATGTCACCGCGACCGGGGTGAACAAGGTGTATGACGGGCAGGCGACCGCGACCGTGACCTACAGCGACAACCGCGTGGCGGGGGATGTGCTGACCCCTATTGGCGGCAGCGCGAACTACCTCGACAAGAACGTGGGCGTGGCCAAGACGGTCAATGTCAATGGCATTGCCCTGTCCGGAACGGACGCAAGCAATTACACCTACAACACGTCGGCGACGACGTTCGCCGACATCACGGCCCGCGCGCTGAATGTCACCGCGACCGGGGTGAACAAGGTATACGACGGCCTGACGGGTGCGACCGTGAACTATGCGGACAATCGCGTGACGGGCGATGTGCTCGCCGCTGGCGGCAGCGCAAGCTATCTGGACAAGAATGTGGGCATCGCCAAGACCGTCAACGTCAGCGGTATCACCCTGACGGGAACGGACGCAGGCAATTACACGTTCAACACCACGGCGGCGACTAGCGCCGACATTACAGCTCGTTCCCTTAGCGTAACCGCGGCTGGTGTGAACAAGGTGTACGACGGCCTGACGGGTGCGACCGTGAACTATGCGGACAACCGTGTCACGGGCGATGTGCTCAGTTTCGGCGGCAGTGCGAGCTATCTTAACAAGAACGTAGGCATCGCCAAGACGGTCAATGTCAGCGGCATCACCCTGACTGGCGCAGATGCAGGCAATTACACGCTTGGCAGCTCGACCGCGACAACCAGTGCCGACATCACCGCGCGTGCCCTGAATGTCACGGCGACAGGCGTGGCTAAGGTGTATGACGGGCTTACGGGCGCAACGGCAACATTGTCGGATAACCGCGTCGCAGGCGATGTGCTCACTCCCGGCGGCAACGCATCCTACCTCGACAAGAACGTGGGCACCGCCAAGAGCGTCAACGTCAGCGGCATCACGCTGACTGGCGCCGATGCGGTCAATTACACACTTAGCGGCTCGACCGCTGCGACGACTGCCGACATCACGGTGCGCCCGCGCTCGAAGTGGGAAGGCGGGGCGAGCGGGAACTGGTCGGTGGCATCGAACTGGGATGCGCTGCCTGATTTGTCCAACGTCACGGAAGTATCGGTGCCGACGGGCAGCACGGTGACCTACGATGCGGCGGCGGGAACGACGAACCTTGGTTCGCTCACGGCTGCGGGCCTAGCCATTGCCGGCGGCAGATTGAATATTGCGAACGGCTTGACGGTGAGTTCGAGCTTTTCTCAGAGCGGCGGTGTGTTGAGCTTTGGCAGCGGCGCGAACGCCAGCATCACCCAGGCGAGCGGAAACCTCGCTATGCCTGGAGCTACATTGGCAAATCTCGCGCTTGCCGCGCCGGCCGGCGCGATCACTCAAACCGGGCCGATCGTGGCCGCCGAGCTAAAGACGCAGTCGCAAACCGGCGCCACATTGACCGACACCGGAAACAAGATCGCGGCATTCACGGCCGAAAACAAAGGTACCGGCAATATCGCGCTCACCAATACCGCAGCGCTGACGCTGGGCGGCATCGGCAATGCCGGCGGCAATGTCACGATCGACAATACCGGTGCCGTCATCACCACTGGCGCAATCACTGCGCCGGCGGGGGCGGTGTCGATACTCGCGCACAGCCCTCTTACCATCGGCACCGCCGGCGTTACTGCCGGGAGCAACATTACCCTGACGGCAGGCGAGACATCGAGCACGACCGACCATTTGACATTGAATGGTGCAGTGGAGAGTACGGGAAGCGGCGCGATTACGCTGTTCTCGGGCGACGATCTGGTGCAAAACGCCAGCGTGAAGACCAACGGCGGCGCGGTCAACGCGACGGCACAGACGGGCAGCATCAGCATGGCGCTGGGTACGACGACCAGCAGCGCCGGCGGCGCCATCGGCTACAAGGCGTCTTCGGGCAACATCATCTTGGCGAGCCTCGATGCAGGCAGCGGATCGATCGACCTGAGTGCGGCCGGAAGCGTCAAGCCAGTGGCCGGATTCACCGGCGCCAATCTGGTCGCGGCGAAGGCCGTGATATTTGCCGGAGGCAGCGCGAATCTGAGCACACAGGTGAAGGAACTGGGCGTTACGGCGGACGGTACGTTCTCCATCGCCGATCTGCTGACAGGCTCGGTCATGACCAATGTGCCGGTAATCGATGCGCTGCCGACCAGTGTCGTGCCGGTGCTCGATCAGGTATTGAGCACAGTCAACGCCACGACGCAGCAGACCTCCGGACAAACGACAATTCAGACCACGCCGCCGCCGCCGTTGATTGCGAGCGTGCCGGGCGGCTTGGGCTCGGGCTACGGTCCACAGACGCCAGGCAACACCGCGCAGACGATAGGTGGCACGGAGGGAGCGTTTGGCGGTGGTCTCGGTATCAACGCATTGCCTGCGCCTGCCGCCGGTGGCGGCGTCGGCGCTACCGCTGGAAACGGCGCCACGGCAAGCGCAGGATCCAATTCTGCCGATTCCTCCGGGACGGCGTCGAGCAGCGGTGGCGGATCCGGCACTGCCTCCGGGTCTGGCTCGAGCGCTGGTGGCGACAAGCCGGCTGTGGACACGCCCTCTGGAGGAAAGCCCGCGGATGACAAGGTCGCGAGCGCAAAGGACAGCAAGGCCGACGATAAGAAGGTCGAAAGGAAAGACGACAAGAAGGACGACGACAAGAAGAAAGACGAAGAGGGTGGTCCGAAGAAACAGGCGGATAAGCCGGCGCCGAAAAAACTGGCGACCTGTAGCTAGGCGGAGACGACCGAATCGGACAATACGGTGTGGGCAAGGCCAAACAGGGCGAGTACGCGGTGCAGTAGCGCCTACTCTTTGCTTTTCAACCTTGCCTTGAGATCGGCGAACGCCTTGTAGGTCGAGGGCGCATCCGGCTCGCCGTGCGCGGGCTCGCCGCGTCCGGCGGAATCCAGGTGGCGCGAATGCTCGTTGTCATGGCAGTAGATGCAGAGCAGCTCCCAGTTGCTGCCATCGGGCGGGTTGTTGTCGTGATTGTGATCCTTGTGGTGCACCGTCAATTGCTGCACGTTCGCGCGGGTGAACTCGCGCGCGCAGCGTCCGCAGACCCAGGGATAGATTTTGAGCGCCTGTTCGCGATAATCCTGCTCGCGAAGCTCGCGATTGCGCCTCGCCTCGGCGACGATCCGATCCATCTTGCCGGGGTCCGGCTGGTTCTTATTCGCTGGCATGTTCCGTCCTTCGTCGATGGATTCATTGTGCACCCGCCTTGTTCATTCATCAACCTGAGCCCGCTTCCGCTATAATCGCGCTTTATCGGCGCAAGCTTTCATGGCTGAAATCCTCAAGCTGCGCGGCAGCCCCGCGCTTTCCGCGTTCCGTCTGGAAAAACTGCAGGCCCGCCTGGCCGAGATCGCGCCGGGCGCGCGCATCGCCGGCACCGAATTCTGGCATTTTGTCGAAACGACGCAGCCGCTGGCTGCGCGCGAGCGCGCGGTGCTCGCGCAGTTGCTTACCTATGGCGAAGCGGTCCGGCCGGCGCCGGCTGCGGGCGAGCTCTATCTGGTGCTGCCGCGCATCGGCACCATCTCGCCCTGGTCGTCCAAAGCCACCGACATCGCGCGTCAGTGCGGCCTGCCGGCGGTAGCGCGCGTGGAGCGCGGCATCGCCTATTACATCGCCGGCAGCGGTGCGCGCCGGTTAGCGATCGCTGCCGAAGTGCACGATCGCATGACGGAAACCGTGGTTGACGATGCGGCCGGGGCGGAGCAACTGTTTCGCCACTTCGAGCCGCGCCCGCTCGCCGCCATCGCCGTGCTCGCGCGCGGGCGCGCCGCGCTGGAAGAGGCCAATCGCGCCATGGGCCTGGCACTGTCTGCCGACGAGATCGATTACCTGCTGGAAAACTTTCGCGCCATCGGCCGCGATCCCACCGACGCCGAACTCACCATGTTCGCGCAGGCCAATTCCGAGCACTGCCGCCACAAGATTTTCAACGCCTCCTGGGTGATCGATGGCGTGGCCGAGACGCAAACGCTGTTCGGCATGATACGCGAGACGGAGAAGGCGAATCCGCAGGGGACGGTGCTCGCGTATTCGGACAACTCCGCCATCATGGAAGGGCGCGAGATCGCGCGCTTCTACCCCGACGCGGCCGGACGCTATAGCTATCACCGCGAGGCCACGCACACGCTGATGAAAGTGGAAACGCACAATCATCCGACCGCGATTTCGCCGTTTCCGGGTGCGGCCACCGGCTCTGGCGGCGAGATCCGCGACGAGGGGGCAACCGGCCGCGGAGCCAGACCGAAAGCCGGTCTCGCGGGTTTTTCGGTATCGAATCTGCGCATTCCGGGCGGCCTGCAGCCATGGGAAGCGGACCGCGGCAAGCCCGGGCGCATCGCCTCCGCCTTGAGCATCATGCTCGATGGGCCGATCGGCGCGGCGGCGTTCAACAACGAGTTCGGCCGCCCCAATCTTGCCGGGTATTTCCGCAGCTTCGAGACGGAATCGAATGGCGAGCTGCGCGGCTATCACAAGCCGATCATGATCGCCGGCGGCGTGGGCAATATTGCCGCGCGCGATGCATTCAAAGCTAACCTGCCGGTAGGTTCGTTGTTGATCCAGCTCGGCGGACCGGGCATGCTGATCGGCATGGGCGGCGGCGCCGCCTCCAGCATGAGCACCGGCAGCAACACCGAGGATCTGGACTTCGATTCGGTGCAGCGCGGCAACGCCGAAATTCAGCGCCGCGCACAGGAAGTGATAGACCGTTGCTGGCAACTGGGTGATGCGAACCCCATCCTGTCGATTCACGATGTAGGCGCGGGCGGACTGTCGAATGCGATGCCCGAACTCGCGCACGGTGCCGGGCGCGGCGCGCGTCTGAATTTGCGCGCCGTGCCGAGCGAAGAGCCGGGCATGTCGCCGCGCGAAATCTGGTGCAACGAGGCGCAGGAGCGCTATGTGCTTGCCATTGCGCCGGCGCGGATCGAGGCGTTCCGCGCCATGTGCGCGCGCGAGCGCTGCCCGTTTGCGGTGCTGGGCGAGGCGACAGCAGAGCAGCAGCTCACGCTTGCCGATGAGCGCTACGCCAACAAGCCGGTGGACATGGATCTGGGCGTGCTGCTCGGCAAACCGCCGCGCATGCTGCGCGATGTCGTGCGGCGCACGCCGATGCTGCGCCCATTTTCTGCTGCCGGCATCGCCCTGGAGGAAGCCTGCTACCGCGTGCTGCGCCATCCCACGGTCGCTGACAAGACGTTCCTCATCAGCATCGGCGATCGCACCGTGGGCGGCCTGTGCGCGCGCGATCCCTTCGTCGGGCCGTGGCAGACGCCGGTGGCCGATTGTGCCGTAACCGTTTTGGGGTTCGGCGAATATGCGGGCGAGGCCTATTGCATGGGCGAGCGCGCGCCGCTGGCCCTCATTTCTGCCCCGGCCTCGGGGCGCATGGCAGTGGGCGAGGCACTCACCAATCTGGCTGCGGCGCCGGTCGACCTGTCACGCGTGAAACTCTCGGCCAACTGGATGGCGGCAGCCGGTCATGCGGGTGAAGACGCGGCCTTATTCGACACGGTGCGCGCGGTGGCGCTGGAACTGTGTCCCGCACTGGGCATCAGCATTCCGGTGGGGAAAGACTCCTTGTCGATGAAAACCACCTGGGATGAGGCGGGACGAAAAAAAGAAGTCGTGTCGCCGCTCTCGCTCATCATCTCCGCCTTCGCGCCCTGCGCCGATGCGCGCCGCGTGCTCACGCCGCAGCTGCGCCTGGATGCGGGCGCGACGGAACTGATCTTCGTCGATGTTGCGCGCGGAAAGAACCGCCTCGGCGGCTCCATTCTCGCCCAGGTGTATGGCCAAGTCGGCGACACGGCGCCGGATGTGGACGATGCGCAGGCGCTGAAGCGTTTTTTCGAGGCGGTGCAGGCGCTCAACCGCGACGGCCTCGTGCTCGCCTATCACGACCGCTCCGACGGCGGCCTGTTCGCCACGCTCTGCGAAATGGCGTTCGCGGCGCATTGCGGGCTAACGATAGAGCTCGACGCGCTAGGCGCCGGCGGCGAAGCGGAACGCGTGCTCGCGGCGCTGTTCGCCGAGGAACTCGGCGCGCTGCTGCAGGTGCGCGCATCGGATCGCGACGCGGTGCTGGCGCGGTTCGCGGCGCAAGGTCTGCAGGCGCAGGCTATCGGCAGTCCGAACGAACTCGACGAAATCCGCTTCGAGCGCAAGGCGCAGCCGGTGTTTGCGCGACAGCGCATCGCGCTGCAGCGCGCCTGGTCCGAAACCACCTGGCGCATGCAGGCGCTGCGCGACAATCCGGAATGCGCGCGCGAGGAATACGAGCGCATCCTCGATGCGGGCGATCCGGGATTGCACGCCAAACTCAGTTTCGATCCGGCGCAGGATGTCGCCGCACCCCATATCGCCACCGGCGCCCGGCCGAAGATCGCCATCCTGCGCGAGCAGGGCGTCAACGGACAGGTGGAAATGGCGGCAGCCTTTGATCGCGCCGGCTTTGACGCCAGCGACGTGCACATGAGCGACATCATTTCCGGCCGCGCTTCGCTCATCGACTACAAAGGCTTCGCCGCCTGCGGCGGTTTCTCCTACGGCGACGTGCTCGGCGCGGGCGAAGGCTGGGCCAAGTCCATCCTGCTGAATGCGCGCGCGCGCGACGAGTTCGAAGCGTTCTTTGCGCGCAGCGACGTGTTCGCGCTCGGCGTGTGCAACGGCTGCCAGATGATGAGCAATCTGCACGAACTCATTCCGGGCGCCGCCGGCTGGCCGAAATTCCTGAAGAACAAATCGGAACAATTCGAGGCGCGCTTCGTCATGGTCGAAGTGGTGCAGAGTCCATCGCTGTTTTTCTCCGGCATGACCGGCAGCCGCATGGCGGTGGCCACCGCGCATGGCGAGGGCAGGGCACTGTTCGCCGATACGGCCGCGCAAGCGAAGGCGCTGGTGGCGCTGCGATTCGTCGACCACCGCGGGGCTGCGACCGAAATCTATCCCGCCAATCCGAACGGCTCGCCCGGCGGCGTCACCGGGCTCACCACGGCCGACGGCCGCTTCACTATTCTCATGCCGCATCCGGAGCGCGTGTTCCGCAGCGTGCAGCAGTCCTGGCACCCGCAGGCCTGGGCAGAAGACAGCCCGTGGATGCGCATGTTCCGCAACGCGCGCGCCTGGGTGGGGTAGATGCAAGTTCCGCCCATCGTTGGCAATCGCGTCGAGCTGCAGCTGCTCACCACGCTGCGCTGCAATCTCAAGTGCAGCTATTGCTCGCTCGGCGTCGGCGAAGTGCTGGGTTCGCAGCGTGAGGTCACCTACTCGCTCGACGCGCTGGATGCTTTCATTGCGACGCAACTCGCCGGGCATGAGATTTACGTCACCTTCTACGGCGGCGAGCCGACGCTGAACCTCGATCTCGTGACCGCGGTGATGCAGCGCCATCCCGAGTATCGCTTTCAGCTGCAAACCAACGGCACCCTGCTCGATGAGCTGCCGGACTGGGTGCTGGCGCGGCTGTCCAATATCCTGGTGTCGATAGACGGCGGCGAGCGCGTCACCGACGGTTTCCGCGGACGCGGCATTTACCGGCAGGTGGTGAAGAATGTCCGCGCCATACGCACGCGGCTCGGCGGCACGCTCACCGCGCGCGTAACCTGGAGCAGCGCGGACACCAGTTTCGAAGAACTGGACCAGCTGACGCAGTATTTCGATTATGTCTATTTCCAGTTCGTGGCGCTGGACGGGGCGTACGCGCCGGATGCGGTGGTGAAGAAGCGCGACGTGATCTCGAAGTTGGTGCAGAAGTTCTTTGCCGCCGACACGCTCTATCCCTTCATTCCGATCATGGGCACGGTGCGCAACAAGGTGTTGCCGTCGCGCGCGCAGGAACTCTACGCCGGACTGACGCAGTGCCGCACCTCCACGCACATTCTGAACGTGATGCCGGACGGCAAGATCTATCCCTGCCCGGATTTGCTGTACCTGCCGGAGATGCTGCAAGGCGACGTGGTCGGAAACTGGCTCAAGCGCAGTCCGCTGCAACCGCACCCGGACATGCCCTGCGAGCGTTGCGGCGCGTTCGCGTTCTGCCGCCGCAATTGCATGAAAAACCTGTATCTGGCGTACGTCAAGGGCGAGCGTGGCTACCGCGAGAACGTGGTCGAGCCGATCTGCGATCTGGTGCGATTCATGGGCGAGGAAGTGGAGCGGCACGACCCGCATGCCTGGTATGCGCGCATGCCCCTGGCCGTGCGCGAGCGAGTGGCCGGCTGCGAGGTCTACGAATATGTCGAGGTCATGCCCTGAGAGGCTCTAAGCAATTGTCATTCCGAGGCGCACAGCGCCGAGGAATCTGCTTCTTGTTGTCGCCAAAAGAGTCGATTCTTCGCGTTGCGGAATGACTGTTTTTGGGATGCTCTTAAGAGATTACCGCAGTGCGTGATTCGTTAGCAGCGCCGCCCCGAGCAGCAGCACCGCGCCGGCCTGATGCGCCGCCGCCAGCGCAATCGGCACCGCGAGCAGCAGAGTCGCAATACCGAGCGCGATCTGCAGCGCCAGCAAGCCGAGCAGGAGATTGCCGGCAACACGAGCGCGCGAATCGAGCTGTTCACGCCGCGCGCGCAGCCAGAGCCAGGGGACAAGGAAGGCCAGCAGCCATGCGCCCAGGCGGTGATCGAACTGCACCGTGGCCATATTGTTGAAGAAGTTCAGGTACCACGGCTCGAGCATGAACAGTTCCGGCGGCAGCAGATGGCCGTTCATCAGCGGGAACGTATTGTAGGCGAAGCCCGCGCGAATCCCGGCGACGAAGCCGCCGGTCACGATCATGTAGGCGAGCGTCGCGGTGATGATCCAGGCGGTCCGGCGCAGCGTCGGTGGCGCCGGACTCGTGGTTGCGGAACCCGGAAAGAGCAAGCCCAAGGCGGTCCACAGCATGACGGCATAGATCGCGAGCGCGATGCTCAAATGCGCAGTCAGCCGGTACTGCGATACGCGCGGGTCGTCCACCAGCCCCGACTTCACCATGTACCAGCCCATCGCCCCTTGCAGAGCGCCGAGTACAAATATGCCGGTGAGCTTCAGCGCGAGCGGCCGGTCGATTTGCCTGCACCACCAGAACCAAAGCAGCGGCAGCAGAAATGCGAGGCCGATCAGGCGGCCGAGCAGGCGGTGAAAATACTCCCACCAGAAAATCGACTTGAATTCGGCCACGCCCATGCCCTGGTTGACTTTAAGGTACTCGGGGGTGAGCTTGTATTTGTCGAAGGTCTGCAGCCACTGGGTTTCATTCATCGGCGGCAAAGTGCCGAGAATGGGCTGCCATTCCACGATCGACAAGCCGGAATGGGTGAGCCGGGTTACCCCGCCCACCACGACCATCGCGAACACCAGCGCGCAGCACACTAGCAGCCACGCCGCGACCGTGCCCCGTGCCGCCAACGCATCGTCGCCTGCTGTATAGGTGGTGTTTTCTTTTTTTGGGGACATGATGATTGCAGTGCGTGAACGCGTATCGAATAGGGGTGTTCGTTCGCTGAAGGTTAATCGAAATAGCGTCGCCAAGCCAGTGCGCTCGCGGCTATGGGCGCTCCAGGACGCCCAACCCGCAGCGGCCAGATCTGCAGTAGCAGGCCGGCGCCAGCTTCTGCTATAATTCGCGCCTCGCGCCTGTAGCTCAGTTGGATAGAGTACTTGGCTACGAACCAAGGGGTCGTGGGTTCGAATCCTGCCAGGCGCGCCATTCAAACAAGGGCTTAGGGAAACCTAGGCCCTTGTCATTTCTGCGACTGCGTGAGTTTTGCGTGACTTTCTCACGCAGCAGCACGCAATAGCGTGATCGCGGGCGTCGCGAGCGATCGGTCGATCCGATTGACCGCGGCCAGGAGTTCCGCGAGTTCGGCCACGGAGTAGTGCGTCGGCATGCTCCGGGTCTTGTGACCCAGG
>Ga0334722_10005101_pt1 | contig 13390 bp, 9 predicted proteins | sample C3_bottom_MG_FD_207210 | JGI IMG/M metagenome (GOLD analysis project Ga0334722, IMG submission 207210) | Sediment microbial communities from Yellowstone Lake, YNP, Wyoming, USA - C3_bottom | ecosystem: Environmental > Aquatic > Freshwater > Lake > Sediment | place: USA: Wyoming | collected...
AACATGATGACGGAAGGGCGGGCCGGCTTCCGGGCGTTCCATGAGGGAGGCAAGGACTGCCGGGAGGCGGATTTCCTGCTCCTGCGCCGCCGGCTGGCCGAAGGCGCGGTCTGGGGCGAGGCGCTGACCGAGGAAGTCCTGGCGCGCGCGAAAGGATCGGCCCGCTGATGGCCGCCGATGCGGTGGCGCCGATCGTGGTCGAGAAGCTCGAGGGCGGCGCGTACTGGCGGGTCGTCCTCGGCGGCTCGAAGGGCAACATCCTCGATGCGCGGCTGATGCAGGCGCTCTCGGCGGTCTTGGCGGAGGCCGCGGCCGACCGGGGCGTCAAGGCGCTGTGCCTCGAAGGGCAGGGCGCGCATTTTTCGTTCGGGGCCAGCGTGCCCGAGCACCTGCCGGCCAGCGTGGCCGGGATGCTGGCGCAGTTTCACGGTCTGCTGGTGGAACTGGTCGAGGCGTCCGTCATTGTCATGGCGGCCGTCAGGGGGCAGTGCCTCGGCGGCGCCATGGAACTCGTGACACTCTGCCACCGGGTCTTCGCTTCGGCCGAGGCCAGATTCGGCCAGCCCGAGATCATGCTGGGGGTGTTCGCCCCGGCGGCATCGGTCGTGCTGGCCGAGCGTGTCGGCCGCGGAGCGGCAGAGGACCTGTGCCTCAGCGGACGGACGATCGGGGGCAGCGAGGCGTTCCGGATCGGCCTGGTGGACGAACTCGTGGAGGGCGATCCGGCCGAGGCGGCGGCGGCGTATGTCCGGACTCATCTGCTGCCCAAGTCGGCCTCCAGCCTGCGGTATGCCGTCCGGGCGGTTCGTCTGGGACTGCGCCAGCGGATCGCGAGCGACTTGCGCGCGGTCGAGCGCCTGTACCTCGATGGCCTGATGGGCACCGCCGATGCCGTGGAGGGCCTGCAGGCGTTTCTCCAGAAGCGCCCTCCGGTCTGGCGGAACGAATGAGTGTGGGGCCGTCGCCCCGACGAGGCAGCCGGGAGGGGGACCACGGATGACGGACGGGACTGACGCGTTGCTTTCGTTGGCGGGCAAGGTGGCACTGGTTGCCGGCGGCGCCGGGGCCATCGGTTCTTCGATCGCGTCCCGGCTCCGTGACGCCGGCGCCACGGTGTTGTCCATCGACAGGCCCGGTCACACGGGGCCTGCGGGCACGCGGACGATCGGATGCGACGTCAGCCAGCCCTCGGCTGTGCGAGGTCTGCTGGAGGATGTCGCCCGCGATCCCGGCCGCCTCGACATCCTCGTCCACTGCGTCGGCATCGCGAACGACTCGGTGGTGTGGAAGATGTCCGACGAGGCCTGGACGTCGGTCCTCGACACGAACCTGGACTCGGCGTTCTACCTGGTGCGCGGGGCGGTGCCGCTGATGCGCGCCGCCGGGGGCGGCGCCATCACGCTGATTTCTTCGATCAACGGCGAGCGCGGCAAGCTCGGCCTCTCGAACTACTCCGCCAGCAAGGCAGGCCTGAACGCGCTGGCCCGCACCGTCGCCCGGGAGGTCGGCCGGTTCGGGATTCGCGTCAATGCGGTGGCGCCGGGCTGGATCGAGACCCCGCTCATCGAGAACATCGCCCCGGAATGGAAGCAGCGGGCGATTGACGAAACAGCCCTGGGGCGCCTCGGTGCGCCCGACGATGTGGCCAGGGCCGTGCTGTTCCTGTGCTCCGACCTGAGCCGTCACGTGACGGGGCAGGTGCTGCGCGTGGACGGGGGACAGCTTATCGGCTGACCGGCGCCGGCTGCAGGGCGCCGTCGTCGAAGGCGAAGGCGCCTACCCCTCCGAGATCGTCGTCTTCCACGCCTCGAGTGTGCTGACGTGGAACCCGTTGCCGGGCTCTTCGAGCACGAACTTCACGACCTGCATCAGCTCATCGTCCGTCATGATCCGGTCGCGCTCCTTCGCGGCGCGGAACACGGCTTCGACGAGTTTCTGTTCGGGTTCGAAGCCATGATCCACCAGCCAGTGGACCACGTTCGAGACGCCCGACATGAAGCCGACGTCGATCTGCTGCTTCAGGCCCATCATGCCGGCGGGAACGCCGGAGTAGATGCGGTCGGCCAGCCAGTCGTCGCCCTTCTTCTTCGCCTTGATGATCGCGGCCGCATGGACACCCGTGGCGGTGCGGAACGCGTCCTGCCCGAACACGGGGTAGTTGGGCGGAATCGGGATGCCGGTGGCGTCGCTCGCGATCCGGACGTACCGATGGAGCGGCAGCAGGTCGGTCTCGATGTAGCCCATCAGCTTGAGATTGACGAGCAGCTGGTCCATCGAGCAGTTGCCGATGCGCTCGCCGATGCCGAGCGCGGTGGCGTGGACGCGATCCACGCCCGAGGTCATGGCGGTGATCGTGTTGATGACGCTCAGGCCGCGGTCGTTGTGGCCGTGCCAGTCGATCTTGATGTCGGCGCCGGTTTCCTTGATGAGCTGGCGCACGTACGGAATCAGATTGCGCACGCCGCGCGGCGAGATGTGGCCCACGGTGTCGCAGACGCAGACCCGCGTGGCGCCGGCGTCGATGGCAGCCTTGAACAGCCGGCGGATCGTGTCGGGCGTCGCCCGGCACGTGTCCTCGGTGACATAGGTCGTGGGCAGCCCGTGCTTGACGGAGAACGAAATCGTGTCTTCCGTGAGCTTGAGCATGTGATCCAGGGTCCATTCCTCGGCGTACTGGCGGATCGGGGAACTGCCGATGAACGCGCACGCCTCGATCGGCATGCCCACCTTGTCCACGATGCCCACGAGCGCCTGGATATCGGCCTGCACCGTGCGGACGGCGCAGTTCGGCCTGATCGACAGGCGGGCGGATTGGATCTCCTCGCACAGGGCGATGATGTCGGCGCGCGCGCGGGGGCCGGCGCCGGGCAGGCCGAGGTCGGCCGACTGGATGCCCAGTTCGTTCATCACGTGCAGCAGTTCGAGTTTCCGCTCGATCGCGGGATCGCGAACCGATGGCGACTGCAGTCCGTCACGCAACGTCTCATCGTCGAACTCGACCGGCGAATGGCGGTGCGGATAGCCGTTGCCCGCAGTGTTCCAGTCGTAGATGAGATCGGCTGACGGGGGCACCTTGTTCATGAAACCCTCCGGATCGGGAACTCCTACACGTGATGAACCGGGCCGGCGCCGGCGGCAGCGGCCTCCAGGGTCCGCCGCACGTACACACGCACCATCTCCCGGCGGTAGCCGGCGTCACCCGGCACGTTGTCGAGCGGATGACACTGGCGGAACGCGGCTTCGGCCACGTCCGCAAACCGCGCCGCACAGCCTCCGTTCTGGAGGCCGCCTCCGGCCAGCAGGTCGCCCGCCGCCGTGATTCGCCTGGGCGCCGCGGCAAGCACCGTCACCACGACATCGGCGGCCACCACGGTGGCGGAGGGGCCGACGTCGAGCCGCACAGCCACGCCCAGCAGAGGATAATCGATCGCGCCCCGGTCGCGAAGCTTCCCGTAGGCGCCGCGGTGACCGGGACGCTGCGGCGGGATCCGGATGCCCGTCAGAATCTCGCCGGGGGCGAGCCGGTGATTGCGGCGGCCGTCCGCCGTCCAGAACGCGTCAATCTGCGTCCGCCGGGTTCCCCCAGGCCCCGCGATGTTCAGCACCGCGTCGAGCGTCATCAACGCGGGCGCCGTGTCGTTGGATGCTGCCGCCACGCAGTTGGAGCCGCCCTTGACGACGTGGCACACCGTGCCGTCCTTCTTGAGGCAGAACCCCACGGCCGACCGCCAGAAATACGTCTGGTTGAACCACTGGCAGCGCGTGTCGAGCAGGACATTGCCGCCGATGGTGCCCATTCGCCGGAGCTGCGGGCCGGCCACCACGGACGCCGCCTGCGCCAGTGCCGGCGCGGACTGCCGCACCTCGGCCGAGGCCGCGACCGCCGCGAGAGGCGTCATGGCGCCGATGGCGAGCGAGCCATCGGGCTCGCGGGTGATACCCGTCAGGCCCGCCACGTCAGCGAGTGCGACCACGACCTCGGGCGTGACGAGTTCGTGTTTCATGTTAGGCAGCAGGTCGGTGCCGCCGGCGAGCACGACCGCGCGGTCTCCGGCTTCGGCCAGCAGGGTGACGGCTTCGGCGACGGTTCCGGGGCGATGCAGCCGGAACCTGGGCAGACGCAGCATCAGCGCGCCTCCCTGAGGGCCGCCAGCACTCGGGCTGGCGTGAAGGGCAGGTGGGTGAGGCGGAGGCCAATCGCGTCGAACACGGCGTTCGAGAGCGCGGGCAGTGACGGGTGCAGCGGGCCTTCGCCCGCCTCTTTTGCGCCGTACGGCCCTTCCGGATCCAGGCTCTCGACGATGAGCGCGTGGAACTCCGGGGTGTCGAGCGCCGTCGGAATGCGGTAGTCGAGCAACGAGGGCCCCCGGTGAATCCCGAAACGGTTCACCGCATGCTCCTCGAGCAGCGCCTCCGCGAGCCCCATGTAGGCGGACCCCTCCATCTGGCCGGCGACGAGCATCGGATTGAGGGCGCGGCCGCAGTCGTGGGCGACCCACGCCTTCTCGCACGTGATGCGGCCGGTTTCGACGTCCACGCTGACCTCGACGACATGGGCCGTGAAGGAATAGGCGGGCGAGGCGCCGATGGCGCCGCCCCGGTGCTGCCCGCCGAGCGCCGGCGTGTTGTAGGAGCCGGTCGCTCCCAGCGTCTCGCGGGCTTCTTCGGCCAGGACGAATGCCTCCGCCATCGGGATGCGGCGTGAGGGGTCCGCGCGGTCGAACGCATAGCCCTCGGCGAGCACCACGTGAGAGGGCGGAACCTGCCACTCCGCCGCCACGGCGCCGACGACCATCTCGCGCACCTTGCGGCACGCGTCGATGGTGGCGTTGCCGACCATGAACGTCACGCGGCTGGAGTAAGCCCCGAGATCGACAGGGCAGAGGTCGGTGTCGGCGGCCACCACGCGCACCTGATCGAGCGTGAGCCCGAGTTCCTCGGCCACGAGGTACTGCACGACGGAACTCGATCCCTGACCGATGTCATTGCCGCCCGTGAAGGCCGTGACGAGACCCGACCGATCCACCTTAAGCTGAATACCGGCCTGCGGCATCTCGTTCGGGTAAATCGGGTAGTTCGTGCCGGAGATGTACATCGAGCCCGCAATCCCAAGCCCCCGGCCGAACGGGAGCGTCCCGCGCCGCTCACGCCAGCCGCTCTCCCGTTCGACCCGGTCGAGGCACTCCAGGAAGCCGTTCGAGGTGATGCGCTGACCGTTGATGGTCTTCGTGTGGGCACCGATGAAGTTGCGCCGGCGCAGTTCGATGGGATCCAGGCCCAGGCGGTGGGCCACCTGGTCCAGTTGCACTTCGAAGGCGAAGCGGGGCTGCACGGCGCCGTGGCCGCGCTTGGGGCCGCACGGCGGCTTGTTCGTGAAGACCCGGGTGCTGTCGAAGCGGTACGCGGGAAACGCGTACGGCCCCGTCAGCAACTGTCCGGAGTAGTACGTCGTCACCAGGCCGAACGAGCTGTACGCGCCGCCGTCGATGAGAATCCTGGCATCGACGCCGGCGATGCGGCCGTCTGCCGACACGCCGGTGCGATAGCGGAGCTGCATCGGGTGCCGGCCGCGGTGCGTATAGAAGACCTCTTCGCGCGTGTAGAGCATCTTCACGGGCCGCCCCGTGACGATTGCCAGCCTCGCGACCAGGAACTCGAGGCTGAACGGATCGGACTTTCCGCCAAACGCGCCGCCGAGGTGCGGCTGGATCACGCGAACGCGGTGGGCGGGCAGTTCCAGCACCCGGGCAAGCGCGCGCTGCACGTAGTGCGTGATCTGCGTCGAGGACCAGACGGTCAGGACGCCATCGGGCGAGTAGCGCGCGACGGCGCAGTGCGGCTCAATCGCCGCGTGCGTGGTGCCGTGAAACGCGTACTCGCCCTCGACGACCACGTCGGCGGCCTCCAGCGCCGCGTCGACGTCGCCAAACGCGAGTTGCACGTGCTTCGAGATGTTGCCGTCCTTCCGGCCCTCGTGGATGGCGGGCTCGTGCCGCGCGAGGCTCTCGGCCGGATCGAAGTACGCGTGCAACGGTTCGTACTCGACGCGGATGAGCTTCAGGGCGGCATTCGCCGTGTCCTCGTCGACCGCGGCCACGGCCGCGACGGGATCGCCGATGAAGCGCACCTTGTCGATGGCCAGGGCGGTCTCGTCCTGCGTCCACGGCAGCACGCCATATGTCACGGGAAGATCGGCGCCGGTGACCACGGCATGGACGCCCGGCAACGCACGCGCGGCTGACGCGTCGATCGAACGGATGCGCGCGTGCGCCTGCGTGCTGCGCAGCGTCTTCGCGTGCAGCATGCCCGGCAGGGAGATGTCGTCCGCGTACACCGCGGCGCCGGTGGCCTTGGCGAGGCCGTCCGTCTTCCGCATCGGCCGTCCGACATGCCGGAAGCGGGCCCACGGGGCGTCGATGCCGTGCGGTTCCCTGGCGCTCATGTCGCGGAGGGCGGGCGCTCAGCGGTGTCCGGGGATTCCCACGCGCGCCGGGGCGCCGCCGTGCCGGCACGCTCGGCCACGGCGAGCCTGACGCCGTCGAAAATCTGGGTGTAGCCGGTGCAGCGGCACAGGTTGCCCGACAGCGCTTCGCGCATCTGATGGTCGTCCGGCGACGGATTCGTGTCGAGCAAGGCGCGGGCCGACAGGATCATGCCGCTCTGGCAGAAACCGCATTGCAAGGCGCCGCAGCGGTCGAAGGCATCCTGGATCGGGTCCACGCCAGCCCCGGCGATCGCGACGTGTCGGGGGGCGAGCCCTTCGATCGTCGTAATCTCGTGCCCTTCCGCCAGGCTCGCGAGGATGAGGCACGCCAGCACGGGCTCGCCGTCGAGCAGGACCGTGCACGCGCCGCAGTCGCCCTTGTCGCAGCCCTGCTTCGTGCCGGTAAAGCCCAGCCGGTACCGCAGGACTTCGAGCAGGGTCCAGTGGTCGGGCGCACCCACGTCGTGGGTATCCCCGTTCACCTTGAGGTGCATGAGGTGTATTGTCGCTGCTGCCGGTTCCCGGGACAAGATCGAAAATGCCGGCTAGACGTGCTGGCCTGCGGCCCATCCCGACGACCACGCCCACTGGAAGTTGTAGCCCCCGAGCCACCCCGTCACATCCACGACTTCGCCCACGAAATACAGGCCAGGCTGCCGGATCGATTCCATCGTCCGGGATGACAGCCCGTGCGTGTCGACGCCGCCCAGCGTGACCTCGGCCTTGTCGAAACCCAGCGTGCCGGCGGGTGCGAGCCGCCAGCCCGAGAGCGCGCAGGCGGCAGCGCCGAGGGCGGTCCGGCTGATCTGGTTGAGGGGCTGGTCGAGCCCGTGAATCGCGCACCACTCGCGCGCGAAGCGCTGGGGCAGTGTCGTCGCGAGGACGTTCGACAGCAGCGCGCGGCTGCCGCGCTGTGCTTCGAGCCATGCGGCAGCGTCGATGCCGGGCAGCAGATCGAGCGTGATGACGGGACGGGTGCCGCCAGGCCGCGGGGCGGTCTGCCAGTAGTTCGACAACTGGAGCACGGCTGGCCCCGACAGGCCGTGGTGCGTGATGAGGACGTGACCGGTGAAGGACGGGCCGTGCGGCGGCTGGCACGTGAGGGTGGCAGGAAACGAGACGCCGGCCAGCCCCGTCAGCCGGCGCCGGTCGGCCGGGGCGAGCGCCAGCGGGACGAGACCGGGCTGGGGCGCGACGACCGGCAGGCCGAACTGCTCGGCGACGCGGTAGCCCAGGGGTGTGGCGCCCAGCTTCGGCACCGCGAGCCCTCCGGTCGCCACCACCAGCGCGTCACAGGTGAACGTGCCCGCCGACGTGGCCACCGAGAAGCGGCCGGGGCGCCCCGTTGCGGTCCGGTCGTAAGAGGCGACCGACGCCACCTCGCAGGGCGCGGCCAGCTGCACTCCTGCGGCGTCGCATTCGGCGGACAGCAACCGGACGACGTCCGTGGCCGAGGAGCAGCAGAACAGCTGTCCCTGTTCCCGCTCCTCCCAGGCAATCCCGTGCTGGTCCATCAACGCGACGAAGTCGTCCGGCGTGAACCGCGACAAGGCGGACCGGCAGAAGTGCGGGTTGCCGGAGAGGTAGTTGGCGGCCGACACGGAGCGGTTCGTGAAGTTGCAGCGGCCGCCCCCCGACACGCGGATGCGTTCGCCGATCCGGCGCCAGTGATCGAGAAGCAGCACGCGGCGGCCGCGGCGGCCCGCGTGAATCGCGCACATCTGGCCTGCGGCGCCGGCGCCGAGGACGATGACGTCAAGATCCGGCCGACGGTCAGTCATGCCCGATCGCGCCGCGCAGTGGACTGGCGTCAGTCTTGTGCAGGTCGAACACCATGACGGTGTTCCGTCCGGCCTTGAGCCATGACGCCGGGCAGTAGAGCCGCTTCTGCGGGCCGACGTCCCAGTAGCGGCCCAGGTTGTGGCCGTTCACCCACACGACGCCCTTGCGATACCCGCTGAGGTCGAGGAACGTATCGGCGGGGCCGGCCAGCGTAAAGTCCCCCGCAAAGAACATACCCGGCCGGGCGCCCGGGTCGGTGTCCGCGGGAAGCGCGGACACCCAGGCGTCCGCGAGCGGCAGGAGGAACACCTTCCAGTTCATCAGGGTCATGCCGGAGAGCGTGACGCGATCGGTGATGCCCTTGCGGTCGATCAGTTCCTGGGCGAAGTTGATGTGCCCCATGCCTTCGACGAGGATATCGAGGACCGGCATCGGGTTTTCGGAGCGGGGAAGATCAATGGACTTCTCTCCGAGCCGCCGATCGATCGTGCCCACGAAGGTGCCATCGATGAAGACGGTCGCGTAGTCGTGCAGATCGGTGATGACGAGTCTGCCGCTCTTGCGTCCGACGAGCGTCGTTCTGTAGAGCACGAGTCCCTGGTTCTGGCCGTACATCTCGAACGGACGCGGCTGGACGTCGTCGATGGGTGCGGGCAGGTGGTTCCAGATTGACGCGCGCGCCTTCATCGCGAACTCGGGAATTCCGATCGCGGGAACAGGGCCGGGAACCGCCGGGATCGGCGAACCGGCCGGCCGGTAGCCGGCCATCAGGGCGCGCAGCGCCTGGTACTTGGCTGTGGGCCGTCCCTGCTCGGTGACAGGCGCGTCGTAGTCGTAGCTGGTGACGTCCGGTTCGTATCCCTTGCCGCCGGCGTTGGCGCCCGCGGTGAACCCGAAGTTCGTGCCGCCGTGAATGACGTAGAAGTTGAATGACTTCTTCGCGTCGAGGAGAAAGGTCACTTCCTTGACGATACTCTCGACCGTCGTGCGGGCCCAGCCCTCGGCCCAGTGCGTGAGCCAGCCCGGGTAGGTCTCGGACGAGAAGATCGGGACCCCGGGCGCGATCGAGCGGGCGAGTTCCCAGTGCTTCTCACTGGAGCCGGAATCGAGCCCGATGGCGCCGCCGGCCACGCGGCCGGCTTCGAGCATGTAGGCCGTGGGGCCGTCTCCCGTGAAGAAGGGGATGTTGACGCCGTTCTTCAGCCAGAGCTCCTTCAGCCGCGCGATGTATGCGCGGTCGTTGCCGTAGCTCCCGTACTCGTTTTCGATCTGCAGCATCAGGATTGGCCCGCCGTTCGTCACGAGCCACGGCTTGATGACCTGCGCCAGCCTGGCGATGTAGCGTTCCACCGCCTGCATGTATCGCGGGTTGAGGCAGCGCACCTTCAGCGTCGGGTCCTTCAGCAGGTACGGCGGCAGTCCGCCGAAGTCCCACTCCGCGCAGACGTACGGACCAGGCCTGAGGATCACCCACTGGCCCTCTTCCTGGGCCGTCCGGAAGAACCGCGCGAGGTCGCGGTTGCCGGACGAGAAGTCGAACGTGCCTTCCGCGGTCTCGTGGTAGTTCCAGAAGATGTAGGCCGCGATGGTGTTCGTGCCCATGCCCCGGGCCATCTGGATCCGGTGACGCCAGTACTCGGCGGGGACCCGGGCCGGGTGGATTTCGCCCGAGATGAGCTGGAAGGGCTTGCCGTCGAGCAGGAACGCGTCGCTACCGAGGGCAAACGTGTGTCTGGACGACTGGGCGGAGGGCCAGGCAGCGATGGTCAGCACGGCGAAGAGGAGGACGAGCGAGCGCTTCATGGATGATCTCCAGCCGAAGGCGTCGGACGCGGCGATCCTAGCACTGTATAATCGCGCGGTAACCAACCCCGGGAATTCAAGGAGGCCTGTGTCCTCACCCGCGCTTCGGCGCCTGCTGTTGCTTCGTGACGCGTGTGGCCCGGAAACCGGGGCGCGGAAGCGCGCGCTTCTCCGCGAGGTCTGGCCGCAGCGCCTGGCGACGATTCGGCAGGTCATCGCGTTCCACGAGGTGCTGAGCTACTGGCGCGCCTATCCCGACGACGACCGCCTTCTGAGGGCGGTGATATCGGCACTGAAGCGCTTCGGATCCCGGCCTGACGTGCACCGCCTCCGGGACGCCCTGCTGAACTCCGGGATCGCCGGCACCGACATCGTCTACCCGTTCGGACGCTGCACGGCGACATGGCTGGCGGAACGCTGGCCGGCCCACCTGGCGATCGAGTGGGACGCCGTTCCTGATGCCGATCGGCTGACGCGCAGCGTGATCGTGCATGCGCTGCCCGCAGAGGTGCCGGGCCTCGATGCCGCGCCCACGGGGATCCAGCCATGGATGCAGCACTTGCGGTCGCCACGGGGCTCTGATGCCTCGTGGCTCATTGACAGAGCGGCCGCGGCGGCCGGCGGTCCGTGGACGCGGGACCGCCTGTTCGACGAGCTCGATCTGCCCGTTCGGGTGAAGGCCGGACGGACAACACCCAGCCGGACGCTGGCCCACGTCGAGGCGGAGCACGTGGCATTCAGGGGCGAGTCGATACAGCGCGGAAGGCCCGACCTGGCTGCCGAGATCGGGCGGCCGCCGCAGGCGGTCAGGCATCTGGCGCCAGCTGAGGCCGGGCGCATTGTCGATCTTGCGCGCGAGGCTATGGTCACGCGACAGCGCGACCTCGACGCCTTCGCATGGGCGGACGTCCGGGACGTCCGGATCGCGGACTGCGGTGATGGCCTGCAGATTGCCCTGGTCGGCGTGTTGCCCGGGCGGCGCTTCGTGCTGGAGTCGATGTACGGCTTCCTGACGCTGAAGAACGGGGTCCCGATCGGGTATGGCGTGGTCGCCGCGTTGTTCAATTCGGCCGAGATTGCCTTCAACGTGTTCGAGACGTTCCGGGGCGGTGAGGCGGCCCACATCCTCGGCCGGCTGCTGGCAACGGCGCACGCCGTGTTCGGCAGCGACACGTTCAGCATCGACCCCTACCAGCTGGGCGCGGACAACGAGGAGGGCCTGGCGTCAGGTGCGTGGTGGTTCTACTACAAGCTGGGATTCCGGCCGCGCGCCGCGGCGATTCTCCCCGTCGTGGCTCGCGAGATGGCCCGGATTCGCCGCAAGCCGTCGTACCGCACCCCGCGGGCCACCCTCGAGCAACTCGTGCGGCACAACCTGTACTTTTCGCGGGGCGCCCGGCGGCGCGACGTGCTCGGCGTGCTGACGTTCGATCGGATCGGTCTCGCGGTCAGCCGATGCGTCGGCCGGCGCTTTGGCGACGACCGTGCCCGGGCGGCCCGGGTGCTGGCGGACCAGGCTGCGGTGGCGCTCGGCGCGGGTCGCTGGCGGGACTGGCCGCGCGATGAACGGACCGCGTGGGCGCAGTGGGCGCCTGTCGTGGCGGTGCTGCCGGGACTCGGGCGCTGGAGCCGGTCCGATCGACGCGCGCTCGTGGACGTCGTCCGGGCGAAAGGGCGCGCCTGCGAGGCGGAGTTCGTCTCGCGGTTCGATCGGCACCAGAAGCTGCGTGCGGCCATCGTGCGCCTCTCGGGCGCGGCATCACGGGATTCCAGGGGCGTGATCACGGCCTGATCCGTGGTACGTTCGTGGAGCCATGCCGCTCATCACCCTCGACAAAGTGTCGATCGCGTTCGGTCACCTGCCGCTTCTGGACGAGGTGTCGCTCCAGATCGACACGCGTGAACGCGTCTCGGTGATCGGCCGGAACGGATCGGGCAAGTCCACGCTGCTGCACATCGTGAACGGCGGGCTCCAGCCGGATTCCGGTTCCGTGTGGAGACAGCCGGCGCTGCGTACGGCGCGGCTCGAGCAGGACGTCCTGCTGTCGGCCAATCGCCCGGTCTTCGACGTGGTCGCCGAAGGACTGGGGAACCTCAGCGACGTGGTGGCCGCCTATCACCACGCGGCCGTGGACGTGGCGGCGGGCGGCACCCCCGCGCAACTCGAACGGCTCGGGCGGCTGCAGCACGACCTCGAGGAACGCGATGGCTGGCGCCTCGAGCAGCGCGTCGAGTTGATTCTGGCCCGGTTGAGCCTGCCGTCCGAGACGATCGTCGACACCATGTCCGGCGGCTGGCGCCGGCGCGTGCTGCTCGCGCGCGCGCTCGTCGCCCAGCCGGATGTCCTGCTCCTGGACGAGCCCACCAACCACCTCGACATCGACGCGATTGAGTGGCTGGAGGAGTTCCTGGCCGACTACCCGGGCGCCGTGCTGTTCGTCACCCACGACCGGGCGTTCCTGCAGCGCGTCGCCACGCGGGTGATTGAACTCGATCGGGGCCGGCTGACGTCCTGGCCGGGCGACTACGAGACGTTCCTGCGGAAGAAGGAGGAATGGCTGGCCAACGAGGCCATGCAACAGGACAAGTTCGACAAGCGGCTGGCCGAAGAAGAGGCCTGGCTGCGGCAGGGCATCAAGGCGCGCCGCACGCGCAACGAGGGCCGCGTCAAAGCGCTGATGGCGATGCGCGAGGAACGCGCGGGACGGCGCGAACGTGCTGGAGAAGTCCGGCTGCAGGTCGAGCAGGCAGACCCGTCCGGCAAGCTGGTCTTCGAGGCGCGGGGCGTGAGTCTGTCATTCGGCGGCCCGCCGGTCGTGCGGGACTTTTCTGCACGCGTCATGCGGGGCGACCGCATCGGACTCGTGGGTCCCAACGGTGCGGGCAAGACCACGCTGCTGCGGCTGTTGCTCGAGGAAGCGCAGCCGGATGCCGGGACGGTGCGACGGGGCGCGAACGTGCAGGTGGCCTACTACGACCAGCAACGGGAGCAGCTGGACCCCGATCGGACGGTGTTCGACACGATTGGAGACGGCAACGACACCGTGACCGTCAATGGCCAGCCGCGGCACGTCAACGGCTACCTGCGCGATTTCCTGTTCCCGGCGGAGCGCGCCCGTTCGCCGGTCAAGGCGCTGTCGGGAGGCGAGCGAAACCGGCTGTTGCTGGCGCGGCTCTTTACGCGGCCCGCCAACGTCCTGGTGCTGGACGAACCGACGAACGACCTGGATCTCGAGACGCTGGAGTTGCTCGAGGCGCAACTCGTGGACTGGCCGGGCACGCTGCTGGTGGTCAGTCACGATCGCGTCTTTCTCGATCACG
>Ga0334722_10005102_pt1 | contig 13386 bp, 15 predicted proteins | sample C3_bottom_MG_FD_207210 | JGI IMG/M metagenome (GOLD analysis project Ga0334722, IMG submission 207210) | Sediment microbial communities from Yellowstone Lake, YNP, Wyoming, USA - C3_bottom | ecosystem: Environmental > Aquatic > Freshwater > Lake > Sediment | place: USA: Wyoming | collected...
CGCGCAATTCCTTGACGTTGGCGGAGGCGCTGCAGACTATTCCCACCAAATCCCTGCAGTAGGAGACCAGATAGCCGTCCGATTTGATCTCCTCGCGGAGTTCCGCCACGGCTTTGGCCTGCATCCGCCCGCGGAGGACATCCTCGGTTTCGTGGCCGGTCCAGGTTCTCCCGCGGCCCTGGAGGCGATAGTCCCCCGCGTCCGTCACCGACACCGAGTAGCCGGCTTGGCGGAGCTCTCCGACGGTCGCGGAGAAGCATACTATTCCCCCGGCGCCGGCCCGGCAGTACTCGACCTCGGAAGAATCTCCTTTCTTGGCTAATTCGGCGCGCTTTTCCGGAGCGGTGCGTCTCCCGTTCGCCGCGATGCGAGCCTTCTCTAGGGCACCCCACATTGCAGAGGATCCAATCAGGGTTACTCCATGACCTTCGAGACGAAACTCGCCTTCGTCCGTGACCGAGACGGCGTAGCCGGCTTGGCGGAGATCCCCGACGGTCGCGGAGGTGCAATTCCCCAGCACGCCGTATCCGCAAATCTTCACCTCGGCCGCATCCCCCTTCGCGGCGAGGTTGGCGCGCATGTCCTGAGGCGTCTTTGCTTGAAGGGGCGCGGCGAGGATGGCGACGAAACTGAAGAGGAGAAACAGCGGCGACAGGCGATGGGGGTTGATGTCCACGGGGAGCCTCCGGGTTTCTTCTATAACGCTCAGTATAAGTGGAATCGTCAATTTGTCAAGACAGTCTCCTGGACCGGCGCCTAAAGCTCGGCGGTTAGGGCGCCGCGCCAGACGGTGACGGCCTTGCCGCCGATCTCGACGCGGGAGTCCTTGACGCGCACGAGGAGATGCCCGCCGCGGGCCGAGGCCTGGAAGGCGCTTAAGACCGGTTTTTTGAGGCGCTCGGACCAGTAGGGGCCAAGAGCGCAGTGCGCCGAGCCCGTGACGGGGTCCTCGGGGACGCCTTCGCAGGGATAAAAACAGCGCGAGGCGAAGTCGTAGGTTTTTCGATGGGCCGCGGCCGTGAGGATCAGGCCCTTGGACGTGCAGGCGGCTACGGCGAGGAGGTCGGGGCGCGCGGCGCGGACCGTCTCTTCGCTGTCGAGCTCCAGGACAAAGGCGGCTTCGTTTTCGCCGAGCCAGAGCGGAGTGTCTTTTACGGCATCGAGCAGGCCCTTGGGCGGCTTGGCGGAGGCCGCCGGCTGGGCGGGAAGGTCGAGCACGATCCAGTCGCCGTCTTGCCGCGCCGTGAGCGCGCCGCTTTTTGTCGAGAAGCGGGCTTCCCGTCCCTTGGGGAGGCGCCCGGACTCCCAGAGGGCGTGGGCGGCGGCGAGCGTCCCGTGGCCGCAGAGCGGGACTTCCACTTTCGGGGTGAACCAGCGCAGGGCGAACGCCTCGCCCGCGGGCTCCACGAAGGCCGTTTCCGAGAGGTTGAATTCGCGCGCGACGGCCGCGCGCCAGGCGTTGTCCTTGGCGGAGTCGAGGAAGACGACTGCGGCGGGGTTGCCGGAGAAGGGCTTGTCGGCGAAGGCGTCGACGACGCAGACGGGGAGGCTCACCTAGACGGGCGCTCCTTCAGACCTCAGGAGGCGGCGCTTGGCCGCGAGGCCCCCGGGCCCCGAGTAGCCGGTCAGACGGCCGTCGGCGCCGACGACGCGGTGGCAGGGAATTCGGGGGGCGAAGGGGTTCTTGCCGAGGGATCGGCCCACCGCGCGCGCCGCCTTGGGCCGGCCGATGCGGCGGGCGATCCAGCCGTAGGTCCTCACCTCGCCCTTGGGGATCTCGGCGCAGGCCCGCCAGACCGCCCGGTCGAAGGGCGAGTAAGACTTCATCGTCGAGACGATCTTCTTTGAGAGGCGCGTCGTCATATCCCGGATTCTACGTTTATTGTATGATCGCGACAAAGGCGGAGTTCTGTTCTGGAGATGCGCGCATGAGATATTTTTCGCCATTCTGGATGATCGCGATCTTGCTGGCGTGCGTCCCTCAGGCGCAAGCCCAGCCGTCCTCCGAACCCGTCGGCGTCAGATCGGACAAGGCTCATGCGGAATTGGACCAGGAGGCCGGGGAAGGCGTCGAGGCGGAGGAGTCGGAACCCGCCCCCAAGCCCGTCGTCAAGCAGGCGCCGTTGACCCCTCCCGCTCCCAAGCCCGTCGCCAAGACGACGCCGGTTGTCGCCATGCCGCCCGTCGTCGCCGCCCCCAAGGCGCCCGACGCGACGCTCTTTGAGGACGATTTCAACAGGCCCGACGGCGAGAGCCTGGGCCCGAAATGGATTGAATACGTAGTCCGGCGCGAGGAGAACGGCGTGCCCCGAAAGGGCGAAACAGCTTGGTCGATCCGCAACGGAGCGCTCCATTTCGAAAGCTCCGGAGCCGGTTCCTACGTCGAGGACTTCGTTCAGACCGCCCTCGACTTCCCCGTCGACAACGTCCGTCTGGAGTTCGACGTCAAGGCCGTCGCCGGCACCAAACAGGGCTATGTCGGCCCGACCGCCTTTCTCTCTCCTGAGGCGAAGTGGCGCAGCGGCGCGCTCAACCTCGCGGGGGGCGCTCCCGGAGGGCTATTGGGCGTGGAGGCCTGGTACCGCTGGGAGAACGGCGGCACGAAAGGGCTCCTGGTCTTTCGCAACGGCAGCGCCGAGGACTTCCCCGACGCGATCTTCTCGGGGCTCAATGAGCCGTCCGTCGCTCATCACGTGATCGTGATCAAGGGCGGCAAGCTGAGCTACTCCTCGCCCGAGTTTAAGTCGGTCGACGTGGCCCTCTCGGCCCCCCTGGGTCCGGACGCCCGCCGCTTTCTTTCCTTCGGGGCCCGTCTCTACGACAAAGGGGTCGAGCAGGTCATCGACATCGACAACGTCCGGCTGACGCGGTTGGATGGAGTTGCCCCGCCCCCCTTGCCGGTCGTCGCCAAGAAGACGGACCTGGAGATCGCGGAGGCCTTCCTTCGGGCCGCCGGGGAGAAGGGCCTTGAAGAGCTTTCAAAGCTCATGACCCCGGCCTTTCGGGAGGAGACGTCGTCTTCCGATTTTGAGGAGTTCCAGCGGGAGCTGAAGGTTTTCGGGGACTATCAGGTGGCGGGCAAGGCGGAGAACGGCTCCGAGGTAATCCTGGCGCTCAAGAACTCCGCGGGCCGCAAGGCCGCGGTCTTCTGCGAATGCAAATCCGGCTTGGTGGATCGATTCGTCGCGAAGTGGGGGGTCCAGTGATGCGCGCTCTTGCCCTGGCCGTTTTCATGCTGACGCCGATTTTGCCGCTTCAAGCCGCCGCCCCGGACCCCGCCGTGGAGATCCCTCGTCTTCTCGACGGGCTCGACGCCAAGGTCAAGGCCCTGCGCGAGCAGGCCGCCAAGAACCCGGACCTGGGCCTGGGCAAGGTCGCCGACGATCTGGAGGCGCGCGCGGGGGCCTTGCGCAAGACGAGCTACGCCAAGGGCTGGAATCTGCTGGGCGACGACTCGGCCTACGTCTCGATGGGCAACAAGATCTACGTGACCGACAACTTCTTCGGGAGCCTGTACTCCGACGAGGATCGCCAGGCGATCCTCCTGCACGAGGCCGTCCACCTCGACCAGGGCCTGTGGGGCCGCAAGCTTAAGTTCTGGGGGGAAAGCGCCGAGATTCCCGCCTACCAGGACGAGTATAAATGGCTCACCGTCCTGGGCGTGGGCAAGGAGACCAACCGCTTCGAGGTGCTCAACGCCCTCCAGGCCTTGCGCGAATACAAGGTGATCGTTTCCGACGATAAGACCGAGGATCTGGAAAAAAAGCTCGGACTGACCCCGGAGCTCATTAAGTTCTTCGGACCCAAGGCGGCGGAGCCGTTAGGCCCCGCGCAGAACTACGAGAACGCTTTCTATTCCTTTCGCCTGCCCGGCGGCTGGAAAGTGGACTACGCCGGCGACGAGGCCCGCAAGCGCTACGTCTTCATGACCAGGGAAGTCGAGAAGGTCGGGGGCGCCGGCATCACGGTCACTCTGGGCGTGCGCATGACCATCGGCGAGATCATCGGCGCCGACTACGCAGGTCCCAGCCTCGATAAGATTCGGTCCGGCGAGATGGCCGACGCGGCGAAATGGAACTTCGGGGGCGGCAAGGTGGACGTCGTCGCGAAGGATTGGACGATCGCGGGCGAGGCGGCTCCGGGTTTGCGCAAGACGGACACGAAGACGAACTCAGACCAGAGCAAGCAGGTCATGGTCACCGACAAGATGTTCCTTAAGAAGGGGCGTCTTTACTACTACGTGGAGCTTTTTTACGACCAGAAGCACGCCAAGCCCCTGGAAGCGGGCTTCTCCATGCTCCAGCAATCCTTGACCTTCAAGTGATAAAGCTTCATCCGATCCGATACGTCGAAAGGCGCCTGGGCATCAAGATGCTGCTCGCGCTTTTTGTCAGCGTATCGATCGTGATGTTGACGATTATTTTTTTTAATATCAACGCCCAGACGAAGGGGCTTAAGGACAATTTCATCGCCTCCGGAGAAAGCGTGGAATCCCTGGTCCACGCCAGCATCAAATACCCCATGGCCCAAGGGGATCCCACGGTCGTGCAGAGGCAGCTCTCGGAGATGGGGGCCGCCATTCATGGGCTGGACATCCTGATCTGCAGAACCGACGGGGACGTGGTCTTCGCCAGCGACGCCGGGATGGTCGGGCGGAACGTCCCCGCCCTTATCGTCAACGGGGAGGCGCGGGCGGCCCTCAAGGAGTTGATGGCGGGGGGGCGGGGCGGCCGGAGCAGGACTTTCGACGAGCGGGTCGGAACGAGGAACTACCTGCTTAATTTTGCGGCCGTGCCCAATGAGCCGGCTTGCTACCAGTGCCATGAGAGCTCGAAAAAAATAAACGGCGGAATCGTGCTGAGGCAGTCCATGGACGAAGCCTACGCCGTCGTCTCCGCCCTGCGCGATAACGCGATCCTCATCGGAGTGATCGGGATTGCGGCCATCACCCTCCTTCTTTATTTCCTCGTGAGCCGGATGGTCGTCGGACCCGCCGTCGCATATTCCAAGAAGGCGGAACAGCTCTCCGCGGGCGATTTGACCGTGAGGGTGGACGTGCGGGGTAAAGACGAGGTCTCGGTCCTGGGCGAAGCAATCAACCGGGTGGCCGCCAATTTGCGGATGATGTTCGCCCAGATCAAGGATGTCACGACGACCGTCACCGACACCGTCATCCGCGTGACGGAGGACCTTGGAACCTCCTCCGGGCAGGCCGCGCGGGCGGCCATGGTTCAGCGCGACGCGGTCGCGGAAGTCGCGGCCAATCTCAAGGCGATCGACGTTTCCCTGATGGCGGTCTCGGAGGGAACGGAGAGCCTGTCGGCGTCCTCGCAGGAAACATACGCCGCCATCGTCCAGATATCCGAATTCACCACGAAGGTGGCCGAAAGCGTGAATTCTTTTTCGACGACGGCCTCCGCGGCGGCTTCCTCCGTCGAGAATATGGTTTCCTCGATCCGGGAGATATCGGCAAGCGTCGGGAATCTCTCGGTACTGTCGGAGAACACGGTCCAATCCCTGGGCGAGATGAAGACGGTCATCGCCGAGGTCGGGACGCATGCCGCCGAATCGTCCGGCCTGGCCGAGCGCGTGACCTCGGAGGCTTCCGGACGGGGCCTGAGCGCCGCCGATTCCGCCATCGCGGGCATGAACAAGATTCAGGACAGCGTGGGCGCGACCGTCCAGGCGATCCGGCGCCTCTCCTTAAAATCCAAGGAGATCGGCGGCATCGTCGACGTCATCACCGACATCGCCGAACAGACGGATCTTCTCGCCGTCAACGCCGCGATCCTCTCGGCGGCGGCCGGGGAATACGGCAAGCCCTTCGCGGTCATCGCCGATGAGATCAAGAAGCTGTCGGAAAAAACCGCGCAGTCCACGCAGGAGATAGGGACCCTGATCCATTCCGTGCAGAGCGAGACCCAATCGAGCATCAAGACGGCGGAAGCCGGCATGCGCTGTGTTGAAGAGGGGGGTGCGAGGGTCCGGGAGACCCAGCTGGCCCTGACGTCCATCCAGAACAGCTCCTACGCGGCCGCCGAGAAAGCGAAGCTCATCCGGAAGGCCGCGGAAAGCGAGAGCGTCGCTATGCAGGGGATCGTCAAGGCGATCATCGGCATGAACGATCAGTTGGCCCAGATCTCGGCGGCGGCCAAAAAGCAGAGCGAGGGGAGCCTCTTGATCCTGCAGGCGATGAAGAGCATCCTCGACGGCTCCACGCAGGTCAGGAGTGCGACGTCGCAGCAGGCCGAGTCGGCCCGGCAGGTTTCCGAGGCCTTGGGGAGCATGGCCCAAGAGACGGTGCGCATCTCGGGCGAAACGGCCCGCCAGAGCCAGAAAAGCAAGGAGATCGTCGTTTCAATGGAGTCCCTGCGGCGGTCAAGGCCTTGGAGGCCGGGACCCGGACGCTTCTCGAGGAACTCCGGAGATTCCAGGTCTGAAATTCGTCGGCTGTCTGGGGGTACTGGCGGTCTTGGCCTGGGGCGTCGTTCTCCTGCGGCGCGTCGCCGCCGTGGGCGCGGCCTACAAGGCCAAGGTCCTCGCCTCGGCCCTGTTCGTCTCCGGGATTGCTCTCGACGCGGAGCGCGCCGACGAGATCTCGGCGGAGGCCTACAGGATTTTGCGTCTCTTCCGCGCGAGCGTCGATCGCGCCCAAAAGACGGTGACCGTTTCCTTCTTCGGGCTTTCGCCTCGTCGGGCCGTCTGGCGTCCGGACCTGGGCGCGACGTTGTCCTGGGACCCGCCCTCGCCGGAAGGCTTTGCGCCGGGGGCCGCCGCCGCGGCGGCGGCCCCCGGCGTCGGGCCGGAGAAACTCGCGGAACTTCTCGACTCCGCTTTCACGGAGCCGGACCCGCGGCGCCTGCGCCGGACGCGCGCGATCGTCGTCCTGCAGGACGGACGTCTTTTGGCGGAGCGTTACGCCCCGGGTTTTTCGGCCGAGACCCCTCTCAACGGTTGGTCCATGGCCAAGGGCGTGATGGGCGTTCTCATCGGCCTCCTGGTCGGAGAGGGGAAGCTGAGCCTCGCGCAGGAGAGGCTTTTGCCTCAGTGGAGCGCCCCCGACGATCCTCGGGGGCGGATCACGCTTGAAGACCTCCTGCGCATGAGGAGCGGCCTGCGCTTCTCCGAGGTCTATTCAAATCCTCTCTCCGACGTGACGCGCATGCTCTTTAGCCAGCCCGATGCCGCGGCCTTCGCGGCTGCGCGGCCCTTGGAGGCGCCTCCGGGCTCACGCTGGCAGTACTCCAGCGGCACGAGCAATATCCTCTCGCTGATCGCGCGCCGCGCGGTGGGAGAATCCGAATATCCGTCCTGGCCGCGTCGGGCGCTTTTCGACCCGCTCGGCATGAGGAGCGCGGTTTTCGAGCCCGACGCCTCCGGGACCTTCGTGGCCTCCTCGTTTTTATTCGCCACGGCGCGTGACTGGGCCCGTTTGGGCCTGTTCCTCCTGCAGGACGGGGTTTGGGAGGGGCGGAGGCTTCTGCCGGAGGGCTGGGCGAGATTTTTGACGACTCTCACGCCCCAGTCGCCGGACGGGCGCTACGGCGCCCATTGGTGGCTGAAGCTCTCCAAGGAATTGGGCGGAGAGACTCCCGCGGCGGCGCGCTTGCCCGCAGACGCCTTCCACGCCCTCGGCCATGAGGGTCAATGCCTGAGCGTGATTCCCTCCAGAGGTCTCGTCGTCGTCCGACTGGGGCTTTCCATCGACATCACGGCCTGGAATCACGCCGCCTTTCTGGACGAACTTCTGTCTCGATGATATGATTGATCCATGACCGAACAGGAAGGCGAACTTCAGAAGCAGATCCGCCAGGCCGTGTCGGCCGGCGGCATCGATAAGGCCGTGACGGTCGTCGGCCAATGGATTTCACGCGCGGCAGGCTCAAGCAAGGATCCCCGCCCGGCCGTCGTGGGCGTCTGTCGAGGCGGGATGGGGGCCCTGCTGGTGGCCGGGCAGGATTTGCCCGAGGCGGCCGTCAAGATCCTGGAATCCTTGCCAAACCTGAGCCTGATGATGCGCGTCGGGCCCGAGGAGCTGATGTCCTGGGTGATGGAGGGCATCGCCGAGGTGACCGTCATCGCCCCTCCGGAGGCCGCCGACGCGATCCGGACCCGGATCGACGAGCGCTTCATGGGCGCGGGCGAAGTCTTCGATTCGCTCTGCGAGAAGTCTCGCCGGAAGGGCCCGTCCGCCTGATTTTGTCGGCTTAGCGGCAGGTCGAGGGGCCGTGCGCGGCGATGGGGCGGCCGTCCCGGCCGGCTCCGGACTTCAGGAAAGTCAGAGCGATCGGGAAGTGGTCCGAGGCTCGCGCGCCCGCGTCGCGCTCGACGGCGCCGAACTGCTCGGCGCCGAGCGCTGAGGCCTCGACGAGTTCCGAGTCGGCAAAACTGCGGCTGACGATGAAGTGGTCGTAGTTGTTGGCGGAGTCTTCCCGGCCGCTGCGGGAGGTCGGCTCGTCGACGAGGACGACGAAGTCCTTGCCGAGGACCCCCTCGATGGGCTCCCAGGAGCGGTCCGAAGCACGGACGCTCAGGGTCTTGCCGCGGCGGCTGGGGAGATTGAAATCCCCGGCGATGACGAAGTCCGGGTCGGCCCCGGGGCGGGCCATCTCCGCGCGGGCCCAGGAGAGGATGCGCTCAAGCTCGGCCGAGGAGGCCGATGCGTCGCCCTTGGCATAGGTGAGGTGCACGCTCAGCACCGTGAAATCGGCCTCGCCGACCGTGACGTGCGCCATGCGGGGAGGGTGGACGACGCCTTCAAGAGCCAGGGTCGCGGCGCAGTCGACGCGCACCCCGGGCCCGAAGTAGAGGGCGTTGTCCTGGGCGTCGCGCGTGTCTTCAAAGCTCGAAGTCCAGCCTCGCCCGCCGTTGGGAAGCTGGCGTTCCAGGACCTCCGAGCCCGCGTCGTTGGCGATCTCCTGCGCGGCCAGCAGGACCGGGCCCGAGACGTCCAGGGCGAGGGCCAGGCCGCGCCGCAGGGCCTCCTTCTTCGTCGCGGAGGCCTTGCGGCCCAGGGTCTGAACGTTCCAGGAGACCAGCCGTCCCGTGTTCGCTCCGCCCTTGGCCTGGGCCGGGGCGTCTTGAGCCGGCCGTCGGTTGCGCAGGTCGTTTAAAAGGTCCTTGAGGGTCGAAGACAGCGAGGCGGGAAGCTCCAGGGGCATTCCCCCGGCGGGCTGAGCGCGGGCGGAGAGAGAGACGCTCATCAGGAGTCCCAGGGCGAGGCGTTTCATGGCGTTATCCTAGCGCGGAGCGCTGAACCGCCGCGCGGGACTTCCGGGGAGATTTTCGGACGTCTTTGGGCCTAGAAGAACTGGGACCGTTCTAGGCGGGGATGATTTTGCCGAGGAGGCGCGGCCCGCGCGCGCCGGTGGCCCCGGGAGCGTGATGGGGCTTGCCGTCCAGGGTCCCGGCGGCGAACCAAGCAAAGCAGGCGGCCTCCTTGGCCATGACGGGGAGTCCGCGTGCGGAGGTCGTCGTCACGGGGGCGGGGTCGAAGAGGACGCGCAGGCGCCTCATGAGATGGGCGTTGAGGGCGCCGCCGCCGGAGACGAGGACTTCGGCCAGGGGGGAATCGGGAGCGTTTTCAAGGACCCCGATCCAAAGTGAGCGGGCCGTCAACTCGGCGAGCGTGGCGAGGACGTCGGGCAGTCTTTTGCGCGTCAGCCTCGGAAAGAAACGGTCGAGGAGAGCGGGGCCGAAGGCGCTTCGGTCCAGGGACTTCGGGGGGGATTTCAGGAAGTAGGGGTGACGCATCAGGCGTCTGAGGACCTTCTCATCGGCCCGTCCTTTCGAGGCGAGTCGTCCCCCGAGGTCCATTTCCAAGCGTCCGCCCGTGGCGCGGCGCACGGCCTCGTCCATCAAGGAGTTGCCCGGACCGGTGTCGAAGGCGGCATGCAGCCTCCCCTTGCCGACGAGGCTGACGTTGGCGATTCCCCCGATGTTGACGACCGCTTTCAAGGAGCCTCGACCGTAGAGGAAAAGGTCGAAGGCGGGAACGAGAGGCGCGCCCTGTCCCCCGGCGGCCATGTCCCGAGGCCGGAAGTCGGCGACCGTCGTGATCCCGGTTCTTTCCGCGATGACGGCCGGCTCGGCGATCTGGAGGGTGTTGGGGGGGGAGGCGTCGGGGCCGTGCCAGACGGTCTGACCGTGCGAGCCGATGACGGAGGGGCGCGTTCCGCGCGAGATGTTGAGTGCGGCGAGGGCGAAGAACTCTCCGAGCGCGAAGTTGAGGCGGGAGAGTTCGGCGGCGCGCAGGGACGGCGCGTTTAAGACCAGTCGTTTCAGCCGGGATGGATAGGGGTAGGTCCGCAAGCGCCGGATCCGGACGCCGCGCGCGGAGACGTCGACGAGAGCGGCCGTCACGCCGTCGGCGGAGGTCCCCGACATCAGTCCCACGGCCAGTCGGGCCGTCATGCTCTTCGTCCGTGCAGGGTCTTCAGGATCTCGCCCAGGAGGTAGCGGGCGATGAGGCTGTGGCCCTCGGCGTTGGGATGGGCATCCGAGGGTGAAATCCACAGCGCCGAGAGATCCTCCCCGCCGCTGCGTTTCATGACGCCCTGGTAGAGCGCGTAGCTGTCGGACACGTGAAATCCCATGCTGGCCAGCCTCGCGGAGACGGGCTTATGCAGGAGGACGTAGAAGGGGTCCGATTCGGGAGAGTTCGTGCGCCTCAGCCAGGGGTTCCACACGAAGACCACGACGGGGATGCCCCGCTCGGAGGCGAGAGCCGCAAGGGCCTTCATCTCCAGCATGTGATGCTCGAACTGCGGGCCCGCATAGCGGTAGCCGTGCAGGAGCCTCTCGGGGTGCGCGGGATCATCCTTGACGACGATCGTGCTGCGCGTTGGGGGCCGGCTCAGGCGCCGCCTGAGGAGCTTGAGCAGCATGGAATTGAGGGCGTTGTCTCCGTGCTCCGGGGACAGATAGCCGGCCGGGGTGTCGTTCATGGGCTCGGAGTCGTTGTGATCGTAGTGCAGGACGAGCAGATGGGGCCGCCACGGCAGGACCTTGTCGCGGAAGGCCACACGGTTCTGCAGGCTGTTGTATCCCGGCACCGCGAAGTTCCTCAGGGCCACGGACTTGCGCAGGGCATGTTCCAGGAGAGGACGCAATTGCTCGCCGTAGCTCTGCTCGAAGGGCAGCCTCCAACCGAAGGGCGTGGAGTCGCCGAGGACCGCGATCCTCAGCGCCCCGTCGTCGTCGGCGCGCCGTCCCGGCACGACGCGGCAGCAGCCCGAGGCGTCGATTTCAACGCGCACCCCATCCCACCCTAGAACTCGCGCGCCGGGCTTAAGATCGTAGAGCAGTTCAGGGTCGGCGACGCGTCGCACGAAGGGCACGACGCTGGCTGGGGCGGGTCCCCCGCGCAGGGCGGCGGTGTCCGTCTCCTGTCGGAGGAACGCGCGCACGAAGCCTTCCAGCAGGAGGAGGCTCGCCGCCGTCGAGAGAAAAACGAGCGCGAGCCGCGAGAGGCGGGTCTTGGCCTGCGCGGGTTGGCTCATTTGACGGTGAGATCCCTGCCGATGCCGACGAGCCCCGCCGGGCTGCCGTCGGCCGCGCGAATTGCCGCCGCGCTCCAGAAGTAAGGGATTTCCCGGCCGTCGCGGGTCAGGAATCGTCCCTCGCGGTAGGCCTGGCCCTTCTCAAGGGCCTCTTTGATGCCCTCGGCGATGGCCTCTTTGTCGGTCTTAAAGAACAGGAGGGCGTTCATCCCCTTGAGCTCCTGGGGGGGATAGCCCGAGACGCGTTCGAAGACCTCGTTCCAATCGAGGAGGTTCATCTCGCCGTCCAGGCGGTAGAAGATGTCCGGGATCGCCTTGAGGATTGTTTGCCGCTCGCTGAGCATCCTGGCGAGGGCATTCTCCGACTGCTTGCGCTCCGTGATGTCGGCGGCCATCCCGATGAGGCCCGTGACCTTGTCGTCGGCGTCATGCAGGAGGACGGTGGACATCCAGCAGACGAAGGGGGTGCCGTTTCTGTGGACGTGCCCGACCTCGCCCGCCCAGGAGCCCTGGGCGAGGACGTTTCTGTTGAAGGGGAGGACCTCGTTGAGCAGCTGCTCCTTCGTGTGGAAGATCGACAGCGGCCGGCCGAGGAGTTCTTCCGTGGCGTAGCCGTGCATCTTCGCCCACGCCAGGTTGACGAATTGGATTCGTCCCTCCATGTCGGCGATGGCGATGCCGTCGTGGGCGTGGTCGACGGCGGCGCGCAGGCGGAGGAGGTCTTCCTGCGTGCGCACGCGCTCGGTGACGTCGTTCATCACGACGCGGCAGAGGATCGCGCCGTCGGCGCTGTGCCCCAGGGTCAGCTCCAGCCGCGCCCAGAACGGATCGCCGCCCTCGCGCAGCATGCGCATCTCAAGCGCCGGCGGCGCCGCGTTGGTTAGGAACAGCCCGCAGTGCCGCGCGAGGCGATCCCGGTCCTCCGGGTGAACGAAGCCGCTTAAGGGGTGCTTGATGAGGGAGCCTTTCTCCACGCCAAGCTGGTCGGCGACGGTGAGGTTGGCCTCCAGGATGATCCCCTTCTCGTTGAGGGTGAAGATCCCCGCCGGGGCCAGATCGTAGAGGTCGAAATAGCGCTCCCGCATGGCCTTGAGTTCTCTCCGAGTTCGGCGCAGCGCGACTTCCAGAGACTTCGTCGTTTTTTTGGCCATGACAGGCGGGGGCATTTCGGGAATTTATCCTAGGAACCAACACGTTAGCAGAAATGGGCCTGTTTTGGCGCCTGCGACGCGGGAGGTCGCTGATTCAGCGGATTTCAAGGGTCCTGTTGCGCGGGGCGGCAGATGAGTTATATTGATCCCCGTGATTATGGATGTCAATCGAAGGGTCCTTCTCGTGGACGACGACCCGGACAGTCTCCGTTTGTACCAGATTCTTTTGACGCGCGAAGGTTATTCGGTCGAACTCGCCTCTTCGGGGGCCGACGCTCTGACCGCGGCGGTCGCTCGGAGGCCGGACATCGTCGTTTCCGACGTGCAGATGCCGGGGCAGAACGGCTTCACGCTGTGCGAAAATCTCCGTCGGGACTCCCGGACTTCCGGCATTCCAATTCTTCTCATGTCGGGCTCAAGCAGGCGGGAGATGGACCAGCTCAAGGGCCTGGAGGGGGGCGCCGACGACTATCTGATCAAACCCTTTACGCCTCGGTATCTGTTCGCGAAAGTTAGGGCCGTTCTGCGCCGCTGCGAGGCTCCGAGCAGGCTTGCTCCGATCCTGGCCGCGCACGACCTGGTCCTTGATCCCACCGCGCGCACGGTCACCCGGAAAGGCGGGCGCGCCCTCCTCCTGACGCGCAAGGAGTTCGATCTCCTGGCCGCTTTCCTTGAAAGGCCCGGCCACGTGCTCGACCGGCGGTTCCTTCTGGAGTCCGTGTGGGGCTACGATC
>Ga0334722_10005103_pt1 | contig 13386 bp, 13 predicted proteins | sample C3_bottom_MG_FD_207210 | JGI IMG/M metagenome (GOLD analysis project Ga0334722, IMG submission 207210) | Sediment microbial communities from Yellowstone Lake, YNP, Wyoming, USA - C3_bottom | ecosystem: Environmental > Aquatic > Freshwater > Lake > Sediment | place: USA: Wyoming | collected...
GCCATCCTTCCAGAGAACGACCGTGCCGCTACTTATGGGCGATCCCGCGTTGTCGACCACCGTGCCTGTAATAAGCGCAGAATGCTGAAGTGTATCGAACCGTCGTCCCAGACGCTTTTGTTTTGGTAGCGGCAGTTCGTCGACAAGAACGGCTTTGTCCACTTCGTTGAAGATAGTGTAAAAAGTGGCTTTATCGACATCAAGGTACCCGCCATCATATCTGCCGGGCATGTCCATGCCGTCAAGTCTGAGGATGATATGAAAAGGATCGACGAAATTATGGGAATGCTCGGCATCGGAGAACACCCAGCCGGTATCAGGATAATAGAGCTCCAGGTAGGCATGAAATCCGCCGTCATTCACCTTGACGCCCCAGTAGTCTTTGGAAAAGCCCCACTCATATCCCGGAGGGAGGTAGCCGTGGGCTACCCGCGCAGGGATACCGGCGGACCGGAGCATCGCGACGGCCAGATTTGAATAACCAACACAATAGGCCTTCCGGTATTTCAGGGCTGACAGCGCATCAGAAGGCACGGTAATGCTGGTATCAAAGGTCAGGTTATCCGCCAGCCAGGAGAGAACGCCGTTCGCTGCCTCTGCAGCTGTCCGGCTATTCGCCGTGATCTCCGCCACCAATCGGGCAAGGGACGGATCATTCGACTGACGGTCCTTCTCCGGCATGAGATACTGGGATAGGGACTGGGGAACGGCATTGGCCGGGACCGGGAACGGGACTTTTGACCTCAGGGGGTGCATCTTAGCAGTAACCTGAACGCGTTTGCTGAACTCATCCTGACTGATCACCTTCTGGACGAACGAGTCATTGTTATAATCGGGAATAAAGGCAACACCGCGAGGATTGACGATGTCATACACCACGGTATGCTCGCCTTCAAGCACCGTAAGCCCCGCCTCAACCCTGCCGACACCGAGGAGAGACAACACCACAAGACATGCGTATATCCTGATTTTGTCCATTTTATCAACCTGTCGCGCAGTTCCCTGCATGGGTTACCATGTTACTGATGTCATAAAGATATTGGATACCGTCAACGATAAGAAAAGCCCGCCCAGGCTGTAACCCTGGGCGGGCTTTCCGATCGATCAGAATTTCAGTTGATCCTTGAACGCACGTATCGCGAGCAATGCGTCTGCACCCGAAACAGGGGCTCCGGGGTAGAATTCACCGGTCGCCTTGTCTGCTTCGAGGAAGCCTCTGGCTGTTGCGGTCATGATGGCATTGAACGCATAGTGGTCGTTTCTCACATCGGGAAACAACGATGTTGATCCGATATATTTGGTGGCAAGTTTCTCATCGCCGGAAACCTTGATCAGGATATCTTCAAGCATCAGCGCAAATTCCGCTTTGCTGATGAGCTTGTCCGGCTCGAAGGTATGGTTGGGGCCGGGTTCAAGACCGCGCACCTGCAGTTTGATCACCGTATCGATGCTCGGTTTGAGCCAGTGATCGGCGATGTCCGTCGCTGCTTCCATCTTGACCATCTTTTCGGTCGTCATGGTTGTAGCGGTAGCCTCCGTGGGAGCCTTGAAGGTCGTGTCGTAGGTTTTGGTGCCGCGTTTGGTGAAAAGTTTTTCCAGGTTCATTTCCTGGTCAAACAATGCAGCGATATCGGCACGGTCGATCTTGTCGATGAGCGCGATCTTTTTCCCGATAACGCTCCCGGGTGCCGCGCGCTGGATTTTCTGGATCAACGCCCATTCGGCGTTGGCCTCGGAAGTAAATTCCTTGTTCAGGTCGAGAACGGTACGGAACGATCCCGCAGCCTTATCGAAATCGAAGGCCGTCTTATAGGCTACGCCCATATAGTAATGGAGCCTTGCGCTGTTTGGTTCTTTCGCATCGGCAGCGCTGAATTCCTTTTCGGCTTTTTTGATCCATTCCTCGCCTCGCTGCATGCTCAAGAGGCGGATCATGCCGATCCTTGACTCAATGCCCTTCTCTTCAAGGCCCTCGGCTTTTTCCATGTTTTCAAAGGCAGCCTTGAAATCGCCTTTTTTCCCGAATGCCAGCCCTTTGCCGATATAGCCAAGCGGTGATTTGGGGGCAAGGGCAACTGCCCGGTCAAAAGACTTCAGGGCCTCATCGATCTGGCCGTTGTCAAGATACTTTAACCCGTTCGTGTAGTGATATTCCGGTGACTCCATGATCGACGTCGGTGGTACGGTTTTGGTTCCGCATCCGGTCATAACCACGGCAATCGCCGCGAGCAGGACCATCATCCGCTTGATCTGAGTGAACATTGTCAACCTCCGTATGTTTTTTCGAACCGCGTTAGTCAACCAGGATAATGACACGGCACTTCTGCAGCATGGTCAGGTTCTGCGAGGCACTCTGCAGCATCAGGGCATCCGTATTCGAGATCACGGTATCAACACGTGCATCGCCGGACACCCTCAATGCCTTCACCACGAGCGGTTTGTCCGTTACGCGCGGATTTGACTGGGCCGTAGCGGGGTCCTTCATATAACCAACCATTCCTTCGCGCACCGCGTAGTCGCGATTGATCCAGGCAGAGCCATATACTTCCTTGCCGTCCTCGTTCATGATCTTCGGCGCCATGGCAGGCTTTACATTAAGACCGCGGGCATCGATGATCAGCCCCGTATAGAGCTGACCTGCCGCAGCAGGCGCGCCAGCGGGAGGGGTCATCAGCACAGGCGGTGTTGCAGCTGCTTTCGGAAGCAGCGCATCTGCAAGGGCACCCGTAAGCTTCATGCCGACCGTTATCTCTACGGAACCATCGGACATATACTTCTTATCCACGATCATGGATCCCTGGATAATGCCGCTCACTTCGGTTTTTATCACATCGCTCGTGGTCATGAAGTTTTCAACCAGCGTTGTCGAGTCTACCCGAACACCTTTGACCGCTTCAAGAAGGTTACGATAGGCCACGACCTGGGCTGCCCGCTCTGCCATGGCGCGGGCCTGTGCAGGATTCGCCGGATTGGCCGGAGGAGCGCCGATACCTACTGCGGTTATGACTCCGGTCGTAAAGTCGACCTTTCCTGTGGTCCCAACAGATATTTCCACATCTTTTATCGTTCCCGCGAGCTGCGCCTCTGCTCCGCCTGCTGCAGCGAACAGGAGCGTTACCATGATGACCAATACCGTTGCCGATCTCTTAACAGCCATTGTCTGCCTCCTTATAGAACTACCCTTTAGCTTTCATATTAATGCATGAAAACTATACCTAAACGCGACCCAATTGTCAAGAAAGTGACAAGCTTTTTGCAGACGATAGGTCATCATAGGCCAGAAATATGGCACGAGCTATAAAAGGTCAGAATGCACGAGCCAGCGTTAAAACCGTCACCGAGACAGCACCGGCATTTTTCAGGATGCCTGCACACTCGTTCAACGTAGCGCCGGTAGTGAAAACGTCGTCAATGAGAAGAACGGACAAACCGGACACATCCTGCGGCCTCTGAAGCGAAAAAGCACCTGCGACGTTCTTGATACGGTCTTCGCCGGAAAGCTCTACCTGCGGCCTCGTCGAGCGTACTCTCCAGAGGTTGTCGTAGCAGAGTGCAATATTGCAGGCAACGCTGAGTGGATCGGCAAGAAGCAGCGCCTGGTTGAATCCGCGTTGCCGGAGCCTCGAGCGATGGAGCGGCACCGGCATGATGATATCGATAGAGGTCAATACGCGAAGATTCCCGCACATCCAGGTGCCGAGAGGCTTGCCAAGGGCCCGGCAGGGCCGGTATTTGAACTGGTGGATCGCCTCCCGAAGAGAACCCTCGAAATATCCAACGGACAAAGCCTGGTCAAAATAAGGCGGCTTTAGTCTGCACGCGTAACACTCGTGGGTCGGGCTGTGGACCAGGGCCTCGGAGGAGTCAAAAGGCCTGCCGCAAGAGGGGCAGAACGGGCCGGGGAGCACGGAAAAATCGTTCCAGCAGGTGGAGCAGAAGAACGGGACAGCTGAATCCTCGATCGGTGACCTGCAATAGGCGCAGGATGAAGGCAATACAAGGTCGAGAAAGCGACGGAGCAGATACATGATCTGAGCTCCTCATCTCACAGGATAAGACTGGCGCCGGTCATTTCAACCGGCTTTTCAATTTTTTTAAGCGCGAGCACGGTCGGCGCCACATCGGCCAGCAGCCCCTCCTCTTTTAAACGCACCTTTTCTCCGATAAAAATGAAAGGCACCCTATTGGTCGAGTGTGCAGTAAAGGGCTTGCCGCTTTCAAGGTCCTTCATCTGTTCGACGTTCCCGTGATCGGCAGTGATGATCACCACCGCCCCCGTATCTTCCGCGGCACGCAAAATACGCCCAAGACACTCATCCAGCACTTCAACCGCTTTTACCGCAGCCGCCATCACGCCGGTATGGCCGACCATATCGGGATTGGCAAAATTTGCCAGGATAAAACCATATTGGCGCGACAGGATATTCTTTACCAGCGCGTCCGTCAATTCCCGCGCGCTCATTTCCGGCTTTTTATCGTACGTTGCCACATCCCGGGGCGACGGGATCAGGATCCGGTCCTCAAGAGGAAAGGGCTCCTCTTCCCCGCCATTAAAGAAGAACGTCACATGGGCGTATTTTTCCGTTTCGGCAATGCGCAGCTGCCGCACTCCTCGCGCACTCAGCACCTCGCCCAGGATGTGTGTCAAACGCATGGGCAGGAACGCCACCGGGAGGTCAAAGGACTCGTCGTAGGTAGTGAGGCAGACAAAGCTTGCGAGTCTGGGCGTTATGGCGCGGTTGAATCCCTGAAAATCGGTTGCGGTGATCGCCTGGGTGATTTCGCGGGCACGGTCAGAACGGAAATTACAGAAGATGACCCCATCGCCGTCCTGAATGGACCCGATCGGTTTGCGCGAGGTTCTGTCAAGAATAACGGTGGGGACCACGAATTCATCGGTTTTGCCGTTGTCATAGCTTTGCTGCACCGCTTCAGCTGCCGAAAAATTGCTGGCGCCCTCTCCCTGGACCATCGCCTCGTATGTTTTTTTCACCCGGTCCCAGCGCTTATCACGGTCCATCGCGTAGTACCGGCCCGATACGGTGGCGATCGCCCCGATACCGATCCTGCTCAAGTGCTCTTCAAGAGCATGTATGTAGCCAAGAGCACTCGACGGGGGCGTATCGCGTCCGTCGAGGAATGCATGGAAAAAAACTTTTGTGATACCCTGCGACCTTACCATGTCAAGCATCGCAAACAGGTGGTCCATGCGACTATGCACTCCGCCATCAGAGAGCAACCCCATGAGATGGAGAGAACTGCCGTTCTTTTTTACCTGATCCAGGGTGGAAAGGAGAACAGGATTTCTGAAAAACTCGCCCTCCCTGATCGCTTTACTGATCCGGGTAGAGTCCTGGTACACGACCCTCCCCGCTCCCAGATTCAGGTGGCCAACCTCGGAGTTGCCCATCTGGCCGTCCGGCAGCCCGACAGCTTCTCCTGAGGCACGGAGCACCGTATGAGGATTATCCGCCAGCAGTTTCTTATAGACCGGCGCCTTCGCTGCGGCAATGGCATTGCCGTCCCTATGAGCGCTGATACCCCATCCGTCAAGCACGATGAGAATAACGTTTGTATCTTGCATCAAATCTCCTCACTCTAATGAAGCGGGTTCTGAACAGCGGCATGGCTGACCGGTACGGTACTGCCAGCAGGAAGCTCTTTCGAGAGGGCAGCTGAGCCTTCCGGTGAGATGCCGGTGAAAGGGAGGGTAAAGGGAACGCGGTGATCCGTCCAAAAAGATTAGCAGGTCTTCTCCAAATTGACCTCAAAGGTGTTCCATTTACCGCAGTTCGGACAGCGCCCTGCCCATTCCGTGGTCTTCAGTTCGCAGCTCGAACAAACATAGGGAATGATTATCTGTTTGCGGAACCCGAGCGCTTTTTTGAATTCCGTTGCGGCCAGACCGAGCGAACCCCTGCGCAGATAGATGTTGCCAAGCAGTTTATGCACATCCGGTAATTCCTTGTCTCCCCAATCCACGGACGACAGCGTGTCGAACGCCTCGTCGACCATCTCAAGTCGATAAAAAAGCTTGCCGAGGAAGAACTTGAGCGCTATGTCCTGGGGCTTCCACGACACAGCCTGTGTATAGATCTCGATGGCCTTTCCCGGCTCGCCCTGCTTCAGGTAGAGATCCTCGAGGCGGTGCAGGAGCAGGTTCGAAGAGGTCATTTTGTATGCCTTTTCCCAGAGATCCGCCGCTTCCTTCGGTTTCTGGTCCTCCAGATAGACCTCGCCGAGGCCGAGATATCCGGGGATAAAGTCCTTGTCAAGCTTGATCACGCCGCGGAATATCTTTTTCGCCCGTTCCAGATCTCCCGACTCGAGCAGCGAGCGGCCGAACTCATATTTGAAACCAAGGAATTTTCTCTGTTCCACATCCTGTTCCGCTGTTGAGAGCGGATTGGACAGCAACTGTCGTTGCGCCTCATACAGCTCTTCCCACTGGTTAAGCCGCTGATAAAGGTCCCGCATCCTGATCAGCGCAGACAGGTTCGAGGAATCCCTTGAAAGGATCTGCTTATACACCTTTAGCGCGTCATCATAACGCTTCGCCTCTTCATAATCGGCGGCAAGCGAGAACAGTACTTCAGGGTTGTTGCTGTCCAGGGAGAGTGCCTTCTGGTGAAGGCGAATGGCCTCTTGCGGATTTTTCAGGCGGAGCTGCGTTATCCCCATGCGGAGGAGCGTATCGACATGGTTCGGGTTTATGGAAAGCACTTTTTGAAAGAACGACGTTGCTTCAGGGTTCCGCTTGGCCAGCAGGGAGTTCAGTCCTTTTGTATAGAGTTCCTGGATGCGCGCCTGTTTTTTCTGGTCCCGCTGGAATTTGAGGCCGCGCAGGAACCGCCGCACGTCGCGCGTAAAATACAGTAAAAAGACGAGGCCCGCGCCGGCGGCCAGGGATATGAGGAAGAACGTCGACTTGGACAGCTCATAGGTCTTGGAAGGCAGGAGGCTGATCGTTATCATGCCCTGGTTGAATTCAACGAGCAGCATAATGAACATTGCCGCAACGACAAGCAGAATAGATACAATAAATCTCATCAGGTACCCCTTCTTGTGAGAGCGTTACCCCTCTTCAATAACAAACTGCAGCCGCTCTTGAAACCGGCCTCGTGATCAGTAATGGTAGGTCTTTCCCTTGATGATCGTAAAAGCCCGGTACAATTGTTCAAGCAATACCAACCGAGCCATCTCATGGGTCAGGGTCCATCGGGACATGGCGATCACCTTTTTTGCCCGCCCGGTGACCGTTTCATCAAGTCCCATGGCGCCGCCGAGCACGAACAGCACATCCCGAACGCCCGATTCCAGCAGGTCGTTCACCAGAGAAGCGAACTCGTGAGACGTATATTCCTCGCCGCGTTCATCCAGGGCGATCAGGACGCCTCCCGCGGGAAGCGCCTTGAATATCTTTTCTGCTTCTTTTTTTCTGATGACCGGTGCTTCCCGCAGGTCCTGGATCTTTTCTTCCTTCAGTTCCCTGAGCGTTACCTCGGCATAAGGCCCCAGATACCTCAGATACTTGTCGATCCCCTCCTGAATGAAGGGTTCACGAGTCTTGCCCATGCAGAGAACGCCAAACCTCATGAGGCGGCGCCCAATGTGTGGCGGCCGGCCTTGAGCGCTACCCGGGGTGCATCATGCCAGAGCTTTTCAAGGCTGTAGTAAAGCCTTGTCTGCTCGTCAAAGACATGAACCACCACATCTCCGTAGTCGAGGAGCACCCACGTCGATCCTGCCTGACCCTCAACATGCGAGGTAGACACCCCGTGCATGGCAAGAACCTGCATTATCTCGTCGGCAATCGCCCCCACCTGGGTAGTATTGCTCCCCGAGCATATCACAAAAAAATCGGCAAGGTAGGTCAGACCCCGGAGGTCGAGGATCAGAATATCGTAAGCCTTCTTATCGTCTGCTGCCCCAGCGATCAGCTGCGCGGTTTCCATTGATGATTTAAGCATATAAGTTGTTCGTGATTATATAAGTTTCCACGCACTCAGGCAAGAGATATTTGATCGTACGCCCCTGCCGCACCCTCTGCCTGATATCCGTGGAAGAAATATCATAGAGCGGTATCTGTTCCAGATACACCGCGCTCCGGCCGATCTCCAGCACGACCCGCGTCAAGTCCCCCTGGTCCAGCGCATACAGCTTTTCCGCGGAGCCCTGCATAAAATCGATGGAAGCCAAACCGGCGAATGCATATCCCGGCCGGGAAAGTACAACAAATTTGCAGAGAGAAAGCAGCCGCTCCCACTCTTTCCATGTCTGGATCTCAAGAAAGGAATCGAGGCCGGTGATGAAATAAAAATCTGTCGCAGGGTGCAGGCGGAGCAGCTCTGCTACGGTGTCGATCGAATAGGACATCCCCTCGCGTTTCACTTCTATATCAGACAGCGAAAAATGGGAGTTCCCGGCGATGGCCAGCGCGACCATTTCCTGCCGCTGAGCAGCCGAGGGAATGACTTCGTCTTTTTTATGGGGGGGCAGGAACGAGGGAACGAACAAAACATTATCCAGCTTGAGCCGGCTCAATACTTCCTCGGCTGCAGCAAGGTGGCCGTAATGAATGGGATTAAAGGTGCCTCCGAGAATGCCGATCTTCTGTGACAATAATTCTCCTTACGAACGCCGACCTTCTCTAGCGGCTGCAAGGAAGGCTACGGCCGGACCCATACCGTGTTATTCACTCCCTGCCCCTGCCCCATGACCTATGTTCGGATCTGTCCGTTCCCGAACACGATGAACTTGGTCGAGGTGAGTTCTTCCAGGCCCATGGGTCCCCGTGCATGGATCCTGCTGGTCGATATGCCGATCTCGGCGCCGAGCCCAAGCTCGAACCCGTCGTTCAGGCGCGTCGAGGCATTCACGAAAACGGCCGAGGCATCCACCTCCCGCTGGAATTGCAGTGCCTTTGCATAATCGTCGGTCACGATCGCTTCCGAGTGCTGGGAGCCGTGCAGAACTATATGTTCCATGGCGTCTTCCATGCTGTCCACGATCTTCACGTTCAGGACCAGGTCGTTATATTCCGTGTCCCAGTCCTTGTCCGTGGCCGCTTGCACCGCAGGCACAATGGTCTTTGTCCTGGCGCATCCCCGGATCTCCACTCCCGCCTTCATAAAGCGATCAAGCATGGCAGACAGGAACGATGCGCCAAGGTCCTTGTGCACCAGCATGGTCTCCATGGCATTGCACGTTCCCGGCCGCTGGACCTTGGCATTAAAGCAGATCTCGCCGGCCATGGCAAGATCGGCCCTGCTGTCCACATACACGTGGCAGACACCCTTGTCGTGCTTGATGACCGGGATCGTCGAATTTTCCGAGACCATGCGGATCAGCCCTTCGCCGCCGCGCGGGATGATGAGGTCAACGATGCCGTTCAGTTTGAGCATTTCCATGACACAGGCACGGTCGGGATTCTCGATGAACGATACTGCGCCCTCAGGGATGCCGGCCTCGGCCCCTGCCCGTGACAGGATGTTCGCGATCGCCGTATTGGAATGGACGGCTTCGGAGCCGCCCCGGAGCAGCACGCCGTTGCCGGATTTGAGGCAGAGCGCAGCGGAATCAGCGGTCACGTTCGGCCGCGATTCGTAAATGATCCCGATGAGCCCGATAGGGACGCGCATCTTGCCGATCTGCATCCCGTTGGGCCTTCTCCACATTCTGGTCACTTCTCCTACCGGGTCGGGAAGCGCCGCTACCTCGCGCAGACCGTCGGCAATGGCCTTGATCCTGTCGGGGTTAAGGGTCAAACGGTCGATCATGGCCTTGGAAAGGCCCTTTTGCTCGGCAGCGACCAGGTCCTTCTTGTTTTCAAGAATAAGCAGCGCCGACTCCTTCTCGAGTCCGGCCGCCATTTTGAAAAGGGCATTGTTCTTGATCTCCGTCGAGCAGTTCGCCAGCGCCCGCGACGCGGCCTTGGCCTTCTTTGCCTTATCGGTTACGTATTGCTTGATGTCCAATGATCCCTCCTGCATGCACGATCATGATGATCACTTTATCAATTTGTCCGCACTGGCACGCAACATACTTGCGTTGACTATCTCGCCGTAGATGACGTCCTTCAATTTCCCGTCAGCCCCGATAAAGAACGTCGTGGGCAGAAACCGGATCTCGTATTTACCGCTTATGGCACCCTCTCCGTCGGTCAGAACGACAGGCTGGTCCACCTGCAGCTCTCTCAACAGGGCCTTGACCGTATCAACGCTTTCTTTAACGTCGACCAGCACCACCGTTATCCCTTTGCTCCGGAGTTCGCCCACCAGCGCGTTCATGATCGGAAGTTCTTGCCTGCAGGGCACGCACCAGGAGGCAAAAAAACTCACGATAACACCCTTGCCCTTATTCGTACTGCCAATGCCGACGAGATCCCGTAATGAGAATTCCTTCCCGGTCACATCCTGAAGCGAAAAGAGCGGGACCGGATCGTTCAGTTTGAGCGCAGCAGAGGCCTGAGGGGCGAAGAACAGTATCTGGAGGAATAGAACGGCAAGTATTTTCATCATACAGCTCCCCTGCTATAAAATTACCAGATCGTCCCGGTGGATGACCTCATCGTAATCCTTATGCCCCAGTATGGGCTCGATCTGCGATGTTTTCAGGCCCCGGATCTTGTCGAGCTCTATTGAAGAATATTTAGCCAGACCCCGGGCGAACACATTTCCCCTGATGTCCAGGCAGTTCACGCAGTCGCCCACCTTGAACGAGCCTTCAACGCTGACAACACCGCCGGGCAGCAAACTTTTTCCTTTGTTCACCAGGGCGTCGCGCCCCCCGTCATCGACCACGATGCCCCCCTTCGAGGCGGCCGTGTAGGCGATCCAGTGCTTGCGGCTGTCCATTTTGTCAGGTCGCGGAAGGAACAGGGTGCCCGCCTGCCTGCCTTCGAACAACCCGGCAAGCATGCCGGTCTTTTTTCCGTTCAGGATGACCATGGGAACGCCGTAGGCGCCGACCTTTTTCGCTGTCATGATCTTGGAACGCATGCCGCCCGTACCGACCCCCGACAAGGCATCTCCTGCGCCCCGTTCCATTTCTGCAGTTATTTTTTCTACGAGGGGGATGAACCGGGCATCAGGGTGAAGCCTTGGATCGGCAGTATAGAGCCCGTCGATATCGGAGAGTATCACGAGGAGGTCCGCATCGGTAAGCTGCACGACCATCCCAGAAAGGTTGTCGTTGTCGCCGAACTTGATCTCGTCCACGGCGACCGTATCGTTCTCGTTGATGATGGGGATGACGCCGTATTCCAGGAGCGTCTGGAGCGTATTTCTGGCGTTCAGGAACCTGCTCCGGTTCGAAAGGTCCTCGCGCGTCAGGAGCACCTGAGCGACCTTTTTGCCATGGGCGCCAAAGGTCTTTTCATACATCCACATGAGGCCCGACTGACCCACGGCTGCTGCCGCCTGTTTCAAAGGAAGGGGCATGCCTTTGGTCTTCTTCAGGCCGAGCTTTGCCAGGCCCGCGGCAATGGCTCCCGACGAGACCAGAACCACCTCGCGCCGCTCGTCCATGATCGAGACGATCTCCTTGGCGAGTTGCTCAACCCTCTTTTGGTCAAGTCCCCCGCCTGAGGAGGTCAGGACAGCACTGCCGACCTTGATCACCACGCGGCGTGTTTTGGAGAGGATGAATTTTTTATCGGGAGAAGCGTTCTTCATTCGAAGACCCCGTTACCAATGCGAGTTTGATCAAAAAAAACACAGTTAAAGATATTCTTAATGTTTTACTAGAACTTCAAATACAACGACTTACGACAAATTACAAATCCTTTTCTTTTACCTCTTCGATTACTTCCTGCGGTGCCACAACAACAACTTTTTCACGTTGTTTACGCCCCTCTTCCACCTTTTCTGAAAGGAAGTTAACCAGAGTATCGACACCCTTGCCTGTTGCTGATGACACGGGAAAGAACATAAACTTATGCTCTCGGCAATAGTTCTCCAGTTCCTCAAACTGCTCAGGGATAGCCGCATCGATCTTGGTGGCTGCTACCGCCATATACTTTTCTGAAAGCTTATCGCTGTAGAGAGCAAGCTCATTGTTGATCTTGATAAAGTTCTCGACCGGGTCGCCCGGCACCATGCCCGAAACATCCACCAAATGGAGCAGGATCGATGTCCGTTCAATATGCCGCAGGAACTCGAATCCCAACCCGGCGCCTTTGTGGGCATTTTCGATCAGGCCGGGGATGTCTGCAACCACGTATCCTTTTCTCCCCGCAGGCTTCACTACGCCGAGCACCGGTGTAAGCGTTGTAAAGGGATAATCGGCGATCTTCGGCTTGGCAGCTGATATGGTCGAAATGAGCGTCGACTTGCCTGCATTGGGAAAACCGACCAGTCCCACATCGGCCAGAAGCTTCAGTTCGAGAAAGAGCTGCCGCTCTTCGCCCGGTTCTCCGGGCTGGGCGTACCGGGGCGCCTGCTTGGTGGCTGTTTTGAAAAAGGCATTGCCCTTGCCGCCTCTTCCCCCTTTGCCGGCAATGAACTCCTTGCCGTCCTCGTCCAGGTCCACCAGCACTCCAGGGGTCACGGTATCGTACACCAGCGTGCCCACGGGAACGCGGATGACGATATCCTCGGAATCGCCGCCGGTCTGCTCTTTTCCGCTGCCGGGAAGACCGTCCTTGGCGAAATAATTCTGCTGATACCTGAGGTCGATGAGCGTGCCCAGTTGGGAATCGGCACGGATGATGACGTCAGCGCCCTTTCCCCCGTCCCCGCCGCTCGGACCGCCGCGGGGAACATAGGCCTCGCGCCGGAAGGCGATGCATCCCTTGCCTCCGTGGCCCGCCCTGATGTTGATCTTTACCCTGTCTATAAAATTTGACATCGTCTTTAACCCTGTGAGAAATATACAGATAACGGCATTAAAATGCAAGCAGCATGAGCGGAAAAAGCGTGTCAGGAGACCCTAGTGGAGCCGTCAGCCCACGATCCCTGTCATAGAGGGTCCGAACGTGCAAACAGAAAAGGCGGCATAAATTTCATGCCGCCTTGTAAAGGATACTGAAATCAGGATGAGTTGTTACACTGCTGCAGCGTAGACGCTCACCTTTTTACGCGTTTTGTCCTTGCGCTCGAACTTCACCACGCCGGTGATCTTGGCGAAAAGCGTGTCGTCGCTTCCCTTGCCCACGTTCGTGCCCGGATGGATCTTGGTGCCGCGCTGCCTGATGATGATGGTGCCTGCGTTGATCAGCTCGCCGTCGTAGCGCTTTACGCCCAGACGCTGTGCATTACTGTCTCTGCCGTTCCGTGAACTGCCTACTCCCTTTTTATGAGCCATGCTCGATCCTCCGAATAGCCTGTTGTCTTAGGCCGTGATCTCTTTTATTTTGATTGCCGTATAGTTCTGCCGATGACCGAT
>Ga0334722_10005104_pt1 | contig 13381 bp, 14 predicted proteins | sample C3_bottom_MG_FD_207210 | JGI IMG/M metagenome (GOLD analysis project Ga0334722, IMG submission 207210) | Sediment microbial communities from Yellowstone Lake, YNP, Wyoming, USA - C3_bottom | ecosystem: Environmental > Aquatic > Freshwater > Lake > Sediment | place: USA: Wyoming | collected...
ACCTGCGTCAATTGCCTTTTTCACATCTCCTGTTTCGCTGTAAACTTCTCTATTCGGAGCGAGAAGCAACGGGAAATCCGCCATCTTCGGATCGCTTTTCAGAAATGCCATACCGGGGGCCTGCCACATTTTAAGTTTTTTATCGAAGAGCATCACCTGAGTTAATGCTCTAACGGGAAATATTTTCGCCCCTGATGTATTTATGTTTGAAGTTGCAAATGCCATCCAGCTCTGCGCATCTTTTTGATCTTTAATATTTGCTACTCTCCAGATATAAGATGGATGCCCCATTTTTATTGTGTCGGTTGGAACGTACAATTTGGGATTGCTTGGAATTTTGTCAAACTTTGAGAGCTCACTGTACTTTCCATAAATGTTGTCTTTAACCGGCTTGCCCCAGTTTTCGTAAACAATACCGCTTGCCTGCGGAATATGGCAAGTCTGGCACGCAATCTTGTTAATATGATTGTTCAATATTTCTGAATAATTTCCTTGATGCGGGCTGCTGCCGTGGCAGTTTGAGCACGTAACCGGAACATCGGGCAAATCATTTGCAATCATATCTGACTCGTACATCCCTTTCGCTATTTTATGATGTTCGGTTATATGACATGTTAAGCAGCTAAGTCCAGCCTTAGCGTGCACATCGTTTTCGGAGGTGTAAGGCATACCCCGCTTGTAATCTTCAGAAAAAGAATGTTCATGACATCTTAGGCAAGCTTCATTAGTAGGAGTTTTAGTTATACTTAGCGCTGCTTTAAGCGACGTGTCTTCACCCCAGTGTATGCCGGTATTATCTTTTATCAGTGTTGCTCTTTTACTCCAGTCATAATTTTCAGCGTGACAGACAAGGCAGTCCACTGTATTCTTTTCTGATTCCGTTACTTTCATTCCTGGCAATATCGGTGAAGTTAACGAACCTATATGGCAAACACCGCAGCCTGCAGATTGAACACTAAATTTTCCATTCGTAGATGCAGTCCAATTCGCAATAGGCGTTGAGCCGGACAATGCGCATTCACGATTTACCATTCCCCACCATGAATTGTCCGGCAGTCCCTGAACATTTCTTATAGGCGAAGCAAGATTCCAATGAACCGAGTTGGTAACTTCATCCAGAGCATCTTCATGGCACGTAGTGCATGTTTGCACGCCCTCGTACCCGCCGTCTTTTATTACGTCGTTACCAGGATGCACCCATTTATTAAGCAAGCCGGTATTCTGTTGAGCGTATGTATATCCGCCCAACAATAATAAAATTCCTAAAATAAAATTATGAATTTTCGTTTTTCTTCTCTCCTTTCTAACTCTTTTTTTAAAAATCATAAAATCAAAACGCTGTTTTCCGAATCGCCAAAGGGATTAAGCACATGTTTATCTGCATCTGATTCATTCAACCAAACTCCACCGCCGCAATATCTGAATTGATATTCTTTACCCGCATCTAATTCAATAGTGATAACGTTCTTTTCTTTGGTAAACAAATTTGCTTTGTGATCCCAGTTGTTGAAATCACCTACTAACGCAACTTCATCAAATTGTTCTGCAATGTCTTTTGGTAATGTAAAAATTACTTTGCAAGTTGCTTTGTCTTTCGAATATTCTTTTTTAATAGCCATGATAAATCTCCTTTTAATTTGTTCTTATTACAATGTTTATTTGTCTAAAAGAAATTTAGAAATGAGATTTTGAATTGTAAGCATACCAACGAATGCTCCATTTTCAAACACCAGCAACTGCTTAACTCTAAAAGATTTCATCATTGCAGCGGCTTCAACAACCGAATGACTAGCATTTACATGTTCGGGATTTTTAGTCATTATTTCTTTGATCGGTTTATCATAAAGATGTTTATTTCTATCAACAATCGCTTTCAAATCGAAAATGTATTCGCCGTGTTCACGCATTTCATTATAATCCGGAAATGCAGCGTTAAATAAATCTGAACTGGTAATTATACCAGCAACTTCGTTTTGCGTAGTAACCACTAAACCGTAATTCAATTTATCTCCTATGAAAGCTTCAACAACTTTTTTGAAAGGAGCTTCGGAATTAAAAGTGCGGAAGTCTCTTGTCATTAATTCTTTTACTTTCATGTTTCCCTCAAATTGCTATGCTATTATTTTTTAGACTAAAAATTTCAAAACACACTTACGTTTATATATTTTTTAGGATTTTGCTTGATATCAGAAACAAGAGAATCTATTGATGCTATTGAATGATTGAGATTTTTATATAACGAATCATTTTTTACTATCCCGCCAAGACTTCCTTTACCGTCGTTTAAGCTTGTAAGCAATATATTTATTTGCTCTACTGCACTTGAAGACTTATCCAAAAACTTCGAAAGATCATTGGAATTACTATTTAGCGATATTATCAGCGAGTCAATATTCCCTTTATTGTTAGAGGTAATCTCATTAACGTTTGTTAAGATGTTTTTCAGATTTCCGTCAACCTGGTTCTTCAATTGTAATATTGTAGTATTTAAATTATTCAGCGTAAGCTCTACTCTTTCTTTAACATCTTTTCCGGTTAGTGCATCTAAATTTGATAAGACTTTATCAATCTTAGGACTTAAATCTTTTATTACCGCAATCGCTTGATTTACACCATACGCCGCAGTGCCCTTCACGGTATCACCGGGTTGGAAGTATTTATTTAAAGTGCCGGGAGTAATTTGAATTGCCTTTCCGCTTATTAAACTAAAATCGCTTATCTCAAATTTTGAATCGCGTGGAATTTTATCTAGCTCATCAATTTTCAATTTTAATAAAACCCCATCATTAATAATCGAGTTTTCGAGTACGTTACCGATTTTTACTCCGCGGAAAAATATCTCGTCTCCTTTTTGAATGCCTTCTGCGTTTTCTACAATTAAATTAAGCTGCATTCCTTTTGAAAAAAAATTAGACTTGCCAAGCCACATGGTAGTAGATATTAAAATAACTATGGCAATTGAAATGGATAGTCCAATTATAAATTCATTTTGTCTAGTGTTCATTATAAATCACCTTCCCGCTAATAAAATTGTTAAATATCTCGTTGTCTTGATTTCTTAATTCATCCGCAGGACAAGTCAAAATTATTTTTCCTTCAAACAGCATAGCTATACGATCCGATATATTTTGAGCGCCTTTTATATCGTGAGTAATTATAATAGCCGTAATTCCAAGTTCATCATTTAATTTTTTTATTAAGTTGTTTATAACGTTTGCTAACACGGGGTCAAGCCCGGTAGTCGGCTCATCGTAAAGCAAATATTTCGGCTGCGTGGCAATGGCTCTTGCAATAGCAGCTCTTTTAAGCATACCGCCGCTTAATTCGTCAGGGTAAATATCTTTTATTTTTCCCAGTTCAACTAGGCGCAGGCTTTCTTCAATTCTATGTTTCCTTTCCTTTTCATCCAGGCGGCGCTCAATTTGTAAAGCAAGTTCTATGTTGCCGCCCACGGTAAGCGAATCCCAAAGCGCGCCGTTTTGGAATACATAACTAAATTTGGGACGGATTTTTTTATTGAATTCTCTTTCGGAAAAACCGGTAACATCAATATTATCTATAATAATTTTCCCGGAGTCCGGTTCAATTAAATTAATAATCGATTTTATTAGCACAGACTTACCAACGCCGCTTTTTCCGATAACAGATAATATTTCGCCGTCAAGTATATTTAACTCCACGCCTTTTAAAACGTCAAGTTTGTCGAATGACTTATATAGTTGATGAATTTCTATCATATATAAAACATTATTAAGGATACTAAATAACTTAAAATAAAAACCATGATTGAAGCCAAAACTACCGCTTGAGTAGTAGCCTTGCCTACGCCTTTAGCGCCGCGCTGAGAATTTAGTCCATAAAATGCACCGGAGATAACGATGGCGATTCCAAATGTGAATGCTTTAATAAGACTAATAATTACATCCTTAAAATCGAAAGAGAAACGCAATCCCTTTACAAAGTCATTCCAAGAAAGACTAATAGTCATGTGGCATGAATAATAGCCGAAAAAGATCGACGTAAAATTTGAAAAGATTAATAATGTAGGCACTGCAAACATTGCCGCAATTAAACGCGGCGTAATTAGATATTCTACCGGATCGATTGCAAAACTGCGCAGAGCATCAATTTGTTCTGTAACTTTCATGGTACCCATCTCGGAGGCAATACCCGCAGAAATTCTTCCGGATAAAACTAAACCAAGCGTAAGAGGTCCGATGTCAATTAATATTGTTCTTAATATCAATCCACCAGCCATCCAGTGCGGAGTAAATCCGGTCATCTGGAAACCAACTTCAACGCCAATTGCTAATCCTACAAAAACGGAAATAACAAGCACCAACATCAATGATCTTCTTCCGATATAAATAAATTGCTCAACAATTTGCGGAATATAATTGGGAGCTTTGAGAATCGATCTGAACGCATTAAAAGTCAATATTGATAATAATCCGATATTGGTGAAAACCAATATCGAATAAGACCCTATATTTTCAATAAATTTTTTCATTTCACTTTAAGCATGACTAAAAACAATTTTCAACGCTTTCAAGATTTCAAAAATTCTTTTTAAGTCCGGTCTTCCGTAATGATTCTTTTTAAATATTTCATGAAGAATTCGTTTCGGCTGCCGGTAGAAATTTATATAAGCCTTCATAAGCAATTTCTCTAAAGCTTCGGGCTCCATATTATCTGTCATGAAGACCGAGTGCATTGCATCGTATTTATCCCAATCTTTAGTAAAGATTTTATTCTCTACATCGTGCCATAAACCGGTTCCGGGATACGGCGTTAAAATTGAAAACTGCGCTATACCAGGATTTATAAATTTTGCAAAGTCAATTGTTCTTTTAATATCTTCTTCAGTTTCGGAAGGTTCGCCAAGAAGAAACGCGCCCCATGTTTCGATATCGTTTTGCTTTAACAGCTCAACCGCTTTTATGGAATAGTCCAAAGAAATTTTGCCGCCTTTTTTATATGCTTTCAAAATTCTTTCGTTAGGGCTTTCAATGCCGAGAAACATTTGCCGAACTCCGGCTCTGCCCATTACTTCGGCTGTTTTAGGATTCTTAACAAGATGATCAGACCTTCCCATAACCCAGCGTACGACGGGCAAACTTCTTCTTATTAATGTTTCGAATAATTCAATTAGCCTTTCATCGTTGAAATTAATGATGTCGTCAACAATTAAAATTCGTTCGGCGTTATACTTTGTAATAATTTCTTCAATTTCTCTCACAGTGTTTTCAATTGAGCGCGCGCGAAATTTTCTACCTGCTAAAAGATGAACATCGCAAAAATTACAGCCATAGGGGCAGCCGCGCGTAGTAATTAAAGGATATTCAATAACTCCGGTATTAACTGATTTGCTTTCTTTACTGTACCGCCAGTTGGCATCTCGAAGCGGAAATGGGACGTTGTTAAGATTTTGAATGAACGGGCGTTCCGGATTATTAACAATAGTTCCCGTTTCTTTATCAATGTAAGAAATGCCTAAAACATTGCGCGGGTTAAAATTTTTGCCGGACTTTATTCCCGCCAGTAATTCAACCGCAGTTACTTCCCCTTCGGCGCGAACAGCATAATCAACATATCCGCTGCGCAAAGTTTCTTCGGGACTGCTTGTAGGATGCGGTCCGCCCATAATAACAATTTTGCCTTCTTCCTTAGCTGCTTTAGCAACTCGAAGCCCTGCATTAAATTGAACGGTATTGCATGAAATTCCAACAACATCGGCGCCGGTAAAATCCGGAACAGAATCTGAATTTTCCAGAAGTTCTATTTGGACATTATGACCGGCATGTTTTAACGCCGCGCCGATATAAGAAACGCCGAGAGGCTGAATTTTGACGCCAGAGAATTCAAAGATAGCGCCGCGGTAAGGTGAAACCAAAAGGACGTTCATTATTGCGCCTTCAGAATTATTCGGTAAATGAAATTTTGTATTATCATATTAAATTTTAAATCCGTAGCCAATTGTTAAGTACAAAGCGCCGGTATTATTTGAACCGTTTGCATTATCAGATTGTATAGGTATAAAACCATAAACACCACGTAAATCTAGATCCAACTGACTGGAACCAATATTTAGATTGATCCCTATTCCACCAGTAATTCCAATGTTTATCGTTTTTATATCTGAAGTAATATTCATTTCAGCACCAAAACTCTGCGTTGGAATTGTATATCCGTTAATTGTTAACGGCATCGTTCCCGACTGGTCAAGATAAATTTTACTGTTACCGCTGGTTTGCGTTTTTGCCTTTAGTAAAATTCCCAGGTAAGGACCAGCATCAATGTATTCCGTAAAACCAGAATTACTGCTGCTAATTGTGTAACTAATAATTAATGGAATTTCCAGGTAGTTGAGTATAGTTTCATTATCAAAGTTTGCATATAATGTTGCACTAGGCGGAATCGGCAAATTTGGCACATTATTAATTGCCTGCATCCCGTTTCGCTTACCACCCTGTCCGGAGAATAAAACTTCTGCTTGTAAAAATAGAACTGAATTTAGTTCATAATTAATATATGCACCGAAGTTGGGCGCTAACCGCGAAGAATATCCTTCGCTTTGTGGTGTGCCCCCACCTTTTAATTCGGGAATGCTTATTCCGCCTTTTACGCCAATCGTAACCGGCTGCGAATATACCTTAACCTGGGTAAGGTTAAAAATTATTAGCATAGACAACATGACAACAAATTTCGGATTTCGGGCTTTCATTATTGTTCCTTTGATATTGAGTTTTTTACGGTATGTTTTAATAATATCTTCATCATAATAATTTTAATATTGGATTACTTTTTTCATGGCAACTTTAGAATTAAACCTTAAGAAAATAATAAGAGCATATAAACTTGTGTAAAACGGCATCGCTGTCCATACGCCAACCAAACCAAAATTAAATACAACACCCAGCAGATAAGCTAAAGGCACAAACACAAACCAGTTTATTGTAACATCGGTAATCATAACAAATAATGATTCGCCAGCGGCAAGTAATCCGTTTGCAAGTACAAAACCTATTCCGAAGAAAATTTGTGCAAATCCGGCAATCCGTAAAATGGGAATGGCAATATTAATTATGTTGTGGTCAGTTGTTAATATTGAAACGACAAAGCTGGGGAATAGCACAAAAATAAGTCCGAGTAAAAAAGTATAAGTAGTAGAAATCTTACTTGTTTCAAAGCCCCACTTTTTTGCGGCTTTAATATTATTTTCGCCTAATTGATTCCCAACTAAAGTTTGAGCCGCAACTCCAAAGCCCATTGAAGGCATAAAAGATAAAAACATTGCAGATAAAACAACCTGGCTGGCGGCTTGCTGCGCTGTGCCCATCAAACCAATAATAGAGATAAACAGCAAAAGCCCGGTTAATGTAAAAATACTTTGAAATGAAATCGGCAAAGAAAGCTTTGCAATAACCTTAATTATATTTACAAATGATTGCCTGTTAGGCAGATTAAGACGAAAGTTTTTGAACAGAGCATACTTAGTTCTATAATTTTTCATTATGCTTACAACTACATAAACTAAAGTCTCAAGCGCGGTAGCAATTGCCGAACCCAAACCGGCGCCGGCTAATCCCATTCCTTTAAAACCAAATGCGCCGAACACTAGTGTGTAATCGAGAAAAATGTTTGCCAGGTTTGCAAGCACACCGGCAATCATAAATATTTTTGTTTTACCGATGCCAAAATAGAAACCCCGGTAAGAAACAGAGGCAAGAAAAAAGGGAAGTCCCATAAAACGATAAAACAAATAGCTGCCCGCATAGCTTCCTACTATTTTATCAGCGGCAAATAGATTTGCAATATTTGAAGAGAAGTAGACCACAAAAAAAGAAACTATTATACCAAGCGTAACCGCCATAAAAATGGAAGAGTTTAAAACGCTGCCGCATTCTTCATAATTTTTGCTTCCGTAATTTCTTGAGACTAATATTTGAGTTCCGTTAGCCAGGCTTGAAAAAAAACTTATTACAGCCCACGTGGCGTAAAAGGCAATGCCAAGAGCGGCAAGCGCAAACTTTGCGTCCGGCAGTCTTCCGATTATTGCTGTGTCAATCAATGAAAGTATCATCTGGACGGATAGACCGGCAATTACCGGTAAAGCCAACTGCAATATTGTTTTTTTATTTTCGCTTATTCTTAGCAGCATTGCTTCTCTTCCGTATAAACTTTACTGGTTTTATCAAGATGTGATGAATTTAACCTTTCGGTATTTCGTATAACTTTTGAATTCCTATGCATCTCGTTTCGGAACTGGATAAATAAAATGATCGGTGCAAAAACGGCATCAAACAAATTGGATTTTCCTTTCGGCATTCCTTCCTTAAAGTAGGGTTTTGGTCTATGGAAAAACCTTGAAAAGCTGACGTAGAATTTCCTGTAACTTTTTATAATCAGTTTTTGCGCTTCAAGTGGCGAAATATTATTAAGCTTGATGGTTGGATGCAGCGCATCAAACAAACGCCAATCGTTGTGTAGAAATTTATTTTCTTTCTTCATGTCATGGTAAAGCTGCGTTCCGGGAAAAGGAACAAGCAAAGAAAATTGGGCAAGCTGGGGATTCATTTTTTTTGCAAAGTTTACCGTTTTCATTACCATTTCTTTCGTCTCGTTCATATCGCCTATAATAAAGCTTCCATGAATGCCTATACCATACTTTTTTAAAATATTGATTGCTTCTATTTGCTGATTGTTTTCAATGCCTTTTCCGTAATTGTCTAATACGCTTTCATTAACGCTTTCTAATCCGAGAAAAACTCTGTAAGCTCCGACCTCTGCCATCCTTTTTACCATTGGTTCATTTTTAGCAATCGTATCAACGCGGGCAAAGCACCACCATATAATATCGGTCATATTTCGTTTTTCTAATTCATCCGCAAACTCAAAAACTCTTTTTTTACTTAGAGTAAAATTGTCGTCCAGAAATTCAAAAGCTCTATAACCGTATTGATTGCGCAGCATTTCCATTTCATCCACAATATTTTTTGCGCTTCTTGCCCGCCATTTTATGCCGCCGAATTTTGATGAAGCGCAGAAATAACAATTGTACGGACAGCCCCTGCTTGTAATTAAATTTGCGGAAGGAACGCCGTTCAAAGTGGTCCGGTATTTTCTTAAGGGCAATAAATCTCTTGCCGGGAAGGGTAGCTTATCTAAATTCTGCGGAGGAAGAGCATCGTCATTTCTAATAAATTTATTACCGTCGATATATGAAATACCAAGAATATTTTTTAATCCGGTATTATTTTCCAAAGCGTTTAATAGATTTAAAAATATTTCTTCGCCTTCGCCCCTAACAACAATATCAACTAAGCCGGTAGATAAAACTTCTTCATCTAAAAAAGTTACATGATAGGCGCCCATTACGATAAACTTACTAGATTTTTTTATTTCTTTGGCAATCTTTAGTGACTCAAAATAACGGGGCGTATCTGTGGTAATACCCACAACATCAAAATAATTTAGGTTTACGTTTTCAAGCTCTTTTTCCTCAACATTCAAATCAACAATTTTTACATTATGCCCGCTTTCTCTTGCAACTGCGGCAAGATAAGCAATGCCTAATGGCGGAAGATTAGCTTCTACTTTACTGTAGATGTTTGATGCGCCGGGGTTTATCAATAAGACATTCATATTATTTCCAATTAATAGACGACTTTTTCAATGACTTAAATTATTACCCTACACTATCTGAACTAAATGCTTAGAATGTATGAGCTTTATTTCGGACTATAGGCATATAACGATATTTTCAGAAAATTTTCTATTGAGTTTTGCTTTTCGTTATAGCTTGCAGGATTTCTTTTTCCTATATGAAATCCATCTTTATCCTCCCATCCGAAGGGCGCATTCATCATCATTATTAAAATAATCGTAATACTTGCGATGCTAAGCGTCGTATAAATTAAGAGCAACATTAACAGTAACATATTTTTCTCCTTCCGTTAAATAACCGGTTAAGGAAAGATTTATTATTTCTATACTTTCACTCATTATTATTTAGTGAATCAAATAATTCTTTTGCGTTATCGCCTCTCAAATAATCGGCTAATCCTAATAATCCTTCAACAAGGTATTTAACGTTAAATCCTTTCTCTACTAAAAATATTCTTCCGATTAATGCTCTATCGTAATGCGGGCAGGAGGTTACAACTAATTTGTTTTTATCGATTTCATTTAACCTGCCGGGCAGTTCGTTAAGAGGAATATTTTTAGAAAACGAGAAATGCCACATTTCAAATTCCTCTTTGAAACGTACATCTATCAATTGCGCTTCGCCTTTTTTTAATAGATCCAATAATTCCGGAATATGAATCTTCATTTCTTTTCGAGAGAAGTAATCGAAGTTCTCTAAATAATTTTCCAGGTTCATATTATCTTTTCCGGTTTTTATAATGGATATTCTAAATTTCGTCGCTCATTAAGTGTGGTGATGTATCAATTTTATTTACGCGCTATCACCGAAGTTCTGGGGAAGCAATCAAGGCATTAACGCCTACGATTGCTTCTTCGCCATATTTCTTGCCACAACCTTTTTAGTCGTTATCTCTAATAAAGTTGTTTCTCATCAACAGTTTCTTCAACATTTTCTAGCTCATCTTTTCCGTTGGAATTATGATTACTCTTACCGTTACCATTGTGGTTGTTGTCTTCGTTTATAAATTCTTTCTGCCAGATATCGTCTGTTAGTTCTAAGAACTTTTTGTTGTAAGCAGTCAGTCCTTTGTAATATTCAGGATCTTGAACCGCTTCTGCGGCGCTTTCATCTATTGGTGTTGGTTTGGTAGTTTCAAGATGTTTATGCGTAAATTCATAATGGTCTCTTATTCCGCAAGGCGCAATTAAATTATTAACATCTTTACCGGATTTGCCGAATCCGTAATCCTTCTGCCATTTTCTTATGCCAACCATTAAATCAGATTTTAGCGCGTCATTAATGGTGCCGCCGTTTGCATAAATATCTTTGATGTTATTTTTTGAATAAGGATAAAAAACGCACGGAGTAACATTGCCGTTCCATTCAATATAAATGTAACCGCCGGATCTGCCGCCCGCTAAGCAGCCGCTTGAATAAACGCCGCCGTTCCAGAAGTCCGGCAAAAAAACGCCTTTATCATGAATAATATGTTTCTCTTGCTCGAACATCCATTTACGTTGTTCGGGTGTAACCATTAAATCAAGAGTCTGGCTGCGCCCTATTGGCATGTACTGAAACATCCATCCGTAAATAGCCCCTTGTTGATCATAGAAGAAATCAACAAACTCATCGGAAACAATTTTTTCAGCGTTATACTTGGTTGCAGTAACCGAAATTCCGAAAGGCACCCCAACTTCTCTTAAGTTTGCCATGGCTTCAAGTATCTTTTTGAACACGCCTTTGCCGCGTCTTTCATCCGTCTCTTTTTCGAAACCTTCCACTGAAATTGCGGGGGTTAGGTTGCCAACTTCGGCTAAACGCTGTGCCATTTTTTTGTCTATCAATGTTCCGTTTGTGTAAAACATAAAGTAATTGTCGGGGTTTTCTTTCGCCAAGTCCAGCAGGTCTTTACCGTCCGATTTCCAAAGCAGTGGTTCTCCGCCGGAAATTACCGTGAAGTACGAATTCCATAGTTTGGTTTTTTCTTTGACTATTCTATCGACTGTTGCATAGTCCAATTTCTCAGCATTTGCACCACTGCTTGAAGCATAACAGCCTGTGCATTGAAGGTTGCATTTTTTACCCGGGCTAATCGTAACAAATCCTGGCGGTTCCTGTCCAAATTCTTTAACAAAGTTTTCTACATTTTCATTTGTCTTGTCGAACTCAACAAAAACACGTCCGATAAAAGTATGAAGCAGTTTTTTCCTTACCGAAGCAGAAATGTTTTTATTGGTCAAAGCTTTTTCGAGAGTGCCAATCAAGTTGGATAATATAGTATACCGTTCAAACCGGATATTTTTGGTATATTCTTTATCATCCTCTACAATTATCTTGTACATATACTTCCTGGCATAATCCGCTGCTTTTTTTCGCAATATGCTGTTGCCTAGCAAAGCGTTAATCGCATCGGGTGCAGATTTACGAAATTGTTTTTGTAAAAAGTTCATCGGGGCTCTCCTTCAATTAGTTTGAAAATTAAGTTCAGGCGGTCGTTATTTAAGCTAAGGGGTATGTGTCGGCAGGTCTTGTTTAACGAGGGCTGTTGACCGCCCAAACAAAAATTGGTTTTTAATAAAAGTATTAATCGTGATGGGAAGAGGAAATTCATCGTTTCATTCAATCTATTCTTAAAGTGAACTATATGATCTATTTTCTCGTTGAAAAACATTTTCTCTTCCCATCTATAAAAATTATATTAAAGCATTATCAAAGAATTAAAAGAGTCCTCAAACGCAACCGGCACAAATTCATCTGCATCGGGTTCATTTAACCATGTATTTTCGTCGCAGAAGTACTTAAACTCATATTCGTTATTCAATGGCAATTCTAACGCAATAAATTTTGAACCGTCTTCGTTTGTCTCTTTCAATGGATTAACATGAATATCCCAATAATTGAAATCTCCTACGATGTTGATACGTTTGAATTTTTTAGCAATTTCTTCCGGAACAATAAAAGTAACTTTGCATACTCCAAGTTCATCATTGATTTCTTTTACTAGGCTCATTGTTTTTTCTAAAGTTGTTTGCATTTGTTAAATAATATCCCAACATACGTGCCATTACTCTACAGTTGAGATAATCCCTTTTTTTATAAAGGATTCGATGAATATACGTAGTGTGAAAAACCTGGTGCGAAGTGTGATTACCTAAATTTTTAAGAGTTTTGTAACTGATAGCTTTTTAAAGGCGCTTAGTGGGAAATGTAAATACACATTATACTATAGAAATAAGTTAGCAAATTAGCTTGTTGTAAATTGTATTTAAATATAATATCCGTTTAAAAGTATTGCAGCACAACTAATTTTTAGCTGCGCTGCAATATTCAAGATGAAACAATGTCTTACAGTTGCCTGGAAAACTTACTTTTCTTTCTTTGTATCAACTATATAGGCAAACATAGGGATATAAATAAGCGTGAGTAACGTTCCGATTAACAAACCTCCGATCGCAACATCTGCTAACGGACTTAATCGTTCCAGACCAACCGCTTGTTCAAGAGCAATCGGAACCATACCGGCAATTGTTCCGAATGCTGTCATCATAACCGGACGGAAACGAATGCGAACACTTTCTATGGCGCTTTCAAATGGAGTTTCTCCGTTCGCTCTATAATTTTGGTAGAAGTCAATTAACAAAACTGCATTCTTTATTATGATTCCAAAGAGCAGCAATATTCCAAGAAGACTCGGCATACAACTCGGTTTATGGAATAACAGCATTCCCCACG
>Ga0334722_10005105_pt1 | contig 13380 bp, 14 predicted proteins | sample C3_bottom_MG_FD_207210 | JGI IMG/M metagenome (GOLD analysis project Ga0334722, IMG submission 207210) | Sediment microbial communities from Yellowstone Lake, YNP, Wyoming, USA - C3_bottom | ecosystem: Environmental > Aquatic > Freshwater > Lake > Sediment | place: USA: Wyoming | collected...
CTGTTTTTCTGCTGGGAACTTTTCGGCCCTTGCTTTAACATCCGCAGCACGAACAGTATAGCGCCTAACAACTCTATTTTCCTCATTTACAGGAAGATTGGGGGTTAAGGGAAGTTCAGAAGTTCGAATTTTCCGGTCAACCCCTAAAAGTTTTCCTATATAATCACCGGTTTTTTCAGCCATCAAGCGGTAAGTGGTAAGCTTACCCCCAACAAGAGTTATGAGGCCTTCTAAACCGTCATTTTTTCCATGATCAATAATTACAAAATCCCGGGAAATGCTCCGGCTGTCTTTGGCATCAGCATCACTTCCTAAATAAAGCGGCCGAATTCCGGCGAAAGCTCTTAACATCCTGAAATCATGAACCTGGGGAATTAACTCTTGCCCAATCGCCAAGAGTCTTGTAATTTCCTCGGGAGTTGGCCGTAAACTTTGGGGGTGTTCGACGTTTACCGAAGTCGTACCCAGGATAGTAATCGTATGGTGGGGAACCCAGATGTCCCCATCACTGGGCGGTCGCAGACGGTTCACTACCTTTTTAAAGAATCGTTCGTTAAAAGCAATAAGTGTACCTTTATTTTGCAGGACATTCACCCTTACCCCGGCAAGTCCTGCAACTTCTGCCGCCCAGGCTCCGGCGGCATTTACCGCCAGCGAAAACTCAACCACCGCTTCCTCACCGGTAAGTAAGGACCGAAGTAAAGCCGCCGTCACCCGCCCGTTTTGTTTAAGAAAGCCCACCACCTGGTGATAAGTTAAATACCTGCCGCCATACTGTTCTGCCTGCCAGACGTTGGCCCAGGAAAGACGAAAGCCATCTACGGTGCCATCCGGGACTTTAAAAACCCTTCGTACCTCGCTTGTTAAAAAGGGATATTCCTTTTTTATTTCCTGAGGGTCTACTTCCTGGACCTCGATTCCCGACGCCGCACACCCTTTCTGCCACTCTTTGGTAAATCCCGGATCGTCGGAATTTAGCTCGACAAAATAACCCCCGGTCTCTTCCACACAGGTTGGAGCTATTTTCTTTAAGATTAAGTTTTCTTCAATACATTCCCGGGCAGCGCTGGGGTCTTTGACCGCATACCGGGCTCCGCTGTGTAAAAGTCCATGAAAGCGAGAACTTGCTCCATAGGCAATATCTTTTTGCTCCACCAAAAGAGTATCGATACCTCTTAAAGCTAAATCTCGTAAAAGTCCAGTACCCGTTGCTCCTCCACCGATAATTAAAACCGTTGTTTTTAGTTTCTGCATCCATATCCCCACCTGTAATCTATTGTCCTGCTGCCTAAAATAACCGCCGGCAGGAGCCGGCCCTACAGGAACAGTGGTCAGTGGTTGGTGGTGGGTGGTCGGTATTAATTCTTTTACTTACCACTTACCACCAACCACATACCACTATTAAAAAAGCCGTATAGCCATCCCCCATAGGATGGCAATACGGCGCTCAATGTCTCCAGCCAGACTATTTTCTTTTACTTTTTTACTCTTCGGTTTCCCAATCCCGGGCCCTGGTCACAGCTCGCTGCCAGCCTTTGTAGAGTTTTTCCCGGTTTTCTACTGCCATCTCCGGCAAAAACCGCCGGCTTACTTTGTATTTAGCCTTAAGTTCATTTTTATCCGCCCAGAAACCAACGGCTAAACCTGCTAAGTAAGCAGCTCCCATAGCAGTAGTTTCAATGTTTACCGGCCGCTCCACCGGAACTCCTAAAATATCGGCCTGAAACTGCATTAAGAGGTTGTTGGCCACCGCTCCACCGTCTACTTTTAGGGCCTGAAGCTTAATGCCGGAATCAGCTTCCATCGCTGATAAAACGTCCCGGGTTTGGTAAGCCATCGATTCTAAAGCAGCTCTTACGATGTGATTTTTGTTAGCGCCCCGGGTTAAGCCTACAATAGTACCCCGCGCCCGCATATCCCAGTAAGGAGCTCCAAGTCCGGCAAAAGCAGGCACTACATAAACTCCGGCAGTATCAGGAACTTTGGACGCAAAGTATTCGGAATCAGCGGCACTTTCAATAAGCTTTAACCCATCTCTTAACCACTGAATTACCGCACCGGCAATAAAGATACTGCCTTCTAAAGCGTATTCTACTTTGCCGTCAATCCCCCAGGCAATGGTGGTTAAGAGGCCATTTTTCGATTCATAAACTTTATCCCCGGTATTCATTAGCATAAAGCAGCCGGTACCGTAAGTGTTCTTAGCCATCCCCGGCTCAAAGCAGGTTTGACCAAATAAAGCTGCCTGCTGGTCACCGGCAATTCCGGAAATCGGGATAGTATGACCAAAGAAGGTATTAGGATCGGTCTCCCCGTAAACACAGCTTGAAGGCTTTACTTCTGGAAGCATCGAGGCCGGAATACTCAACTCTGCTAAAAGCTCTTCGTCCCATTTGAGCTCCCGGATATTGTAAATCATTGTTCTTGAAGCATTGGAGTAGTCAGTAACGTGAACTTTGCCGCCAGTTAATTTCCAAACAAGCCAGGTATCAATGGTACCAAATAAAAGCTCACCTTTTTCGGCTTTTTCCCGGGCTCCTTCGACATTGTCTAAAATCCACTTTACCTTGGTCCCGGAAAAATAAGCATCAATTACCAGACCGGTTTTATATCTTACTTTTTCTTCAAGACCTTTTGCCTTTAACTCGTCGCAAATCCCGGCAGTCCTCCGGCACTGCCAAACGATAGCGTTGTATACCGGTTTTCCAGTAGCTTTATCCCAAACTACCGTGGTCTCCCGCTGGTTGGTGATACCAATAGCAGCAATTTCTTCGGGATTTACATTGTAGCGAGCCATTAACTCAGCGATAACCCCGTACTGGGTACTCCAGATTTCTTCCGGATCATGCTCTACCCAGCCTGGCTTGGGATAATGCTGGGTAAATTCTTTTTGGGCTACCCCCACAATATTGCTCTCCCGGTCAAATAAGATGGCCCGGCAGCTGGTGGTACCCTGGTCTAACGCCAAAACATACTTTTTAGTCATAAAATTCCCTCCCGGTGTAATTATACTATTTTAAAATACCATCTGGTATAAAATCGCTCCAATTAAACCGCCAATGATAGGACCAATCACCGGTACCCAGGAGTAAGCCCAATCGGAGCTTCCTTTACCGGGAATAGGTAAGATTGCATGAGCAATTCTCGGTCCTAAGTCCCGGGCCGGGTTCATAGCATAACCGGTAGGTCCACCTAAGGATAAACCTAAACCCCAAACCAAAAAGCCAACTAAAAGAGGAGCAAGACCAGAAGCAGCCGGCTCTTTATTTACCCCTAAAGCAAGGACACCAAAAACTAACATGGTGGTAGCAATAATCTCGGTTAAAAGGTTTGCCGGATAATTTCTAATGGCTGGGCCGGTGCTGAAAATAGCAAGCTTTGCCCCGGGGTCATCAGTTACTGCCCAGTGAGGAAGGTAAGCAAGCCATACTAAAACCCCACCAATAATCCCACCTAAAACCTGGGCTAAAATATACATAGGAACTTTTGCCCAGGGAAACTGGCCAAGGTATGCTAAAGCAATCGTAACTGCGGGATTTAAATGAGCCCCACTTAACTTTCCAGTAGCATATACCGCAACCGCCACACCAAAAGCCCAACCTGCAGTAATAACAATCCAGCCGGAATTTTGTCCTTTGGATTTGTTCAACAATACGTTAGCCACAACACCGCCGCCAAATAAAATAATGATTGCCACACCAATTAATTCCCCAATAAATGCTGTCATCGTTATTTTCCCTCCTGAAATTTTTGTTTAAAGTATTTTAAAAACAGCATAAGTAGCCCCCTCTTTTCTGTTATCCCCTCCTTCTCATTATGTATAAAATAGAAAAGCCCTCCTAAGGATACAGCCAACTGCACCCCAAAGGAAGGCTCTCCATTTCTCCAGCCCGCATCCAGTATCTATAATTTCGGGAAAAGAAAAGAGCCTTTTAAGTAAAAGGTTTATCCCTTTGACTTAAAAGGCTCTCCTTGTCTCCAGCCTCAAATCTTCATCTGCTAATAAGTGTAGTTTAAGGAGAATAATTTGTCAATATATTTATACAATTCTAAAAATGTTCTTTTTTTCACAATTATACAACACCGTTTAAAAACCAGAGAGCTGTTTTATTGGTGCTGATCGCCGAAAAGCCCTTAGAAAGCGCTTCTTTTAAATCTTCTTCCCCCTGAATTAAGCCGCCGCCGATAACCGGAAGGCGGGAAGCCTCTTTTATCTCCTGGATTATTTTTGCCGGCACCGTCGCCGGTAAAATCTCTATCCCCTGGGGCTTTGATTCATTAATCTGTTTTAGGCCGCTTCTCACAGCCTCTGAATCAATGATAAAAAGCCTCTGGATAGCAATAATCCCTTCTTTTTTAGCCTGCCGGGCAATAGAAGTTTTGGTAGTAATAATACCCTCTACCCCGGCTTTTACTAAATACTTGACCGCCGCCTCATCTTTACCTAAGCCCTCAATTAAATCAAAATGAACGATTAACTTTTTCCCCGAAGACCTGGCATGCCTTAGATAATCTCCCAGGGAATTAATATCCCCAAACAATAAAAACATCATTTTCACCGATGGTATAGTTAAAACTTCGCGAAAATCCGCAGGGGTTCTAATAGCTGGAATAATTTTTTGCTGGTTTATTAAGTCTATTAGCACTTTTAATTTTACCTCCCTTAAAAATCTTTCTACCATATAAAAGTTTACTACTTTTCGCAGAAAAAACCAAAGTTTTTTTCAACCTTTGCAACTTACTCCGTTAAGTTTTCATCTTTACAACAAGGGTGAGATTAAATGCGAAAAAAAGTTATCTTTTTTATAGTAAATTTTTTAATTTTATGGCTAATCTATAACGTTTTCTTAAATAAAAATTTTAGCTACGCCCTTTTAAATATTAAACCGCAGGAGAAAATTTTAATTGTGGCTCCTCACCCCGACGACGAACTTTTAGCCGCTGGAGGATTACTTGTTCAAGCTAAAGAAAAAAATGCCAAAATCACTGTAGTTTACCTTACCGCTGGTGATGGCTTTACTCAAGCCATCGATGTTAATTTTAAAGAACTAAGACCTAAAACTTTTGATTATATTAAATTTGGTCGCTTACGTATCTTAGAAACTTTGCAGGTAAAAGACTATTTAAAAATCGATAAAATCTATCATTTAACCTATCCTGATGGCTATTTACAAAAAATTCTGTTTCAATATTATAATACACCTTTTACCTCTCCCGATACCGGTTTTAATTCTCAGAGCTATTCAGAAAGCTATAAGCGCGGGCAGCCTTTTACCGGAAAAAATTTAATTGAAAACTTAGAAGAAATTGTTAAAAAAGAACAGCCGGATATAGTGGTTTTCCCCTCGGTTTTAGACAACCATCCAGACCACAGCTTCGGGGGGTTTGCCACCAGTGTGGCGTTAAGAAAAATAGGTTATCAGGGAAAAACCTATACTTACCTGGTTCACAGCTACTTTTGGCCCAACTACGGAAAAAAGTTTAAGCTACCCCGGGTTTTAACGGAAAACAAACTAAAATTCACCGTTATTTCTTTAAATGATTTTGAACATGCTAAAAAAGCAGAAGCCCTAACTTTATATCGGTCCCAGCGCAAAGTTATTGGAGCCTTTATGAAACTTTTTGCTAAAGATGACGAAGTATTTCTTCCCGAAAGCAGTACCGCTAATACTGTCTGGCAGCGTGGTTCGAATATTTTACATGTTCAGGTTTTTGCAGATAAAGTGCTTATAACATTTGTCAAAAACAAGCAGGATAAGCTTGGGATCTATGGATTTAATTTTCAAACCGGGAAAACTTTCAGGGTTATAAAAAATGTCAAAGCCGATGAGCAAAACTTCACTATTCCTTTGGAAGGTCATGGTATATTTATCATAGAAAGTTTTAAAGGGAAAAAAATAAGCAATAAAACCTTGCCTTTTAACTATTAAAATTATGCAACTTTTAATAAAAAAATCTCCTCTATATTTTTAGAGAAACGAGTTGAGCATAAATGGACAACAAGCTTATTCCGGTAATAGCCAGGGCAAGAAATGGCGATAACCAGGCTTTTGAAATTATCGTCCACATTTATTACCAGAAAGTTTTAAACTTTTTTAGGGGAAAACTACAGGACGCGCATATAGCCTTAGATTTAACCCAGGAAGTTTTTGTTAAGGTATTATTAAATGTAAAAAAGTTAAAGTTTGAAGAAAACTTTGAAACCTGGCTTTTTACTATTGCCCGGAATGAACTAAATCATTTTTTGCGGCAAAAACTTAAAGACAAACAAATATACCAAAAAATGCTGGAAGAATCTCCAAAAGAAGAAAGCTTTAGCTTGGAAAGTTCTGAAGTTGAAGAATTACTAAAAGAACTTCCGGAAAAATACCAAACAGCTCTAAAATTATTTTATCTTGAGGATAAAAGCATCAAAGAAATAAGTTTTATCACTAAAAGCCCGGAAAATACGGTAAAATCCTGGCTTTACCGGGGAAGAGAAATTTTAAAGTCATTGTTAATGGGGGAAGATAAAGATGATTGACCATAATATCGCCCAAAAAATTATCGACCATGCTTACAAGCAAAGACGTTTATTAATCTACCGTAAACTTAAGTTCTGGCTGTCTTTTTATTTTATCCTTTTAAGTTTTCTTGCTTTAGAAACTGCCGCTTTCATCTTTCATTTAATTAAAAGTCGCCTGCACCTTATTTTTTACGCCGCCATGCGCGATGGAGTTTTCTTTGGCCAAAAAATCATCTACTATTTAGAAGCTTTAATGGAACGTTTTCCTTTTGAAATTTTTTTCTTAATTCTAATAACTATTTTCTTTATTTCTTTTACCAGTAAACGGTTTAAACTTATGGAAAATCAATTGAATTTAGTTTTAATCCACAAGGAGATGTAAAAATGAAAAAATTTTTTAAACTAATCTTTTTACTGTTACTGATCTTTACCCTGTTGGGTAGTTTTTATAAATACTACTATGCCCAAACCAATGACACCGTAAGTATCGTAGGAACTGTAATTTCAGTGGCCGACAACCATCTTACTTTGCAGGAAAAATATGTTCAGAAAAAAATTGAAATTACACCAAACACTAAAATTTATTTTAATAAATTTCTTATCCCTAAAACCCAGCTAAAACCCAAACAAAAACTGGTAGTAATAGGTCACCGAGAATTAGATGGTGATATCGATGCTTTAATTATCCATTTAATGGGTAATTAAATAACAATTATCCTCAGGAAGGAGGTGATACAAATGAAAAAGCTTCTATCTATTTTAATTGTTTTTGGAATGTTGTTAACAAGCCCGTTAGCAGTAATGGCTAACACAGCAAAAAAGGCTGCAAGTCACACTGTTAAGACCACTAAAGTACAAGTAGTTAAAACCAAAAAAACTAAAACCACCACCAAAAACAAAGTTAAAAAAGTTATTAAAACCAACAAAAAATAAAGGCTAAGGAAATAGCCCCTAGCCCTAAATCACTCCAAGGAAGGGAGTAAAATCCCTTCCTTCTAAAAATATTATAACAAAATAAAGTTTTTAAAGGAATGATTTTTGTGCCAAACAACAATAGAAAATCTTTCATCATTTTAATTTTTTCTCTGCTAAGTTTATTTTTATTGCCTCACTTTCGTATCCTGGGCAATATAAAAACAGTGACTAAACCTGCGCCACCAAAAAAATACTGTGCCCTGACCTTTGACGACGGACCCGATCCCCATTTTACACCGCAGGTTTTAAAAATTTTAAAGAAAGAAAAAATTCCGGCGACCTTTTTTGTGGTTGGCCAAAACGCTGCTAAATACCCGGATCTAATAAAAGAAATTTATGCGGATGGAAATGAAATAGAAAATCACACTTACACCCATCCTGTTCTTAATTACTTTAAAGACAACACTAATTTGGCTTTAGAAATTAAAAAAACTGATGAAGTAGTTTATCAAGCAATCCATTATACTCCAGCTTTTTTTCGTCCACCCCGCGGGCGTCGTCCGGTTTACCTTTATAAAATTTTAGCTCAAAATAAGAAAACCCTGGTAATGTGGAATATTTGCGTTGAAAGTGTAATAGATAAGAAGAAAACAAATTTTTTAGTTCCTAAAAATAAAGTGATAATTTTAGCACATGACGGCCGCCTTGACCGCAGTAAAACTATTAAAGCGCTGCCGCTGGTGATTAAACAATATAAAGATGCAGGGTATCAGTTTGTGACCATAAACCAACTTCACAGTTTAGGAGTGAAATAATGGACTATACAATTTTCCAGGCAATCAATAATCTTGCAGGTCATAGTACCTTATTAGATAAACTTATGATTTACATTTCTAAATACGGCATATTTTTTTACGGATTAATCCTTTTAGGAATCTTTTTAACCGGTTCAAAAAAAGCAAAAATCGAAGTATTTAAGATTGGCTTTACCGGTTTAATTGCCTTAGGCGTTGCGGATATCCTGGGAAAAATTTATTATCGTCCCCGTCCTTTTCTTAGCCATAAGGTACATTTATTATATGCTCACCAGCCCGACGGGTCTTTCCCTTCGGATCACGTAACTGGAGGTTTTACCCTGGCTCTTGGAATCTATGCCCTTTCTCCTTCCTTAGGAGTGCTGGTAATTATTTATACCCTTTTAATGGCCTTTTCCCGGGTTTACGTGGGGCACCATTACCCCTTAGATGTACTGGGTGGCATAGTGATAGGCTCAATAGTGTACTTCGGTAGATTGCCCATCGAACGAAAATTTTTAATACACAAAACCAGGAGCAGGGAATTTTTATGCTAAAAAAATTTTTTCTTACCCTTTCGCTTATTCTTTTTATCTTTTTCACTTTTACTCAATTTACTACTGCTTCAGTTCCTGCAGATATTATAGTTTTAGAATACCACGGGATAGTTCCAAACAGTGCCTGGGGAAAAGTTAATCATCTTTATAATGTCCGGGTAGAAACCTTTGAAAACCAGATAAAGACTTTATTAAGTGCCGGTTATAAACCTATCTCTGCTGAAAAACTTATTGACATTTACTATAATGGCTATAAACCAACAGGCAAAGAATTTTTTCTAACCTTTGACGATGGCTACCGTAACAATTACCTTTATGCTTTCCCTATTTTAAAAAAATACCAGATTCCGGCAGAAATAAATTTAATTGTGGCCCGCATTGACCAGGCAAAAAACCATAATGACCCGATAAAAGGCTATTTAAACTGGACTGAAGTTAGAGAAATGTCGAAATCCGGTTTAATTTATTTTGGTTCCCACACTTATAATAGCCACGATAAAGTTGGGCTTGATAAAAACAAAAAGAAAAATTATCCCTTTTTAGGACCAATTTATCTTGCTACTCAAAAAAGAATGGAAACCTGGCAGGAAGCCGAAAAAAGAGTCAATAACGACTTGGCCTTCTCGATTCAGCGGATTACTTATGAAACTGGAATTAGACCGGAAGTTTTTTGCTACCCCCACGGTGCTTATAATTCCTGGTTTATTAATCTTCTCAAAGAAAACGGGTTTAAAGTTGCTTTAGCAGGTAATATACCCCAAAATAATGATCCGTTTACCGTAAAACGCGTATTAATCACCGATTCCTTACGAGGACAAATATTATTAATGAAATTAAATCTTCCCGATTCTTCGCTCTTTTCTTCGTTACGTAAAATTTTAATAAAATTATTTGGCTAAATTTTGCCTTAAAGCTCAAAATCTCTTTTTATCCAGAAGATTTTGAGCTTTTTTCTTTTATAGTTTATAATTAGCCTGAGAATCTTTTTAACGGTTAACTTTAAGGAAGTGATATTTTGGCTTTAAATCATTACTGGCAAATAATTTATAGTTCGGTAGCCGTTTATCTTTTTATTGTCCTATTGATTCGAATTTTTGGAAAGCAAGAATTAGCTCAGCTTTCCGTTTTTGACCTGGTATTTATAATGCTAATCGGCAATGCCGTCCAAAATGCCATGGTCGGCTCCGATACCACTCTATCCGGTGGCTTGGCCGCTGCTGGAGCATTATTTTTGATAAATTATCTCGTCAAATACTTCACCTACAAATTCCCGAAGCTTAATAAAATCATTCAAGGAAAAGCTATTATGTTAGTTTATAAAGGAGAACTACTTAAAGAAAACATGGCAAAAGCAAAAATATCATTAGCTGAACTTGAAGAAGCTATTAGAGAACATGGAGTGTCATCAATAGCCGAGGTAGATCTGGCAGTACTTGAGATTGATGGAAGTATAAGTGTTCTTTCCAACGAATTTAGCCACAAAACTTCCAAGAAAAGAAAAGCCCATAAAGTTATTTCTAAAAATGATGGCTAAAAGAGGCTTCGTTAAATTTAAGCCTCTTTTTTATCTGTTAAATGTTAATTTTTCTAAAACTAACTTCTTTTCAATAGTTTTTTCACGATTAGCTCGTTGTCCCAGTAAGATTCCAAATAAAATAATAATAGTTCCAGCCACAAGCTCTATGGTTATTTTTTCTTTTAAGAAAAACCAGGCAAAAAAACTTGCCAGAACCGGTTTTAGAAAAAACACCATCGAGCCACTGCCGGCCCCAATTCTGGTTAAGCCTAAAAAATAAAAGTAATACGCTAAACCGGTAACAAAAAATGTTAAATAAGCCATCGGTAAAATTGCTTGAGGAGGCAGAGCAAAAACTGGATAATGCTTAATTAATATTATAGGCAGTAAAAATATACTTCCCAGGATAAAGGAAAAACAATTCATTATGACACTGTCGGTTTTTTGCGAAAACTTTTTACCCAAAACCGTATAAAGCCCATAGAAAACCGCCGCTAAAATTAACATGATTATTCCACGGACATAAGAACTTCCCAGCTCTAATTCTTTCGCAAAAACAATGACAATCCCTGCAATTCCAATTAAAAGCCCCAGGATTTTCTGAAGGTTTAATTTTTCATCCAAGATAAAATAGGCAAAAAGCATCACAAAAAGCGGATTTGAGCTAAAAATTACCGCTGCCAAACTGGCTTTAGTAAGATTAATGCCAATTTGCAAAAACGACATGCTTAAAACTACATTTACTATGCCGATTAAAGTTACCTCTAAAATATCCCTTAAAGTAAATCTTAAATTTTTTCGCTTTAGATTACCTAAAGCAATGGGCAAAAGGATAAGTCCTCCTAATAAAAATCTTAAAAAGTTTAGCTGATAAGGATTAACCAGTCCCGCTAAAGTTCTACCCACTACTTCATAGGAGCTAAACAAAACTATCGTGACCCCTAAGTAAAAATAGCTTTTATACATACTAAGTCTCCTCCTTCGTCTTTTGCTATAAATGTTATATATTTTTTATGAATTATCATAATATTATTTATTGTTAGAAATTAATTTTATAAAATTGTTTTAGTTTTATTATAACACTATTAGCAAGGTTTGTGCTTTTAGGAACTTATTTATACATTTAATTTTTTGTTAATTTCTATTTGCTATTTACCAAATTATAATAAATTTCCCTGCTTGCTAATCTTAAAATTCTACTATTAAGGGAAGAGAAATTGGTCAAGGTAAAAGCCAGTAACTTTAACTATACAAACCCAGCACTATAAAAAGGCACCTTAAAGCAAAGAGGCTCCTGGTTATAGCCAGAAGCCTCTTTTATTATTAAAAAAATTATCATCAAATCTAAAATTCACGCTTATTTCAAGAATTTATAGGCATAAATTTTTTTTATCTTAATTTCCAAAAATCCCATAAGTTCATGTTTCTTTTGTAACATTTTTGCAACATTTAACTTATAAAATCAAAAAAAATATAAAGAAAGGATGGTAGAAAATGAACAAAAAAAACTTAAGATTTATTCGCTGGGTGATTTTAGGGATAATACTTCTTTACCTTACTTTTGCCGCTTATATCCACCAAACCGCTGAAGGCACCTACCCCTCCATCCACGCCCTCTGCCCCTATGGCGGTCTTGAATCTCTCTATACGCTACTCTTTTCCGGAAGTTTTATCAACAAAATTTTTACAGGAACAATGGTTCTTTTAATTTTAAGCGTCCTAATAACTTTTTTCTTTCGCCGCAGTTTTTGCGGTTTAATCTGCCCCTTTGGTGCTTTGCAAGAATTTTTTGCTCTCCTGGGCCAGAAAATCTTTGGTAGAAGATTTAATATGCCGGAAGTAATCGATCAGCCTCTTCGCTACTTAAAATATCTAACTCTTCTTCTTACCCTTGGTTTTGCCTGGTATACCGGCTCCCTTTGGATGGCACCCTACGATCCGTACTCCGCCTACGGCCACCTCTGGGCCGGTCTTGAAACTTTAATGGAAGAAAGTTTGATTGGATTTATTTTGCTTATCGTCACTATAGTCGGCTCATTGCTTTATGACCATTTCTTCTGCAAATATCTGTGCCCCGCAGGCGCTTTTTACGGACTTTTAGCTAAAATAAGTCCTTATAAAATCGTTAGAAATGACGAGCAGTGCCTTCACTGTCAACTTTGCAATAAAGCATGTCCCGTAAATATTAAAGTAGACCAAGAAAAAATTATAACAACCGCCGAATGTATAAATTGTAACGAATGCGTAAACGTTTGTCCTAAAAAAGATGTTCTTACTCTCAAATTTAACAAAAAATCTTTATCTGCGGCCGTAGTGTTGCTCCTGTCTTTAGGAATTTTCTTTGGAGGCATTATTTTAGCTGAAGCTTCCGGAATTTATACTGTAACTCCGGCGGCTGTTTCCAGTGGTTCAATTTCAAGCGTAGAACAAATAAAAGGTTATATGACCTTAGATGAGGTAGCTAAAGGTTTAAATATAAATATTGATGAGCTCTATAAGAAAGTGGAAATCCCTAAGACAGTTCCCGCAAATACCAAGTTAAAGGACTTATCCCAGTATCTCGAGGGAGTTACTCCAGAAACAATTCGGGAAAAACTTGAAAATAAATAATCTTTTGATTCTTGACAACTCCTTAACACTTTCTAAAAAGGTTTACAACAACTTGCTGATATGATTTAAGTAAGCTCCCAAAAGGGAGCAAAAATAAAAAATATTTTGGGAGGTAGTTAGCATGAAAAAACAAAATTGGTTCAAAAGGTTAGCAGCAGGTTTAGTAATTGGAGGTGTTTTACTGGCAACAGTCCCGGCCACCATTTTTGCCGATGATACCACGACAACTACTCCTGCTGTAGTTAAAACCATGCAGGGTTATGGAGCAAGACTCGGTCAAACTTTTGGCAGCATGCGGGATTCTATCGCTAAGTTCTTGGGAATTGACACTACTACTTTAATTACCGAGCGGCAAAGCGGTAAATCCCTGGCCCAAATTGCTCAGGAAAAAGGTAAAAGTGAAACTGACCTGGTAAACTTTATCGTCAAAGAAAGAACTGCGCAATTAGACCAGCTTGTTAAAGACGGGAAAATTACAAAAGA
>Ga0334722_10005106_pt1 | contig 13380 bp, 16 predicted proteins | sample C3_bottom_MG_FD_207210 | JGI IMG/M metagenome (GOLD analysis project Ga0334722, IMG submission 207210) | Sediment microbial communities from Yellowstone Lake, YNP, Wyoming, USA - C3_bottom | ecosystem: Environmental > Aquatic > Freshwater > Lake > Sediment | place: USA: Wyoming | collected...
CTCCGCGGCGTCGCGGACGAAGTTCGGGCAACGCGTCTTGAAGCTCTTGTCGCGTTTTGCGGCGGCGCGCCCCTCGGCGGTCCCGAGGTCGCAGCCGAGCAGTTCCTTGCAGGAGACGGTCCCGTTGCGCGCTTTGAACCGCTCGATGAAATCCAGGGTCTCCTTCTCGGTGCGATCCCGCGACAGGAAGCCTGCGCCCGAAACCTTGGCGTGCCGCAGGCCGATCACCATCAGCGCGCCCGTCACGGCGCCGCAGGTTTCACCCATGTTCATTCCCGAGCCGAAGGCGCCTCCGAGCTTCATCGCGGTGTCGCGGTCCAGGCCGTGGCGGGATCCCCAGGCGGACAGTATGGCCTGGGTGCAGTTGATGCCGCCTTTGAAGGTGTCGACCGCCAGCGCGGCGGCGACCCCGGGTTCGTCGACCGGCGGAGCGGCAGGCTTGCGAAATCTGGTTGCGAGAGCAGCGAATACCGACATCTTTGTTGTGATGAGATCAGGGCGGGAACGATTCGCACGGTCGGGCGCCGTAGGCTGCCGGCGCGAATCGTTTGGGGCAGTGCTGCATCAAGGAAACAGGTCTGTTGGCAGGAGTTTCTGAAGAAAGTCCTGTGCTGCGGCAGTGATGACCATGGAGGTGTGTCGGTGGCAAGAGGTACGAAGATACGGTTCCTGTCAGGTGTTGCCCTTCTGGTGTGCCTCGGCGTGAATGGCGCGTTGCCAGCAAACGTCACGGCTCAGAGCGCCAAGCTGCCGGCGAAGGCACATGGGTTTCTGACGATCTCGCCCCAGGAGGCGAAGGCCCTGCTCGAGGCGCGCCCGGAGGTGGTGATCATCGACGTCCGCTCCCTGGAAGAGTTTCGCGAGGGCGCGCTCCCCGACTCAGTCCTGGTCCCCTTCTTCGACGCCATGGGGGGGAAGATTTTTCTTCCCAAGGACACGCCGCTGCTCATCGTCTGCGCGGTTGGCGGCCGCAGCATGGCCGTCGGGCGCTACCTGGCCATGCAGGGCTTCCAGGAGGTCTACAACCTCAAGGGCGGTCTCGACGCCTGGCTGGAGCAGCGGGTGCCGTTCCCGTCGCGCAAGAAGACGGGATAGTTCGCATTTTGGAGCCGCTGTCGTCGGCGAGAGCGCGGCTGCACTAAAGCACGAGGACCGGGCACCGGGCCGAGCGCGCGACCCGCTCTGCGATGCTCGGGCCGAGCAGTCGCCGATACCAGGGGAGCCGCTCGCGTCCGATCACGATGAGATCGCAGCGCTCTTCGGCGGCGACCGAGACGATCCGCTCCGAAATGCCACCCTCCTCGACCCGGGACTTGACGAGCACCCGGGCCTCGTCGGCGGATTGCCGCACCTCGGCGCGCAGCTGACACTCCTCGCCCGTGAGTACCGCCTCGATATCCTTGATGCCTGTCAGCTCCAGGTCGCCTTCGTTTGCGGGCATGACCTTCAGCACGGTGGTCCAGCATCCCTCGTCGCCGGCCAATTGGAGCCCTTGCGCCAGGGCATTCCGTGACCCGTCGAGCGCGACCAGGATCCTGCGAAAGCCCCTCATGACGGCTCCTTCACCACGAGCACCGGACATGGGGCGTCCCGGATCACCCGTTCTGCGGTGCTGCCGAGCAGCGCCTTGTTCAAGCCGCGCCAGCCGCTGGTGCCCATCACCACGAGATCGTGGCCGGCCTTGACGACTGCCGTGGCGATTTCGTCGCCGCCGTGCCCCTCGGCGATGAGCGCCTGCGCCTCGACCCCGTGGGCCTGCGCCAGGGCCTTCCCCTCGCCGATAATCCGCTCGGCCTCGCCGCGCAGGCTCTTCTCGATCTGGGGGGTGCGCATGAAGTCGAGCATCTCCTCATAGCGCGGGATGACGTAGATGATGGTGACGGTCGCCGCATCCTGTTTCGCCAGCGCGCAGGCTCGCTCCAACGAGCGCCGGCTCTGCGCAGAGGTGTCGAACGGCACGAGAATCGAAGCGTATTCGCCTTTGCACGTCGAGCAGGGCCTATTGACGACGAGCACGTCTACTCCCGAGCGCACGACGACGTGGGAGGTCACGCTGCCCATCAGCAGCCGCGAGAGGCCGCGCCGGCCGTGCGTGCCCATGACGATCAGGTCGGCGCCCGTCCCTTCGACGGCTGCGAGCACCTCCGCCGGCGGGTCGCCTTCGCGATAGAGGACTTCCGCCTCCACCCCGAGCTCGGTCTTGAGGCGATCCTGCGCGGCGGCGCAGAACTCGCGCCCCTTGCTCCAGCGCTTTTCGCGCAGATCGGGTGCGATGCCGAACTCCTCGGTGTCGAAAAAGACCGCGTGCAGGATGGTCAGTTTCCCCTGATGGCGGCGCGTCCAGTGAGCGGCCTCCAGCAGCGCCGCCCGGCTGAATGCGGAGTCATCGTACGGCACGAGCACGTTCTGGTACATGATCAGTGGGCCCCCCCGCCCTTGCGGAAGACCAGTCCCACGCCGAACCCGGCGCCGAGCGCCATCACGATCGAGAGCAGGCCGTAGAGCGCGCCGTTGTTCTTGGCCATCTTCGAGAGCGTCTGGACGACGCCGACCTGCTTGACGTCGACCGGCTTCGAGATCTTCTCAATCACCTTGCCGTCGCGCACCGCATAGGCCGTGACGGTGTAGTCCCCGGGAGGCGCCTGGAACGGCCACTCGGTCTTGATGTAGTAGCCCTGCTTTCCGTCTTTGGGCTCGGTGGCGATGCCGCCGGTCGAACCGCCATAGAGCTTCGAGTTCTCCTTGAACTTGATGAACTCGCCGACCCACTTCTCCCGGTCTTCCGGCGAGGTGACCGGCTCGAGCACCAGGTGCTTGCCCAGAGCGCGATAGCCGAGGACCTCGCGGTCGGCCTCCTCAGGTGAGAGGATCTGCTCGATCGGGCGCGTGCTGTACACCTCATAGAGGTTCGGCGTGTTCTCGAAGTGCAGGGTGCCGACGTTCATCCAGAGCACACCGGCGGTCTTCCCCTTCTCCTTCAGCGTCTCCTTGCCGTCCGGCCCGGCGAGCTTGATGATGACGTCGGTGCCCGGTTCAACCAGGCCGCGGGCGCTGACGCTGCTGCCGTGGTAGAAGAAGTCGATCGTGATGTGGTCGTGGTTCGCGATCAGCGAGATCTCGGCGGCAGCGCGGCCTGCGCCGCAGAGCAGCAGCCCCGCTATCAGTGCGGTGACGAAGGTTCGCGTGTGATTCATGATCAATGTCCTCCTGTCTGCGCCAGAAGCAGCGACGGAGTCAGCGTGAGGTCGAAGACGATCTTGATGGTCACCGCCAGCACGATGCTCGCGAGGACGACCTTGAGCTGGTCCCCCTTGAGCTTCCTGCCGAAGACCGCGCCGACCTGGGCGCCGACCGTGGAGCCGAGCAGCAGCAGCACCGCGAGGATGAAGTCCACGCTGTGGTTGGTGGTGGCCTGGAGGAACGTGACCTCGATGCAGTTGAAGAGGATCTGGAAGAGGCTCGTGCCGACGACGACGTGCATCGGCATCCGCAGGATGTAGACCATCACCGGCACCATCAGGAAGCCGCCGCCGACGCCCATGACCGCGGCGAGGATGCCGACGAAGCCGCCGAACATGATCGGCACCAGCATCGAGTGCGTGACGTCGGACTTCGTGTACTCGGTCTGTAGCGGCAAGGATTTGAGGAAACGCGTGAAGGCGGAATCCGGCTTCTCCTCGGGCTTCTCGACTGCCTTCGTGCGCATGCTCTGGACGCTCTCGATGAACATGTAGGTCCCCACCCCGCCGAGCATCAGCACGTAGGTCATCTTGATCACGAAATCGGCGTTGCCCATCGCGTGCAGGTACTTGATCCCCTGGACGCCGATCAGCCCGCCGACAAAGCCGCCGATCAACAGGTGCCAGCCCATCTTGAAGTCGACGTTGCCGACCCGCCAGTGCGCGTAGGTGCCCGAAGTCGAGGCGGCGACGATCTGGTTGGAGTCCGTCGCCGCCGCCACCGTCGCGGGGATGCCGAACATGATCAGCAGCGGGGTCATCAGAAAACCGCCGCCGACGCCGAAGAGCCCTGAGAGCAGGCCGACGGCGAGGCCGAGGCCCACGGGGATCATCACATTGATGCTGGTGAGTGCTACCGGCAGATATAAAAACATGATTTCGTCCCTTCTTCCGCCGCTTACGCGATCTGCAGCTGGTTGCGGGCGATGGTCACGACCGGCCGGGAGGCGGTGCGCACGAGGCGCTGCAGCTCTCTGGCCGAGACGTTGCCGTCCCGCGTGATGCTCGGGCTCAGGATCACCATGTCGACGGCCCGGCTGTTGCGCAGCGCGGAGCTGATCGCGGGGACCAGGTCGCCGTGGGTGGTGGTCATCCCGGCCTCGATGCCCATGCTCCGGCACTGCTCGACCATCCCGGGGTGGACCTCAAGCCCGCCGGAGCTGCCCGCCAGTTCCATGGCAGTCGCGTGCTCGTTGGCCTCGGCGAACGCGGCGGCGGACATCAGGTCCTCGAACCGCTGCCCCAGCTTCTTCGCCTTGACCACGAGAATGGTCAGCCCCTCCTGAAGCGTTTTCGCGAGATCGACGGCGTACGCCAGCCCATCGTCACCGCTCTCGTTTTGACAGGTCACAAACAGCAGATGTTTTTTCAACTCGAACCCCTCCGTTGTTGTCATGCGCAGAGGGATTGCATCTTCGGTGCCAATTTGTAACTAATTGATTAATAAGCATAATACATGAACAGCGTTGCCTGGTGTTCACATTGTGAACGCTTGCAGAGTGGCCGCGGCGCTGCCCACGCAGCGGTGTTGTTTCGCTAACCCATTGACGGCAATGCGATATTTTGTGGCGTGGACTTCTGACTTCAGATCGGATGCGCTCTGTTCAAAAAATGAACAGCCGTAACAGTAGTAATGAAGAGGTGAATCCAGCGGTCATCGCCGAGAGGTTGTGTTCGCTTCCGGTTGCGCTACGATGACCGTGTGAAAATTCGCGGCAAGCTCTTCTTCGGATTCGGTTTCTACATCCTCATCGCCCTGGCGCTCGGGCTCTTTGCGTACGGCGAGTTGCGGGTCATCACCACCAGGTTGACGGTTGTGGAGGCGGCCGACGACATCGCGAACACGCTGCTCGAGGTGCGGCGGTACGAGAAGAATTACCTGCTCTACAAGAATGAGGAGAGCGCCGGCACCTTCCGCAGGTACCTCGGCGAACTTCGCGCCGCCATCGGAAGAATACGAATGGTGACTGGCGATGAAATCCCGGCGGAGCACTTTGCCGGGATGAACGCGGTGCTTGCGGAGTACGAAGGCGCCTTCAGCGATTTGACCGACACCCTGAAAGCTCGGGGCGAGAAAGCAGGGGTGGGCCGCTTCGAGGACCGGATGCGGGACAAGGCGCGGGAGCTCCAATCTCTGGCCGAGGCGCTCTCGTCGAAGGAGCGGGGGGCCAGCGACGAACTGCTCGAACGAGCCGGGCGCTCACTCAGGATGCTCCTCGCCGCGACGCTGGCGGCCATCTTCCTGGGTGTGGTCGTCAACAGGAGACTTTCGAGGAGTATCGCGACCCCGATCGGCGACCTCGAAGGGCTGACGAAGAAAATCGCGGCGGGGGATTTCTCTCAGCGCATCGCGGTCAAAGGCGACGACGAATTGTCGTCGCTCGGGACCTCCTTCAACCTGATGCAGGACCGGATCCACGATGCGCTGACCACGCTCGAGCACACCAACAAGGAATTGCACGAGAGCCGGGCTCAGCTTGTCGAGGCCGAGAAACTCGCGACGCTCGGGCGGTTCTCGGTGGGCGTGGCGCACGAGATCAACAACCCGCTCGCCATCATCAACGAGAAGGCCGGGCTGATGAAGGACTACCTGGAGCGGGCGGAGGACTTCCGTGACAAGGAGCGGTTCTCGGCGATGCTTGACGCCATTTTCGCCGCGGTGCAGCGCAGCCGCGGCATCACTCACCGCATTCTCGACTTCGCCGGCCAGCCGGGCGAGAGCCCGGATGCCGTGGACCTCAACGGCCTGGCCCGGGAGGTCGTCGCTCTCCTGGGCCAGGAGATCGGGAGCAAGCGCATTCAGGTGCGCCTGGATCTTGCGGAGCAGCTGCCTCCCCTGAGAAGCGATCGGGGCCAGGTTCAGCAGGTGCTCGCGAGCATCCTGCTGAACGCGGTCGAAGCCGTCGGCGATGGGGGAGCGATCACCGTGTCGACGGTCCGGAAAGATGCCGGGACTCAGCAGCTTTCGGTCGAGGACAACGGCCGCGGCATCGCCGAGGAGGTGCTGAAGCGGATTTTCGAGCCCTTCCTGCTGACCTCGAAGGAGACCGGCAAGGGCGCTGGGCTGGGGCTCGCCATCTCCCACGGCATCGTCAAGCGGCTTGGCGGCGCCATCCTCGTCAGGAGCACGCCCGGCAGGGGCACGGTCTTCACGGTGGAGATTCCCGGTTGACGGCCCCGCGGCTCAACGCGCGTAGAACCCCCCGCTCGAGAGTATTTCGAGCATCTCCTCAGTAATCTCCTCCTGCCGCAGGTAGTTGCGCAGGGAGCCCAACTCGCCGATGCGCCGCTTGAGATTTTCCGTGGCTCCCTCGAGCACGCGCATGCGGTACCAGTTCTCGCTGCGCAGCGACTCGGCGAAGCAGCGGTAGAGGCTGATCGCGATCAGTTCGCGCATCACGCCGCTGAGCAGTTCGCGGGCCGCGAGCGTCAGCACCGGCGCAGGGCCGGCCGGTTTTTCGGCAGCGCGCCGCGTGAGATCGGGCGGCAGGATCCGATCAAAGACGACCCGGGCCTGGGAACCGGAGACCGCGGTGAACATGAACGACAGGGTGTAGACGTCCCCCCGGAGGTAGCGCTCGAGGATCCAGGCGATCGTCGCCTCGAGCGCCGGCTTGATGCCGCTGACGCTGACGACGGAGTCGAGAAAATCCGCGGTGGTCAGGTTCCTGGCCGCCGCCGCTGTCTGCAGCCGCCGGCCGACGATCAGCAGGTCGTCCCCGGCCCGCAGCTCGCGCTGGAGTGCCGCCGCGACATGCTCGTTCAGCGGCCCGCAGAGCCCCTGGGAGGACCCGAAGGCCGCGACGATCCTCCTGCCCCCCCCGGGCGCCGGGGCGAAGTAGCCGGGTTCGAGCACCGCGCCGAGAGCGAGCGCACGCACGACCTGCTCTTCGTAGGCGCGGACCGCTTTCACCATCTCCTCCGTGCGCTTGATCGTGACGCCGGCGTAGGCCTTCATCGCGTTGACGATGTCTTCGATGGAAGAGAACGTGCGGATCTTGCGCTCGATATCCGGGGAATCGGACATGCTTACGTCAAAACGCCGGGGACAGCCGCAGTGAGCGCCTCCAGGTCGGCCTGCTCCAGCGTCCCCTGCTCGCGGATCCGTTGCACGATCCCCGGGAAGCGCTCCTTGAGCGCCGAAACGGCGGTGCCGCAGCACAGGCGCGCGAACCCGATCTCGCGGGCGTCGAGCGCGCCGGACTCCAGAATCACGAAGCTCAGGACCTGGTCCTCCAGCGGGACGGTCGCAAAGCGCGGCTGCCGCAGCAGTTCGCGCAGGCGCTCGCCCCGCCGCACGAGCTTGAGGCTCTCTTCCTCGAGGCGCGAGCCGAAGCGTGTGAAGGCCTCGACCTCCATGAAACGGGCGTAGTCGATCTTGAGCCGCTGCGCGACGGCTTTCATCGCCGGGACCTGGGCCTTGCCGCCGATGCGCGAGACCGACATCCCGACGTCGACGGCGGGCCGGATCCCCTTGCCCACGAGCGCGGCGTCGAGATAGATCTGCCCGTCGGTGATCGAGATGATGTTCGTCGGGATGTACGCCGAGATCCGCCCCTGCTGGGTCTCGACGATCGGCAGCGCGGTGATCGAGCCGCCGCCGTGCTGCTCGTTGAGCTTGGCCGCCCGCTCGAGCAGCCGGGAGTGGATGTAGAAGATGTCCCCGGGGTAGGCCTCGCGTCCCGGCGGGCGCTTGAGCAGCAGGCTCAGCGCGCGGTAGGCCTCGGCGTGTTTGGTCAGGTCGTCGTAGACGATGAGAACGTCGCGGCCGCTGTCCCGAAAATACTCGGCGATCGCGGTCGCCGCGTACGGGGCGACGTACTGCAGCCCGTAGGTGCTCGAGGCGTCGGCGGCAACGACGATCGTCCGGGAGAAGTCGCCGTGCGTCTTGAGCTCCTCGACGATCTTGAGAACCTGAGCCCGCTTCTGGCCGATGATCGCGTAGACGCAGATCACCCCGGAGTTCTTCTGGTTGATCATCGCGTCCAGCGCCAGCGCGCTCTTGCCGGTGGACGGGTCGCCGATGATCAGCTCGCGCTGCCCCCGTCCGATCGGGAGCAGGGCGTCGATCACCTTGATCCCCGTGGCGAGCGACTCGTCGACGAAACCCCGCGCGGCCAGCGGGGGCGCCTCGCGCTCTACCGGGTAGGAGCTGGTCCCCTCCGGTTCCGGGCCGCCGTCGAGCGGATGGCCGAGCGCGTCGAGTACACGGCCGAGCAGCTGCTCGCCGACCTTGACCGAGGTGATCTCGTCGGTCTTGACGGCGCGGTTGCCGGCCCGGACGCGATCCTGCCCGCTGAGCAGCACCAGTCCGACGTGGTCGACGTCGAGGTCGAAAACGATCCCCCGGTCCCCGGTTTCGATCTCGATCAACTCGGCGAGCCGGGCCCCGCGCAGGCCGCTCACCCGCACGATTCCGTCGCCGACCGACAGCACGCGCCCTTCCTCCGAGACGCGCAGCTCGAGGCGGTTGGCCGCCGCGGCGGACTCCAGCCGCTCGAGAAACGCCGTGAATTGCTCCATCATCTCAGGGAATCGCCTTGAGCGTTGCGGCGAGGGCGTCGAGTTGCCCTTGCAGAGAAAAGTCGAAGAGCCGGTCTGCGATCCGCAGCCGCACCCCCGCCATCAGTTGCGGCTCGACCGTCGCGCTCAACCCACCGACGGGAGTGCTTCGCCCGACCAGGGCGCGCAGTGCGGCATCATCCTCATTCGTCAGCGCGAATGCGCTCTCGACGAACAGCGTCGCCGGCTCGCCGGGAGCTTTGCCGGCCCACTCGGCGTCGGCGGCCGCGAACGCGGCGGGCAACCGGCGCAGCAGCGCCTGGTGCAGCTCGACGTCCGCCACGCCGGCGAGCAGCGCTGCGGTAGAGCCGACCGCGCTCCGCCGCGCCCGCTCGCGCAGCACCTCGTCCGCCTTGCGGATCTCAGACTCGAGGAGGGCCCGCCCCCGCTCGAGCAGCTCCCGCGCCTCCGCCGCGACCTCCGCGAGCCGCCGCTGCCGGTTCTCCTCGATCTCGCCCCGCAGCTTCTCGAGCAGCTCAGCCCGCAGGACGCCGACGCGCTCCTGCTCCCCGGCGAGCCCGGCTCTGATCGCCTCGGCGTCCGCGCGCGCCTTGTCCGCCGCGTCGAGCGCTGCCTGCACCTGGGCGGCGCGCTCGGCCATGATCCTCCGGACGGGCTTGAAGAGCAGCCGGAAGAGCACCGCCAGCAGGACGGCGAAGTTGAGGAGCTGGAAGGCCAGCGTCCAGGGGTCGAAGTTCATTTGCCCAGATAGCTCAGCAGCGGGTTGGCGAAGAGCATGATCAGCGCGATGACGAAGACGTAGATCGCGATCGACTCGATCAGCGCCATGCCGACGAACAGGTGCGCTGGATCTGCGGCGAGGCTTCCGGCTGGCGCGCCATCGACTCCAGCGCGGTCTTGAGCGCCTCGCCCAGCGCCTTGGCCGGGCCGTAGCCGCCGACGGCCATCCCGAAGCCGGCGGCGATGATCGAAACGACGACGACGAGGGCTTTCGGGTCCATGGTCACGCTCCTTTGTCTGTGGTGCCGGTGGTGCCGGCGTTGGTGCCGATGCCGCCGGCGATGAAGACCAGGGTCAGCATCCCGAAGATGTAGGCCTGGATCAGTCCGATCACGATGTGCAGCATCTCGAAGGGAATCGGCACCAGCAAGCCGGCGATGCCGAGGATGATGACCGCGACCATGTCGCCGCTGAGCATGTTGCCGAAGAGCCGCACGGCGAGCGCCACGGTCCGGGTGGCCTCGGCGATCAGGTGAAACGGTAGCAGCAGCCAGGTCGGCTCCGCGTAGTGGGCGAGGTACCCGCGCAGTCCCTGCGCGCCGATGCCGACGACGTGGGTCATCGCGTAGGAGACCAGCGCGAGCGCGAAGGTGGTGTTCAGGTCGGCAGTCGGCGTCTTCATCCCCGGGACGAGCCCGGCCAGGTTGGCGACGCCGATGAAGAGCCAGAGCGTGCCGAGCACCGGCACCACGAGGCGCGTGTCCACCGGCAGGATCTCCCGGACCGTCCCCTCGATCGCGGCATACATCGACTCGAGCAGGCCCTGGAGTTTCGTGGGTCGCACGGCGAGCCGCCGCGTCGCGACAAACGCCGCGAGGATGATTGCCGCCATCACGATCCAGGTGTGGACCACCGTATCGGTGACCCGCACCGGCCCGAGCGTGAAGGCCGTCTCCGGAAAAACGGTCAGCGGCTTCACTCCCCCGACCCCCGCCGGTAGTAGACCCAGAAGTTGTAGATCCCCAGGGCGAGCCCGAGCAGGATCAGCGTCAGCGTCCAGGACTGGCCGCCCCCGACGTGACGCGCGTCCAACCAGCGGCCGAGATAGGCCCCGCCGACCACCGGGACGACCAGGAGCCAGCCGCCGGCCCCGAGCAGCGCCGCGTAGCGCCAGGCCGTCGGCCGGGCCTTGCGCGCCGCGGCCAGTTTGCGACCCGAATCCGCGATCTCGCGCGAGAAGCGGTCCTGCGTCACGCCGGTTTGCCTTTCAGGAAGGTCAAGGTCTTTTTCACGAACTCGCGCTCCAGACCGTCGATCATCTTGGAGAAGATCCGCTCCGACTCCAGCCGCCGCGCGCGCGTCGCCTCGATCCGCCGCGCCAGATCGGCGGCGTCCGTCCCCTCGAAGACCTCCGGCGAGGAGATGGTCGCGCGGCCGTTCTCGACGCTGAAGAGCCCGCCGTCCACCGCGAGGAAGATCTCGGCGCCGTCCGCGGAGCGGTAGTAGCCGAGGGTGCTCTCGAGAAGCGTCAAAAACGCCGTGTGCCCGCGCATGACGCCGAAAAAGCCGGTGCGGTCGCGCAGCCGCACATAGGTCGCCTCCCGCTCGAAGACGCTCTGCGGCGTGATCACCCGCAGCGGGAAGGCCGCGGCGCTCACGCCACCCCCTCGAGCTCGCCGACCATGAAGAACGCCTCTTCGGGCAGCTCGTCGACGCGCCCCGAGACGATGGCGCGGCAGCCGGCGATCGTCGCGGCGAGCGGCACGTGCTTGCCGGGGCGGCCAGTGAACTCCTCGGTCAGGAAGAACGGCTGCGTCAGGAAGCGCTCGAGCCGGCGCGCCCGTTTGACCACCAGCCGGTCCTCCGCGGAGAGCTCCTCGATGCCGAGGATCGAGATCAGATCCAGCAGTTCCTTGTAGCGCGCCAGGTGCTCGCGGACCATCCCCGCCACCTCGTAGTGATCCGCCCCGACGTCCTCCGGGTTGAGGAACTTCGAGGTCGACAGCAGCGGGTCCACCGCCGGGTAGAGTCCCTTGGCGGCGATCTGGCGCGAGAGCACCACCGTCGTGTCCAGGTGCGGGAAGACGCTCGCGACCGCCGGGTCGGTGATGTCGTCGGCCGGGACGTAGATCGCCTGGACCGAGGTGATCGAGCCGTTCTTCGTGGAGACGAGGCGCTCCTCGACCTCCGAGAGCTCGGCCGTCAGCGTCGGCTGGTAGCCGACCCGCGAGGAGATTCGGCCGAGGAGCACCGAGACCTCGTTGCCTGCCTGGATGAAGCGGTAGACGTTGTCCATCAGGAAGAGCACGTCCTTGCCCATATCGTCGCGTGCGAACTCGGCCATCGTCACGGCGGTGAGCGGGACGCGGAAGCGGATCCCCGGGGCCTCGCACATCTGCCCGAAAACGAGGATCGCGTGCTGCAGGATCCCCTTGCTCTCCATCTCCTTCCAGAGCTCGTGCCCTTCGCGCATGCGCTCGCCGACGCCGCAGAAGATCGAGATCCCGGCGTAGACCTTGGCGACCTTGTAGATGAACTCCATCAGCAGCACGGTCTTGCCGACGCCCGCCCCGCCGAAGAGGCCGACCTTGCCGCCGCGCGGAAAGGGGGCGAGCAGATCGATGATCTTGATGCCGGTCTCCAGGAGCCCTGCGGCGGGCCTCTGGTGCTCCAGCGACGGAGGCGCCGCGTGGATCGGGCGGCGGGCGGCGTCCGGGGGGGTGGCTACGCCGTCGCTCGATTCGCCGAAAAGGTTGAAGACCCCGCCGAGGCTTCCGGCGCCGACCGGGATGCGCAACGGGCCACCGGTGCCGCTCACGGCCATGCCGCGCTTGAGTCCCTGCGTGGACCCGAGCGCGATGGCCTGCACGACCGTCGGGCTGAGGTGATCGTGGACCTCCAGCTGCAGGGGCGCCTCGCTCTGCCGGCGAATCTCCAGAGCGTCGTTGATGCTCGGGAGCTGGTCCGCGAATTCGATGTCGATCACGTCGCCGTGAACGGCAACGATGCGCCCGAGAGCGGCGTCGCCGCGGTCGTTACTGCCCATGGGGTGATTCGCCGGCCGGCGCCTTCGGATGCCCGATGATGGCCGTGATCCGTGCCTCGTCGAGGATCTCCTCGACGAGCAGCGCCTGCGCAATGCGCTCGAGCGTCGGCCGATTCTTCGTCAGAATCTCGTCCGCGCGGCATTCAGCCGCGACGATCAAGGTCCGGATCTCCTGGTCCATCAGGGCGGCCAACTCCTCGCTGTAGCTCTTCCCCTCGGTTAGTTTGCGCCCGAGGAACGGGTGTTCCTCGCCGCGGTCTACATACACCGGACCGACCTTGGCGCTCATACCCCACTGGGCGACCATCTTCTCGGCGATGTCCGTGGCCCCCTTGAGATCGTTCTGCGCGCCGGTGCTCGTATCCGCGAAGACGAGCCGCTCCGCAACCCGGCCGCCGAGCGCGACCGCGAGCTTGCCTTCGAGAAAGCGGCGCGGGTAGTAGTGGCGGTCCTCCGTGGGCAAGAGCTGCGTCGCCCCCATCGCCTGGCCGCGCGGCACGATGCTCACCTTGTGCACCGGGTCGGTGCCGGGCAGCTCCCAGGCAACGACGACGTGGCCGGCCTCGTGGTAGGCGGTGATGCGCTTTTCAAGAGCGCTTATCGTCTCCTCCCAGACCATCCCCATCAAGCTCTCGTCGCGGGCGTCCTCGAAGTCGATCATCCGGATCCGGTCCTGGCCCTTGCGCAGCGCGATCAGCGCCGCGACGTTGGCCAGGCGCTCCAGCTCCGCGCCCGTCATGCCGGTGGTCCCCTGGGCGAGACCCTCGAGGTCGACCCCCGGGGCGAGTTTTTTCGTGCGGGTGTGGATCTCGAGGATCGCGCGGCGCTCTTTCAGGCCGGGCCGGTCGACGA
>Ga0334722_10005107_pt1 | contig 13374 bp, 16 predicted proteins | sample C3_bottom_MG_FD_207210 | JGI IMG/M metagenome (GOLD analysis project Ga0334722, IMG submission 207210) | Sediment microbial communities from Yellowstone Lake, YNP, Wyoming, USA - C3_bottom | ecosystem: Environmental > Aquatic > Freshwater > Lake > Sediment | place: USA: Wyoming | collected...
TCGCGTGTTGCGGGGCGGGTCGTGGCTCAACCTCGTTCTCCTCGCGCGCGGCGCGGTTCGCGACGGCAACCTTCCTGATTTCTGGGACCTCAACTTCGGTTTTCGGGTGGTGGTGGGTTCGTCCTCGATGAAATTCTGATTACTGGTTTTCTGTTTTCTGTGGGGGAGTCCAGAGGGGGCGTAGTTTGCCCCCTTTGGTCGCGAAAAAATTGCAACGGATAAGAACGAATTAAACGGACGAAGAACAAGACCTGGAAGGTTTTCGCAAAATTCTTCCAGGTCTTTTCATCATCCACAGAACACTGTCTTACTGCTTCACTGTCCTACTGTCTTACTGCTTCACTGTCCTACTGTCTTACTGATCCACTGTTCACTACCCACTACCCATCAACCACTTTTCCGCTTCCATCTCCGCCATGCAACCATAGCCCGCGCTCACAACGGCTTGTCGGAAGACACGGTCGTGCGCTTCGCCCGCGGCAAACACGCCAGGAACGCTCGTGTGCAATCGATCATCCACTTTAAGATAGCCCTCTTCGTCCATTTCCAACTGACCCTTGAACAGTTGCGTGTTTGGCGTGTGCCCGGCGTAGACAAAGATGCCTTGCGCGGACAATTCCGATTGCGCGTGCGTCTGGGTGTTTTCGACGACGAGTTGTTCCATTTTACCGTTGCCCTTGATTTCCTTGACGATAGAGTTCCACACGAAATTCACTTTGGGTTCATGATGTGCGCGGTCTTGGAGAATCGGTTGCGCGCGCAGCGCATCGCGGCGATGAATGATGTGTACCTTGCTGGCAAACTTGGTCAGGAACAATCCTTCTTGCAATGCGCTATCACCGCCACCGACCACGGCGATTTCCTTATTGCGAAAAAAGAATCCGTCGCACGTCGCGCAGTACGACACACCGCGCCCCGCAAATTCTTTTTCGCCGGGCACGTTGAGCTTGCGCGGCGATGCGCCCGTTGCCACGATGATCGATTTCGCTTCGTAGGCGTTGCCATTTTCAGTTTTCAATTGAAACGGATGCGTTTTCAAATTCACTTCGGTCACATAGTCGATCTCGATACGCGCGCCAAACTTGATGGCTTGCTTTTGCATTAGCTCGACTAGCTCAGGTCCCGTGACGCCATCAGGAAAGCCCGGATAATTTTCGACCTGATCGGTTGTGGCGATTTGTCCGCCGAGTTCGCGTCCCGTAATCACCAAGGGCGATTGATTCGCGCGCGCCGCATACGTTGCCGCCGTTAGTCCCGCTGGTCCCGATCCGATGATGATGATGTTTTCTGTCATAGTTCACTTCCTCAATACCACTTTTCGCTTTTGCCTTTTTACTTTTGACTTGGTTCTACCCCAAATCTCCCAGTTCATACAATATCGCCGCTGCCGCCGTCAGTCCCGCCGTCTCCGCGCGTAAAATGCGCGGACCCAGCGACACGGGAATCACGCCATGCTCTTTCGCAGCGACGATTTCTTCTTCCGCGAATCCACCTTCCGGTCCAATGAACAAGTTGATCTGTTTCGATTTCGGAACCTGGGACATGGCTTCGCGCAAACCCAGGTCGTGTTCCTCTTCCCAGGGAATTAGCGATAGACCGCTCTGCGCGGCTTGACTGCACGCGTGCGCGAACAAAGTCGGATTGGCTAATGACGGCAAACAGGCGCGTCCTGCTTGCTCTGCCGCTTCGACGACGATGCGTTCCCAGCGTTCCATCCGAACGCCGCTCACGTCTTCCAAACTGCCGACGACGCATCGCGCGGATAGCACTGGGACGAACGCGGCGATTCCAATTTCCGTACCCTTTTGTAAAACCCAATCGAATTTCTGTCCCTTGAGCAAACCCTGATACAGAGTGATGCGCGCGCGCGGCTCGGTTTCGAGTTTCCATTTTTCGATGACGCGCCCGCGCACGGAATCGCGATCAATCAAGACCAGTTCGGTCTGATGCGCGTAACCGGAATTGTCGAGCAAGATAACGCTGTCGCCAGCGCGCATTCGCAAGACATCGCGAATCTGATGGACGATAGTGCCGCGCAGAATGACTTGGTCGTCGTGGATCGTTTTCGGGGGAATGAAGAATCGGTGCATAAGATCAGTCAACAGTCGCCAGTAAACAGTCAACAGTAATCAATTGCGTAATTGCGGCAGAACAACCAACCGACAAACTAACGAACTGACCAACTAATTTTTCTTTCCGATGAGCGCCACCCAATCTTCTTCTTGTGTTTTTTCGATCATATCGATCCCCACGGCATTAAACGCTTCCACGACATCGTCGGCTTTGTAATCGAGAATGCCGGATGCAATGACGATGCCGGGCGAACGCAAAGCCGAAGCGAGGGCAGGCGCGAGATCGCAAATCACTTCGGCTAATATATTGATGCAAATGAGGTCGAAAAGGTTACAGTGTTTTTTGGCATCGATAGAACCTTGCTCGACGCGTACGATGCTATCGACGTGATTGATGGCAACGTTGCGGGCAGTCGTCTCGACGGCGACCGAATCTGTGTCGAGCGCAAGAATTTTGCGCGCGCCGAGTTTCGCCGCGGTGATCGAAAGGATTCCCGAACCCGTGCCGACATCGATGACGTGCGGATGGTCCGTGAGATAATTTTCCAGCGCGATCATGCACAACCGCGTCGTCGGATGCAGTCCTGTGCCGAACGCCATCCCAGGATCGAGTTCGATGACAATGTCGTCTGGCTTGGGTGTATACTCCAGCCACGATGGCTTGATGACGAGTCGTTTGCCGATGCGCAGAATCGTGTAATATTTTTTCCACGCTTCCGCCCAGTCTTCTTCCGCCAGTTCGCGCGTGTGCGGCAACGACATGGGGCGCAGTTGCGCGAGATGCCACAGCCCTTGTTCGGCGCGCGCCAGGTTTGCGCGTTCGTCCGCCGAGAAAAAAGCGCGGACGGTAAACGCCCGCGCCGGGTCAAACGATTCGCCGGGATCCGGCAAGAGCATTTGCTCGATCGCCGCGCCGCCTTTGACGTATTCGTTGAGCATTGCCGCGGCGGCTTCCGCGCCTTCCGAATCAGTTTGAATAGAGAGTTCGATCCAGTTCATATCGCTCAAATCGCGCGATACACTTCGCGGCGATGCCGTACATACAGGATCATTATACCCTTCGCTTGGGTATCCACTTCGTAGATGATGCGATAATCACCGACGCGAATCCGATATAGCCGATCGGCGCCTTCTAGTTTTTCAACTCCGTGAGGAAAAGGTTCTTCTTGCAACTTGCCGATGCGTTTCATCACACGCTCAACAACCGATTTGGGCAAGCGGCGGAAATCTTTGTGAACAGAAGGCTTGAAATCAATGTTGTAGGATGCCATCTTTCTTTAGCCGCCGTTTCATTTCCTCAAAACTAATAGGTTGTTCATTCCGGCGCTCGGCTACAATTGCCAGGTCGTGCAAGTCTTCCATCAATCGCTCATACCGTTCAAGAGAAAGAATCACGCTCAGTTTTTTTCCTTTTGTATCGACCACGTATTGTTCTCGCAGCATTTCCATTATTGCTTGCTCCTTCGTTTCTTGCCTGATTACTTGAATGCGTCCTTCACTTTGCCGAACACGCCCTTGTCGCGCGAGCCGGTCGGTTCTTTATCGAGCGTCTTTGCAAATTCGCGCAAGAGATTTTTTTGCGTGTCGTTGAGCTTGGTTGGAACGACGATTTGAACGGTGACGATCAAATCGCCGCGTCCGTTGCGACGTAAGTGCGGCACGCCTTGCTCTTTGATGCGAAAATATTTTCCGTGTTGTGTTCCAGGTGGGATCGTAAATTGAATTTCGCCTTCGGGCAAAATCGGCACTTGTATCTCGTCGCCGAGTGCGGCTTGCGCCATGTTGATTGGCAAATCGAGCAAGAGGTCGGTGCCTTCGCGGCGGAACATTGAATGCGGCTTGACGCTGACGACGATGTAAAGATTGCCTGATGGTCCGCCGCGCGTGCCAGCTTCGCCCTCGCCCGCTAAGCGAATTTGCGTGCCGTCGTCCACGCCCGCCGGAATCGACACTTTGATCTTGCGGGTATTCTGGACGCGCTTGTTGCCTTTGCAGGTCGAGCAGGGAGCCAGGATGACTTCGCCTTCGCCGCCGCAACGCGGGCACGCGCCGACGTTGACGAACGATCCGAAAATCGATTGCTGAACGCGGCGGACTTCGCCGGTGCCTTGGCACTGTGGACATTTCACCGGACTCGTCCCAGGTTCCGCGCCGTTGCCTTTGCATTTCGGACAAATTTCCAAGCGCGGAATGTCGAGTTCCTTCTCCGCGCCGAACACGGCTTCTTCGAATGCAATCGTTAGATTGTATTTGAGATGCGACCCAGGTTGCGGTCCACGTCGTTGCGCCGAGCGCGAGCCCATGCCGAAGAATTCTTCAAAAATGTCGGCGAATCCGCCAAAGCCCGTGAAATCGCCAAAGCCGCCTTGCGGCGGGTGGTGACCGTAGCGATCATAGAGCTGGCGTTTTTCAGGATCCGTCAAGACCTGATACGCTTCGCCGATCTCTTTGAATTTCTCTTCCGATTCGGTATTGCCCTGGTTTGCATCGGGATGATATTGTTTGGCGAGACGGCGGAATGCTTTTTTGATTTCGTCTTCGCTGGCGTCTCGACTCACGCCGAGGATTTCATAGTAATCGCGTTTAGTTGGCACGGCGGTAATTATAGTCGAAAGCGATTTTTACGCAACGCGCCGCTAGGGTTGGCAAAGGTTTGACAAAGCAGTGAGCATCGCTTAATATGGCATCTCGTTAAAGGAAAATATAAAATAACAACCAGGAGGCAATCCATGAAGAAATTAATGTTGCTCATCAGTGTTGCATTAGTGTTCCTAGTCACCGCGTGTTCGGGTAGTGCGACGGTTGCGCCGACCGTTGTGTCCCCCGATGTTCAGCCGACCGCGCCAGCCACTTTGGTCGCGCATCCCACGGTAACGCCTTTGCCTACTGCGATGCCTGTGCCGCCCACGCCAGTTCCTACCAGTGTCAATCCGATGGATGCGCTCACCAAAATGTTTAGCGGCTGGGCAAGCGTCCATTCGTTTCGCATGAAGATGACCACGACAACCGCAACGGGCACACCGGCTCCGCAAGAATCGACGATGGACGTAGTGATGCCGGATCGGATGCACTTGATAACCAAGGGCGTGGATGTCATCAAGATCGGCGCGGTCATTTACATGAAGGTCGGGACGATGTGGCAAAAAGTTGCATTGCCGCAGGGCTTGGATTTCAGTTTTGCCGATGTGAAAAAACTGCAATCCGAGTTTGGCGCATCGACCGACGTCAAATTCATCGGTGCCGAAGTGCTGGATGGCACGCCGACCTTGACCTATCAGTACACCGTGTCGATCAAGACGCCGGTAGCCACGACGACCACTTCCAAAGTCTGGGTCGCCGTGTCCGACGGCTTGCCGCGCCGGACCGAAAGCGTTAGCAAGAGCGGCGCGAAAACGGTCGTCACATTTTACGATTACAATGCGGCGATTACGATTGATGCGCCGATCAAGTAGCCAAAATGAAAATTGCAGTCGATGCGATGGGCGGCGATTTTGCGCCGCAAGTGATCGTGCAAGGCGCGGTCGATGCCGCGCGCGCGTTCAACGTCCATATCGCATTAGTCGGACCACAGGCAATCGTCGCGCGCGAGGTGTCCGCCAACGATACGCGCGGCATCGCATCGCGCATTGAAATCGTCGATGCGCCGGAGACGATTGCCTTCGACGAGCCACCCGCGCTCGCGGTCAAAGCGCGCAAAGGTTTATCGATGCGCGTGATGTGCGACCTGGTTGCGCAAGGTAACGCCGATGCGTGTCTCACGATGGGACACACGGGCGCGGCACTGGTATCCGGCACGCTGACCTTTGGACGCATCGATGGCGTGGCGCGACCGGGGGTTGGCATATTATTGTTCGGTTTGCAGCCGAACACATTCATCATCGACGCTGGAGCAAACGTCGATTGCAAGCCCGAGTATCTCCTGCAATTTGCATTGATGGGCAGTGTGTTTATGGAACGCGTGCGCGGAATAAAAAATCCAACGGTCGCATTGCTGGCAAACGGCGCGGAAGACAACAAGGGCAACGCGCTGGTGCAAGCCGCCTTTCCTCTGCTCAAGGCGAGCGGCTTGAACTTTATCGGCAATGTCGAGGGCTATGATATTCCCACCGGCAGAGTGAATGTCCTCGTCACCGATGCGTTCGCCGGGAACATTGTGCTCAAGTACACCGAGAGTCTCGCCGAGCACGTGCTGAATTTGACCGAAGAAGGATTGCGCGCGCAATTATCGGACGACGCGATGGCGCGCGCGCGTCGTGTGATCGATGAAATGCGATTGCGTGCGGACTATGCCGAGACCGGGGCGATTCCGTTCCTCGGTGTGAACCACCTGATTTTCATCGGGCATGGGCGCGCGAACGCCAAGGCGACCAAGAGCGCAATCGGTGAAGCGATGCGTGCGGTGGACGCGCATCTCGTCGATGCGATTCGCGAGGGTCTGGCAAAGTTGAAAGGTTGATTGGTTAATCTCTCGTTAGAAACGCGCGCCGATGTGACTTTAGTCGTACTGAATTCCTCGATGCTGTGTTAGGATGTTGGCAGTTGTAGAAACAGGAGGAATCGATGTTAGCGACCCAGGTTTTGCGCGATGAGCACGAAGGTATTCTGGCGATGTTAGCCGTGGTCGAAGCGGCGGCGGTTCGTCTGCGCGATGGCAAACCGATACCGAAAGATTTGATGTCGAACGCGGCAGACTTTTTCAGCAACTTTGCCGACAAGTGTCATCATGGCAAAGAAGAGGATCGATTGTTTCCAAAGATGGCGCAGTATGGTATCCCCGAAGAAGATGGTCCGATCGCCGTGATGAAAGCGGAGCATGAGCAGGGACGCGCTTTGGTTCGCGCAATGCGCGAAGGCGCGGCGCGTTATGCGGACGGCGACGCCAAAGCAGTGCCTGCGCTCGTTCGCAATACACTGGAATATGTGGAACTCTTGCGGGAGCACATCGGAAAAGAAAACCAGGTGCTGTTTATGATGGCGGATCAAGTGATCCCAGAGGCGGAACAACAGGTGCTCGCGCGAGACTATGACGAGTTTGAAGCCAACGTGATGGGCGCGGGTGTTCACGAGCGCTACCATGCGATGATCGCCGAATATCAAAAACTGGCAGCGAGTTGGAATTAACTCCAATAGAAACCCATTTTCCGCCGAAGGCGCGAAAACGGGTTTCTGTGTTTTTTGATTTACTCTGCTCTTCGTGCTACAATGAAATCGAACGCAAGTATCTGCATGGAGGCAGTTGATGCCGACTTTAGGACAGCGTGCCGACTCAACCCCTGATTTACAATATCTCATTCTGCCGCCTTACGAAATTCCAGAGTTGATCGTGATCGGCGGGGTGGTGGTGGAGAATCGCGGCGATGCGCCCGCCCACAACGTCAAGATCGCGTTGGAATATGACGCCGACGCGACACGGATTCACCACTTGCACGTTGAAAGTGAAGTCGATTACATTTTGCGCGGTGGCGGCGAAAGCCATACGTTTGCAACCCTGCGCGTGCGTAAACTCGGTCCCGGCAAACGCATCGTCATTTATTTCAGCGGATCACGTCCTATTCAGCCGCGCGTCGTCGTGACGAATTACGAGGGCGCGGCATAATCGGAACCATCTCCCTCGCGGGGAGATGGGGCAAAAACAAAAAAACGCGGGAGCGATTTACTGTCGCTCCCGCGTTCTATTTGCGAATGATTATTGAGTTGGAAAGCGGAATCGTCCGCCCGGCAAAGCCGAGTAGGTGACGCCGAGCAATGGCTTGGTGCTGTCCGTGCTAGACGCGCCTAACGTAACGGTGATTTGCATCGTCTGAGAACCGCGCGTGATGGATAGGGTAACATTGTCGCCGGGTTTCTGCGCTTGAATCAAATCGGCAAGCGAGTGATTCGCGTCCAACTTGGTGCTTCCAATGGCGGTGATGATGTCGTTGGTCTGAACGCCCGCTTTGCCCGCAGGACCATTCGCGTCAACTTGATCGACGCGCGCGCCGTTGATGACGTCAGCGGCAGGCGGAAACCCGTTGCCGTTGTTACGCCGACCAAACGGATTGGTCTGTCCCGGTTGCGGTGTAGCATTCGGTGATTGGTTGGGTTGCTGTGGTTGTGTCGATGGTAGGTTTTGTTGGCGCTGCAAAAATTGTGCCGCCAGTGCCGTCCGCGAACCTTGTCCTAAAACATATCCCGTTACGCCACCGGTCAAGCCACCAATAAGCAGACCCAAGATCAACATTCCAACTGCCAATAGAATCATTCCACGATTACTCATTTTTATCCTCTCCTGTAAGTTTGAGCTACATCGACATTATCCTACGAGTGCATTAAAGGTGAATGAGTTTCGGATTAGTAGTTGCGGTGGTTTACATCTTGCGGCGTCTAGGGTATAATTGGTACGGATGTTCGAGGAGAATCCAACGAGGTTGAGCGATGCCGAATTTCATTGATCGATTAAGCGAAAAATTGGCAGATGAGCACAAGAAAAAAGAACTCACCGCCACATTGAGCGACAAGGCGCTCACGCATGAAGAGTCGCTGCAAAATCTGGTCAAGCAACATTGGCACAAGTTACCCAAGATCGAAATGGGCAATCGGCGTCCGGCGTTTGCCATCGATGGCTCGCGGGCGGTGCGTCATCTGGCAAACGGCGCGTATTTGTTTGTGGCGCAAGCGCTAATCGTCGGCGATCAACAAGGCGAACGCATGGAAGACAGTCAGGTCGATGTGCGAATCCTGCCGGGCAATACCGATTCCGCCGTCGCCGAACGTTTTGCTGGATTAATGATGCATCGCCTCGAAGTGAGTTTGGCGCAGGAACACGCCCAGCGCATGCCAATCGGCAGCGTGATTTTTCTCGACGGCGCGTTGTACGGGCAGATGACATCGTTGTATCCGCTGGAGGTAGACGAAAACGCGCCCTTGCCGGATGACGTGCGCGAGTTGCCGCAGAAGATTGTCGATCTCTATATGGATTTATTCAAGATGTGCGAGGAACGGCGTCTGATGTTGGTTTCGATTGCCAAGACCAGCCACGAATCGGCGCATGGCGAGGCATGGTGGCGCGAGGCGCATCCCGAAAAAGAAAAAATGCCGCGTGAGATTTCAGACAGCGAGATGATCTATCGTTGGACGAATCGCGAGTCGGGTTGTTCCACGCCAATTCTTTTTGGTAAGAATGCGTTTGTTCGTGGAGCGCGTCGAGCGTTGATGGGGATTGTCGAAAACGCGCCAGCGATTATTTCTTTCTTTGTTCGATTGGCAGACTATGATGATGCTTTGCGCATCGACGTTCCCGCGAATTGTCTCGGACACGGCGAAAAAATTGGAGACGTGAAAATAGAGCAACTCATCGACAGCAAGGAAATTTATTCTGTGCTCGAACTTTTGCGCGCCGACTATGGCGGACTAGAAGTCTATAACGCCATGCTCTACAGCGTGGATCGGGAAGTGCGTCTGCGTCAAGAAATGATGGACGAAGTCTACTTTAACGTGATAAAGAATGAACTCGAAAAGGAACCCGGAATCGAAATTCGACTTGACCGCAGCGAGCGAAGATTTCACTCGACGTGAAGCGCAGAGACCTGGAAGGTTTCAGAAAAACCTTCCAGGTCTTTCTATATCTTTTGTTTGACAAACCTGCATCTGTGTGCTACGCTTGCGTCTGCTGATGATAATCGGATGATCATCACGTTCTGACGATGGAGCGTGATACTGGAAAAGTGTGATGCGACGAATCGCCAACAAGCGATGGCTGATATTCTTGGGGTTGTGCGTTGTCCTCGGCGTTAGTTGGCTGATCGGATGGGCATCAGTCGATACGAATCAAGCGTCGGCAGCGCACGAAGCAGTGACACCGCTCCCTTCTTCGGCAAACCCTGTGCCTGCTGTTTTGCCGTTACGCTATTTTTTCCCATTGGTCGCAAACTCCATTCCGCGTTACGATTGGCTTCAATTCGGATTCAATGCGCGGCATGATGCCAACAACACGCTAGAAAAAACGATTACAGCGGCAAACGTCGGCACGCTCAAGAAACTTTTCCAAGTGACTTTGCCCGCCATAGCCGATGGCGCGCCTGTCTATTTGACGAATGTGGCGACGATTATCAGCGGAACTCGCGATCTGGTTTTTGTCACCACCAAGCAAGGTCACATCGTCGCACTTGACGCAGTTACTGGCGTACAAATTTGGTCGAAGCAATACGGCGCGGCGGGATGTTTGATCAATAACGGCTCAACACCATGCTACACCACTTCATCGCCCGCGATCGATCCCAATCGACAGTACATCTACAGTTATGGCTTGGATGGCTACGTTCACAGGTACGCGGTCGGTGATGGAACAGAAATCACCACCGGTGGCTGGCCCCAGTTGGCGACGCTTAAACGATACGACGAAAAAGGTTCGTCGGCACTCAGTATTGCGACCGCAAGTAATGGGAACACCTTTCTCTACGTTTCGCACGGCGGCTATCCCGGCGATGCGGGAAATTATCAAGGACACGTCACCGCAATCAATCTAACTGACGGCACGCAAAAAGTATTCAACACGATTTGCAGCAATCAGACGGTGCACTTTGTCGACTCGCGCATAACATCGGGACCCGACTGTTATCCTGAAACGCAGACGGCGATCTGGGCTCGCCCTGGGGTCATTTACGATTCGGACAATGACAAGATTTTCATGGCGACTGGAAATGGAACGTTTAATCCCAGCTTGCACTATTGGGGTGACACCGTTTTTGCATTGAATCCTGATGGTAGCGGCGCAAGCAGCAATCCACTCGATACCTATACGCCAATCAATTACCTGCAACTGCAAAATAACGATACAGACATTGGTAGTACCGCACCCGCGATCTTGCCGCCATCGAGCGGCAAATATTTGCACCTGGGTGTCCAAGGCGGCAAGGATGCAGTCTTGCGGTTGATCAACCTGGACAACCTGAGCGGACGCGGCGCAACAGGATTCACCGGCGGCGAAGTTTTTTCGATGACCCTATCGTTCGGCGGAGAAATTCTTACTCAACCTACTGTCTGGACAAATCCAAGTGACAACAGCACCTGGGTCTTTGTCGCTGATGGTTCAGGAATCGATGGTCTGCAATTATCGATTGACGGATCGGGCAATCCCAGCTTAGTGTCGCGTTGGACAAATTCAAACGGCACATCACCGATCATCGCCAATGGTGTTTTGTACTATGCTCACGGTGGGTTGATCATGGCGCGTAATCCAACTACCGGAACATTGCTTTGGTCGAGTAATCTGATTGGTAGCATTCACTGGGAAAGCCCCATCGTCGCCAATGGCATTCTCTACATTACCGACGAGTCGGGACATTTGACCGCGTATAATTTGCCGTGAAAGAAAGCAGCACGATGAGTACGCAGGTTATCAAGGAAATTCGCCAACCGATTGCGGGTGATATTCCGCTTGCGCGCGCGCTCGACGAGATGACGCGCGAAGGTGCGTTGTACGAAAAGCTCGACGACAAGCGCGTGCGGTGCAATGCCTGCGCGCATCGTTGTCTTATCAGCGATGGCGCTCGCGGCATTTGCCAGGTGCGCTACAATCGCGATGGCAAATTGTTTGTGCCGCAAGGTTACATCGGCGCGCTGAATCCCGACCCGACCGAAAAGAAACCGTTCTTTCATATTTTGCCTGGCTCAACAACACTCACCTTCGGAATGCTCGGCTGCGATTTGCACTGCGCGAATTGTCAGAACTGGGAAATCTCGCAGACACTGCGCGATGCCGACGCGGGTCATTCGCCGATGATCGCTACGGCTGAGAAAATTGTTACCGCGGCTAAACGCTCGGGCTCAAGGCTCATCGGCAGTTCGTACAACGAGCCGCTCATCACCAGCGAGTGGGCGGTTGAGATTTTCAAGCGCGCGAAAGAACAAGGCATTCGCGGCGTCTTTGTGTCGAACGGCAACGCGACGCGCGAGGCGCTGGAATTTATTCGCCCCTACGTCGTCGGTTACAAAATCGATTTGAAATCGATGCAAGACAAGAACTATCGCAAACTGGGCGCGCCGTTACAGCATATTCTCGATGCCATCCAGATGGTCAAGGAAATGGGGTTCTGGCTCGAAATCGTCACGCTCATCATCCCAGGTTTCAACGATTCGAACGAAGAGTTGATGGAGGCGGCGCGATTCATTCGCTCGGTGTCGCCCGATATTCCCTGGCACGTGACCGCGTTCCATCCCGATTACAAAATGACCGACGCCGATTTCACGCCCGCAGCGACGCTGATTCGCGCAGCAGAGATTGGGCAAGAGGCGGGACTGAACTATGTCTACGCGGGCAACTTGCCAGGCAGTGTCAAGAATTACGAGAACACGAGCTGCCCCAAGTGCGGCACGGTGCTCGTGGAGCGATTCGCTTATCGCATCCGACGCGATTACTTGACGGGCAGTGGCGCGTGTATCAAGTGCGGAGAAAAAATTCCTGGGATTTGGACGTAACAAATATCCGAAAGCGAGGTCATAATGCAGAAAACTCTGAGTCAACTATCTACCGATGAATTTGAGCAACTGGTTGAGCACGCGATAGACAAGCGGCTTGAGGTTTGGTTTACTCAACTATCTGACGCTTTGACCGGCGCACGCGATGAAGACAATGCGGAACTCAGTCCAGAATTTGCGGTATCCTTGCGCCACGCATTGGATCAAGCGCGCGCGGGTGAGGGAGTTGATCTCAAGACCTTTCGCGAGCAAATGATGAAATGAGCGCTTTCAAGGTGATCCTGACGCCGGAAGCGCAAGTTGATTTGAGGCGACTCGATTCGGCGATCCAAACACGAATCCTTGATCGGCTAGAGTGGATTGGCGAGAATGCAGACGTGTTGCGCCACCAAGCGCTTAAAGGAGACGAATGGCGCGGTTGTTTCAAATATCGGATCGGTGATTATCGAATCATCTACCAACTTGATCGCACCGCTGCGAAATTGATAATCTTGAAAGTGGGACACCGTCGCGAAGTGTATGGGTAACTCCGTGAATCAACTCTACTTTTCTACCAACACGCTTCGCATCTTTCATGATGACGTCCTATCAACCGATTGCGTTCCTGAAAACTCGGTTGACTTGATTGTCACATCGCCGCCGTACAACGTCGACATTCAGTACGGCGCGCACGACGACCAGATGACGTACGCCGATTATCTCGCATTCACGCGGCAATGGATTGAAAAATGTTTTTGGCTTGCCAAACCCGAAGGTCGCTTTTGCCTGAACATCCCGCTCGATAAAAACAAGGGTGGTCAGCAAAGCGTTTGCGCCGACATCACGACCATCGCTAAGCAAATTGGTT